>JAABUK010001912.1_pt1 | contig 38575 bp, 28 predicted proteins | sample 5559141 | NCBI WGS metagenome assembly JAABUK01 (sample SAMN10711869, study PRJNA513367) | rock metagenome | isolation source: Antarctica rocks | place: Antarctica: Victoria Land, Pudding Butte nord | collected 2016-01-03 | reverse complement strand
CCGGATGCTGTAAGCGATTCAAACCTTGGCAAGGCATTAGCCAGCTTTCAAAGATCCCTGTTGGCAAATAATTCAAGGTTTGACCAATACATGCGTGGAGATACCAAGGCGTTGACCAGTTCAGAGCTGGAAGGTATGGATCTGTTTATTCAATCTGGTTGTGCCCGTTGCCATAACGGACCTATGCTTTCAGATTATAAGACGCATGTAATGGGTGTCAGCGACAATGAAAATGGTGTTGGTATTGATTCAGGATTTCACGACAGCTTTGCTTTTCGTACTCCATCCTTACGAAACCTGCGATTCACCTACCCTTACATGCACAGCGGCAAAATAAAAACATTGGATGATGTATTGACATTTTATGAAGACCTGAAAGGCAAAGATTTGCCTAACACTAATGTAAAAAGGGAACAGTTGGATCCGCTGGCAAAGAAGATAAAATTAGAATTCAAAAATATTTCACGCATTGTGGAATTTTTAAACTCGCTCAATGACGATAAGTATGACAGGATAATTCCGGCTGCGGTGCCCAGTGGTTTAGAGGTAGGAGGCAATATAAAATAAAACCTGGTGTCAAGTAATAATTTATAGTGCATTACAGTAAACTTTTAAATCTTTGGTTTTTATAATGTTCTATTTTGCTTTCAAACATTTCAGCAATTTTTTTAGCCCGCCATTTTGCTTCCTCCGCTTTTTTTCCGCGGAATAATGCATCTACTGTTTCTATAAAAATATCCAACCATTTTTGAAAATGAAGGTGGTCTACTGGTAATTGAGCATGTGGTGGAAAAGGGCTTCCGCTATAAGTTTTCTCATCCAGCAGTAAAGTTTGCCAGAACGAATATATTTTTTGCAGGTGTTGTTGCCATTTGTCCTGAATTCGTTCGTTAAAAACAGGAGCAAGCAATTCATCTTGTCTTACTTTGTTGTAAAAAGTATCAACAAGCTTTTTTATATCCGTTAACGTCACTATATCCTTTGTCTCTTCCATAAATAATAATGTTCCGAGGTTCGATAAATTATAGGCAGTATAAAGTCAGTTCTTTGATATCAAGGGTTTCTTTAAGTAATATTCATTTTTTTAAAAAACTCATTCCACGTGTCAAATCCTTATTAAACCCGGCGACTGTTGCAGATTGCAACATGTCGTGCAGTTGCATACGGACGGCTTTGAATTCTTCATGCAGCGGACAAGGTTTTCTTTCAGAACAATTTTTCAGTCCCAATGCGCACCCTGTGAAAAGCTTGTCACCATCAATTGCTTTTACAATATCTGCCAGGGTGTTTTTCTGGGACGTTTCATCCAAATAGAAACCTCCATTTGGTCCTTTAACAGATTGGACAAAGCCCTTGCGGCTTAAACCCTGTAGGATTTTTGCAATAAAATGTTCGGGCGAAGCAATGCCTTTAGATATTTCTTTGATCCCTACTTTAACTCCAAACTCTGATTTTTGCGCAATGAAAATCATGGCCCTTATAGCATATTCACAAGTCTTTGAAAACATACGTTAATTTGAAACTAAGATAAGAACGATATTTTATAGAAGAGCATCCTTTATTTAGCTTAATGCCTGATCAAGGTCATTTAAAATATCATTTATATCTTCAAGACCTACACTCGTCCTTATAAAGTTAACGTTAACAGGAACATTGCCTCTTTTATTGCAAGTACGCTATGTGGAATGCGTTCATGCAGTGCCAACATTTGACCGTTAGTTAATTCCAAGGATTGCTGGTCTGTAGTAAATTTAATATGACCTTCCAGTACTTGTATGCTGATAATTCCTTCCGCTGTATGTCTGGTAATTTCTGTTCCTTCATGCAGAGCTATCAAAACAATGCGAAGCCTATTGGTTTTAAAAACCGTTATGGCATTTTGCTTACTGGTTTTCCAGGAAGGTTCCTGTTTAATTTGTTCCATATATAATGGCAGGTCTATGGAGACCAGCGAAGCATCAATCGAACGATCTCCTTCAGGACGTTGAGGTGTAGCGTCGGTATATTTTTCTTTCATGTTATTTTGTTTTCTGGTATGAAGGTAAGGGAAATTAAATAAAGAGTTTTTTGTCTTTATTTAATTTATAAGTAATTAATAGACGACAAAAATGTCGTTTATTAGTCAATCGTTATTATATTGCATCACAAAAAGAGTAAAGTTTTCAAAGAAACTCGTTAAAAATGCATTTGTGCCCTCATTTCTGTTGCAGGGAATCTACTCTTTTCTGATTCGGGTCTAGCAATATACTTTTCTCTGAAAACTTTGCCGATAAATAATTAATGACAAACTGTACGAATAGATATTTAAACTATGTAAGGCGAAAGGACGGGCAGTGTGAAGGAACAATAAAGAAAATTTAAAAACAATTGGATTACAAGATATATAAAGATTCCAGATAAAATAAAAGGCAATAAATTATTTTTTATGAACGAAAATATATGTTTTAAAGCATTGTGGCTGTCATTGATTTTATGTTTAGTACTCCCCTTATTTGCGTTCGCACAAACAGATAATACAAACTCTTTCTTCCCGTCGCCAGGGATAGGTGAAATATTACTGTTATGTTTGATGCTAATGACAGTAATGGTTGCGGCAATATACCTTGCCGTTAAGATAAAAATACTGATGAAACTGGCAAGAAAGAAAATAAAGGGGGAGGATACCGGAAAAGTCGAGCAATATTTAAACAGCCTCGACAGTAAGCAGATTGATACTTTTTTGAAATACAAACAATTTATGAAGCGTAAGTCGTCTGGCAATAATTCAAGTAATCCCCTTCTCCTACTTTGTATGATTATAGGAGCTTCATTTTTCCATACACCATTATTTGCTCAAACACCAGGGCAAAAAACTGTTTCATTGTTTAGCGAAGGCGGCATCGTTATAACACTCATGTTAGTTCTTACCCCAATTATTGTTGGTATTTTACTTATGGTATTGAATGTTACGAAGATGATTAAAAAATACCGTCTTAATCAAAACCTCGCGGAAGTAACGCGATTAACAGAATACTTAAAATCGTTACCTGAAGAAAAAATATCTCATGTTTTAGGAAAACGTAAAGCGGAACTTGATTACAAACTTGCGCATAATGAACTTTCGGGAACGCTTTCTTTTAATGATGATAAAGGAATTATCACTAATATAAACGAACATGCCAATATTCGTTTTATTGCTGAAAAGAGAAAAGCATTGAAACGCCCGGATGTAGATCCGCAACTTTCGAAACTTATTATTTGGTTTTTAATTACAGCTACAGCCTGGTTAGTATTTGGCACTTCAGTAGGTGAATACGTAGGCATTAAGTTTGTAGCGCCGGATGCGGATCATTTAAGCTGGTTAAGCTTTGGCAGGCTCCGGCCCGTTCATACCAATGCAGTTTTCTGGGGATGGACTTCATTAGCTATGTTAGGCTTAGGATATTATGTAGTTCCTCGAGTTGGTAACGTGCAAATTCATAACATAAAATGGGGATGGTACACTTTAATTTTAATCAATGCTTCCGTACTCTTTGGCAGCATTTTCTTAATGGCCGGTATTAATAATGGCGGGGGAGAATACCGGGAATATATCTGGCCCATTCAACTTTTGTTTGGTATTGGACTGGTTTTAACTTTAGTCAATTTTCTTAAAACAGTTGCTAAACGCAAGACCAAAGAAATATATGTATCTAACTGGTACATTATTGCAGCGGTAATGTTTGCTATTACAATTTCAGTAGTAGCCTATTTACCTTTCTGGCAAAACGGTTTAGGAGAAACAATTACACAAGGTTACTATATGCACCAGGGTGTTGGTATGTGGTTTATGCTGTTTACGCTGGGGCTTGTTTATTATTATTTACCACAACAGCTCAATAAACCCATCTATTCATACAGCCTTGGTATTCTTGCTTTCTGGTCACAAATATTTTTTTATACCCTTATTGGCACACATCACTTTGTCTTCAGCGCTATTCCCTGGTCGTTGCAAACAGTTGCCATTGTAGGTAGCGTGGGTATGGTCATTCCGGTAGTTTCAGGAACTACTAATTTTTTAATGACCTTTAAAGGCTCATGGAATAAGGTTTCCGGTAGCTATTCTTTGCCCTTTTTTATTATTGGAACCGTATTTTATTTTTCCGGCTCGCTGCAGGGAACGGCTGAAGCATTCCGTTATACCAATCTTGCATGGCACTTTACCGACTTTACAGTAGCGCACTCACACTTAACCATGTATGGCATTATTGCTTTCTTTCTTTGGGGCGGCATTTATGCCATCATTCCGCGCATTACCCAACAGGAACCCCCGCAGATAACAGTAGGTATTCATTTCTGGATGGCATTTATCGGGCTAATGTTTTATAGCATTCCCTTAATGATTGGCGGCACCTTAAGAGGTATGATGTGGATGGATGGGAAACCTTTTATTGACAGCGTTTCCTTGATGGCTCCTTACTGGCTCTGGCGTGCTATCGGCGGCAGTTTGATGTGGGCTTCGCATTTAGTTTTTGCTTTTAATATGTATAGAATGATTAACCCAAGGGATACCATAAACATTAATGAAGAAGCCATTGAAAAACTCGTTATGGGAGACCACGAGTTAGTAGATCTTCAGTAAACTGAATACAGTTACATCAAAGCAAAGAGGAAAAATTATTACAGGATTAAACCAGCAAAATATTTAGAAATGGATTTTTTTAACGACCATAAAAAACTTTTTTTAACAGCTCTCGGGTTGTTTATATTCTTAACCATCCTGGTAGCTATTTTACCTGCATTGTATAACCAGAAAAACAATGCTCCATTGCCTCAGGCAGAAAAATTAAGCGGTGATGCATTACAGGGAAAGGCAATTTATGTAGCCAATGGTTGCGTCAGCTGTCATACACAGCAGGTACGAAATGTTGACATGGATAAAGTGTGGGGCGAACGTCCCAGCATCGCTGCTGATTATGCTGATTTACATCGCACTGATTTTTGGCGAAATACAGCAACAGTAATGGGTACAGAACGTACAGGACCAGACCTTGCAGCTATTGGCACCCGCCAGCCAAGTGTTGACTGGCACCTACTACACTTGTATAATCCAAGAATTGTGGTAAAACAATCCATCATGCCTGCCTATCCCTGGATGTTTGAAGTAAAGAAAACACCAGCCAAAGGCGACGTGCTGGTAAACGTACCGGCAGAATATTTAAATGTAAAGGAAAGCAAAGTGGTAGCAACGAAAGAAGCATTGCAATTGGTGGCTTACCTGCAAACACTTAAGCAAATTAAGCTGCCCGATGGCACGCCTAACCTGGAATTTTTATATAAAAAAGAAAAGAAAACCGAAGCTACAGGTGGCACAAAAACACAGGAGCTTGATGGTAATGCGTTGTATGCAGCTAACTGCCAGAGTTGCCACCAGGAAAATGGTGAAGGCTTAAAAGGCGCTTTTCCCCCGTTGAAAGGAAGTAAAATTGTATTGGATGAAAACCCGGAATCAATGGTGGATATTATTATGAATGGTTACAGTGGTCGTGTGTCAGAAGGTTTACCACCAATGCCTGCAATTGGAACAAATAATAACCTAAAGCCCGAAGAAATTGCGGCTATCATAAGCCATGAAAAAACTAGCTGGGGCAATAGCGCAAAGAAAGTAACAGCAGCCGACATTAAAAAATTAATGGACCTGGTAAAATTGAAATCAAAAGATACACCAGTAGCTAAATAGTATGCATAAAAATCAAAACAACTAAAATGAAAAAATCACTTTCAATAATTTTTTTGCTTATTTTAAGAATAGCAGCTATTGCATGCCCTGCATGTGAGAAGAAACAACCTAAAATATTAGCTGGCATTACACATGGTGCAGGTCCGGACAGCAACTGGGACTATGTGATTGTCTGGGCAACCGTTCTTATTGTTTTGGCAACACTTTTTTACACCGTTAAATGGTTGATAAAGCCTGGAGAAAATAGCGGCAACCATATTAAAAGAACCGTATTAAACTGACTTAACAATGGAAGACAAAAGCTCTGTTATAATTTTTATAGACGATGAGCAGCAGCCTGTCGGCTCATTCAAATCGCCCATCAATTTCGAGCTTGACACACGCAAGCTGGTTGATGGTGAGCATTTTTTACGGATAGTAAGCAAAGACCCTAATGGCAAAGAAGGTATTCGCAAAATTCCTTTTACGGTTCGCAACGGCCCAGATATTTCAGTAGAAGGCATTAAAGAAAATGAAGTGGTGGATGGCGTAATTCCTATCATGATAAGCGCTTACGGCAAAGGCGACCAAAAGGTGTTTTTAATTGAAGGAAGCGAAACGCCGAGAAGCATTCCGGGTTGGGTTTGGATAGCACATATATTGTTTGGTGGATGGGCTATTTATTATTTAATAACACAATTATTTCAAAAATAATAAACGGAAAACAATATTGAAGATTTAAGAATATAAAATTATTGGTGAATACTTTTATTATAAAGTGTGTGCCGATAACTTTTTAGAACCCATTCTTACTTCGATGCTGTTGTCAAAAAGAATTATTAGTTTATGTTGCTCATGCGTGTCTGATTATGCTTACCAAGACCTATCCTTACCTACTTTAAGATAAGATATCCCGGCAAAGAGCGGCATTAAAAGTAATGAGGTAATGAAATTTGATAAAATATTTTTTGATGTGTTAAATTACATTATAACAAAAAAATTAGATTATTCTTTTATTTCCTTTTCATAGCTCAGCTCGCCATGTACAATTCTTGCAGGAGATGTGTAAGGATGTTCATCTTCTTTCCCAATATCCATAATATGCATTACTTTCCAGAAATGAACTTTTAAATAATCGGAAACCATAGAGCGATGACAGCGCCACCACACTGCTTCGGAACACATGTAAGCAGTACGTTGTTTCAAAGCAATACTTTCAAGATATTGTATTCCTTCTTTGAAAGCTTTTGTTTCCATGTAATCTGCATATCCTTTGAAGGCCGCATGTCGCCAGGCGGTATTATTCGAATTTGCTAATGGTTTTCTTCTTCCTCCAAGCTCTTTTAAATGGATATAATTTATATTATCTGCAGGTAATGAAACTTCAAGTGCTTCTTTATTAAAATGAGGATATCTCCTGGAACCGGGGAAACTTCTGATATCAACTACACATTCAATCTGAAATGATTGTAACATTGTAATAAACGCATCAAGGGTACGAGTAGAGTGCCCAATAGTCCAGATGATTTTATTTTGTTCTGATCGGTACATACTGTAAATATAAAATTAAACTAGTGTTATGTTAACTATAAACTGACGCATTTGCTATCAGCCGTAAGGAGGAAAATTTACGGGTATTGATTTCCTGAAAGCTGACTGCTGATAGCAATTGTATACGCAATTGAATGCTTAACTTAACATTAATATGTTTATAATGAAATGACGCATTTTGCATTCAGCCGTCAGCTATCAGGAGAGAACAGCAGTAGAGTTTCCATAATAGCCGATTGCTGACTGCTGATAGCTATTAATACGTAATTTCATACTTAACTTAACACCCAGAAATTAAATAATGAAATTCGCTCCCCGTATTGTTTGCACGTTGCTTTCCGCAACTTATTTGCTTGTTACAAATGTCTCAGCCCAGGAACATAACATACTATTAAACAAACCGGTTACTGCTACTTCAGAAGATCCTGCGAATCCGGCTAAAAATGCAGTAGATGGTAAAATTACGCGAACATCTAAATGGGTAGCCTCAACAAGTAGAGCCCCGCATATTTTTGAAATTGATCTTTTAAAATATTATACGATCAATGAATTGAGGATTCACAGCGGTATTACCGATTCAGAAAAGAAACCTGATGAAATGGTGCAGGCGGCAGGTTTTTGGTCGGTTAAGAATTTTAAAATGCAATATTGGGATGATGCAAACTGGAGTGACTTCCACCAAAGTGAAGTGCATGAAAACAGGCTTACCAGGGTGATTTTTAAATACAGTCCTGCTGTTACCACTTTTAGAATACGCCTGGTATGTGATGACGGAGAGCCAATCAACATTATGGAAATTGAAGCATTTGGCACTGAAGCTCCAAACATGCCTGCTCCACCTAAGATAGCTTCAGGAATCGTAAAACAACAAACATCTGCAGTGCCTAAAGCTGCATCCATAACTGTAAACAAAAATGTAACCGGTAAAACTTTAAAGTATGTAGGCTATAACCAGGGTTATTATTTTCCCGGAAGTAATGTGTCAGGCTGGATAGAATACTCTCATGTAAATAGTTTAAGGGTCTGGGCAACTTTAAATGCATTTGTGCCCCAGGCTGCCGTGCAGGTTGATAGCAGTATTTTTTCGGTTGAAGAGTTTGATAAAAGAAAAAATGAATTAAGAGCTGATCCTGAAAACAACAAATATATCAGGTGGAATGATCTTACTCCTCTTTATGATAAGATGGATTCATCCTCTACTAATGCAATGGTATTTAACTATGCACTGGCAGAATTAAAGAAACTGGGTGTTGACGTTATTTTACAAATAGGATCCACTGATTTTGATAATACCTGGGGTAATAAATGGAAGCAATGGCAACGCTATTATGCCCTTGCTTATTACGCTGCAAAAAAGGGTGATGTGGCCATGTATGCTATGCAAAATGAACCTAATCACCGCAATTCAGGACCTATGAAGCTTGACCAGTGGATTTCAGGAATGCAGGTAGTGTCTGATGCTATACATAGTGCAGTAGAGGATGTAAATAAGAAGTATAAAAAGGCATTGCAGGCAAAGTTTGTAGGCCCGGTAACTGCCGGCAATAATCCTGAATGGTGGACTGAAGTGGCAAAAGCAATACGTACCGATTATCATGGTAAAACCGTTGAAAAGGATTTAATAGAAATCTTTTCTACTCATTCCTATAATTCGCCTGCTATAGGTTATGAATCACGTATCGGTAACATCCGTAAAATAATCACCGGAAATCATCCTGCAGGCAAGCCTTTGCCGATTGTTTATACCGAAATAGGCAGATGGATGAATGCATACCTGATAGACAAAGAAGAGACCATGGATTCGCCATCATTGTTTACAGAATGGGCGGGTATATATTCAAACAATATGAAGAATGGTGGCTATGGTATGTGGGCTTTTAAATTTGCAAATACTTCTAGTGGCCCTTACCCGCGCGGAATAAAATCTGGTCATCATTACATCTGGCAGGGTCAACGTATAGTAGAAGATGCCTATAAAAATCTTGCATTAAACAAGCCGGTTAAAAGCAGCGCTTCACAAAATTCTCCTTCCGTTGTTACCGATGGTAATAAGTCTGATGCTTCCGCATGGGTTTCTGATGCTGCATCTGAAGAAAAATGGATTGAAATTGATTTAGGTGCAAACTATGATCTTGGGAGTTCAGTAATTTATACCGGCTCATCCGGAGGAGTGTACACAAGTCCTGACAGGATTAAGAATTATAAACTCCGTTATTTAGCAGGGACTGAGTGGAAAGATATTCCGGGGGCTTTAGAAAAAGATAGCAAGTATGCACAGGTTTTTACAACCTTTTCAACACCGGTAAAAACTAATAAAGTTCGTTTCACCAGCACAGACAAAGGAAGCTTAAAGGTTCGTGAAATAAAGTTATTTGCAAAAGGCGATGGGCCATCTGATCGGCCCGATTATAATATATCGGGTATTCAACGCACCGGTGAGGTGGTACGCTTGTTTGCTAAAGGTTTTAAAGAGGAACGGGATCTTTTAGAAACAACATCTTCTGTACATGATCCGGACTTGGATACGTACACTGCTTATGATGATAAGTCGGGCAACTATTATATGTGGCTTGTTCAAAGAAACATGTTTGATTACAATTTAAAAGTTAACCTTGCAAATCTTAATGTTGCAGCAGGAACACCGGTCATTGCAGAAACAGTTGATAAAAGTTATTATGGCGAAGCTACTCATCTTATTTCTTTACCAGCCAGCAAAACTTTTAATTTTACATTAAAGCCACAAAGCGTTGTATTAATAACCGTACCTGCAAACAATACATTAATGGAAACTACTGTAATGCCAACAGGTGATGCTACTGTTTCCGGTGGCAGCAATGCATCGTCTAATTATGGAAGTCAAAAGCAGCTAATGGTTCAGCTTGATGCTTCAACTCCTGAGAATAATAAAGTCTCGTATATCTATTTTGATCTTTCAAAAGTATATGTCAACAATGCACGGCGAATGATTATAAGTGTAAACGGACATGTAGATAAAGGGAAGGAACCATACAGGTTGCATGTTTATGCAATACATTCAATAGGTTTGGATCAACAAAAGATTAATTGGGCGAATGCGCCACAGCTCGATGATAAAGAGGCGTTGATCACTGGTGTAGGTCAACAAGCATTTGTTGCCGGTGAGCTTGCGTTTGATACAAAGGATCAATATCATCACCTTGATGTGACTGATCTCGTTAAGAAGCACGCTGGAAAGGGCGTGACTTTTGTTTTTGTTCGCGAAACAAGGCAACTAGGTGATGATGAAGATAAGGGAAGGCAGGTTATTTTAAATTCTCTTGAATCAGTCAATAAACCCAGGCTTCAGGTTTGGTATAATAGTAAATGATATTTTTTAATAAATTAATAAGCTGGCTGTATGAAAGTATTAATTTAAAGTTTTGCTGATTGCACTAAGTAGCATTTCACCTTTACAGTTAGCCGCGTTATTTTTAAAAATCAATTTCGTTGAATTAAGGATTTGCAACTTTTAGCTAACTGAATTTTCATCCGGTAAGAAAGAACTCTACAAAATTGTTAAGTCAACGACATTGCTTTAAAAATTAATATTCTGGCTCATCCTACTGAATAACTAAATCAGAACTTGATTCAGCAAGCAGTATCTGCTTTAGTATTATTAAATACAATAGTTTCAATATATTTGCTTGTGTCTTCACTCTTTAGTGTTGTTTAAAAGTGATTAATTGCCAAACTAAATCTAACGATTATGACTATCTGCTTATCACATTGCAGGTTTATTATGTCCCGGATGTTTACATACCCACACTTATTGAAACAAGGGTCGTTTTTAATCTTTTTTCTCCTTGGCATTTGTCTTTCTCTGGTTGCACAGCCAACTGTTTCGGGCCGTGTTATTTCAATTGATAGCGCTGTTGCCAACGCCACTGTTCAGGTTAAAAACACTTCCATCGCTGTGCAGACAGATTTCAATGGAGCCTTTTCCATTCCGGCTTCTCCTGCAGCTACATTAATTATCAGCCATATTGGTTTTATCTCCAAAGAAGTAAAAGTAACGGGTAAGGCCATCAATGTTCAATTAGAGCCTTCGGTAGCACAGGCAATGAAAGAAGTAGTGGTAGTTGGGTACGGCTCACAGAAAAGAAGTGATGTAACGGGTGCTGTAGCATCGGTAGATAAAAAAAGGCTTGAAAACCTGCCCAATACCAATTTTGCACAGGCTTTACAAGCCTCCGTACCCGGGTTGAGCATAGATCAAAATTCCGGCGGTGCTGAGGGCAACAACAATACCATCAGGATAAGAGGCAGAAATTCTATTACAGCGGCAACTACTCCACTCATCATATTAGACGGTGTGCCATACAGCGGAAGTATTTCAGATATCAATCCTCCCGATATAGAATCTATTAATGTGTTGAAGGATGCTTCCTCCGCGGCTATTTATGGATCGAGAGGTGCTAACGGAGTGATCATTCTTACCACCAAAAAGGGTAGCCGGGGCCAACCGGTTATTTCTTATAATGGCTTCTATGGGTTGCAAGACATCTCTAACCTGCCGAAGGCCCTAACACCAGAGGAATTTTATCAATACAAAACCACACGTGAGCCGGGTTCTATCACCACTTCAGAACAAGCGGTTTACGACTCTAAAATATTCCCCGACTGGGTTGACCTGGTAACCCGCCAGGGAACAAAAATGCAACATACCCTTGGTGTAAATGGCGGCGGTGAGAAATTTAAATATTATGTTTCCGGAACATATCTCGATGTAAAGGGTGTTGCTGTAAATGACGATTTCAAGAGGCTCTCAACACGCATCAACCTTGAAGCAAATATTAAGAAGTGGTTAACGCTGGGATCAAACACACAGTTAGCCTATAATGATAGAGGCGGTTTATCAGGAACTTTTGGGGATTACCAGGGAGCATTTCGATTCAATCCGCTCACTACAGCTTTTAACGCAGATGGAACGCCTACTATTTATCCCTGGCCGCAGGACCTGTTTTTCCCCAATCCATTAGCTCCTACCTTAGCAAATAATACAGACGAAACTTATAAGATCATTACTAACAACTATCTAAATGTTGACATACCGTTTGTAAAAGGTTTGTCTTACAGGATAAATACAGGTATTGAATTTACAACAAGAGCTCAGAATACTTATTTTGGTTCTAATACCAGAACGGGCTTGCAGGCAAGAGGCGATCTGTCCATGTCTAATTCAACCAACAAAAATATATTGGTTGAAAATATTGTAAACTATAACAGATCAATTGGAGAACATTCCTTTGCTTTCACCGGGCTTTACAGCCTTCAAAACGAAACCGGCATCACGAACAACCTGGATGCAACTGGTTTTCCTAATGATGTACTGACCTTTTACCAGGCAAACGTAGCATCAAGCATCAGGCCTTCAGCAGGATACAGCAAAGAAACTTTACTCTCACAAATGGCAAGGTTGAACTACGCTTACAACAGTAAATATTTATTAACTTTTACCGCCCGTAGAGATGGTTTCTCCGGATTTGGGGCAAATAATAAATATGCATTCTTTCCATCTGTGGCCGCAGCCTGGAATATATCCAGTGAAGATTTCATGAATAAGAGCAAGGTAATATCAAATCTGAAACTAAGAGCTTCTTATGGCAGTAACGGCAACCAGGCAGTAAATGCTTACAATACTTTAGCAAGGTTATCCACCCGTAGCTATATTGATGGCGCTACTACATTGCCAGGGTATATACCCACTTCCCTTGGAAATCCTGATTTGAAATGGGAAACTACCGTTGGCTTTAATGCAGGAATTGATTTTACTTTATTCAGCGGACGCATAGAAGGATCTTTAGATGGTTACAGTAAAAACACCCATGATCTGTTATTGTCAAGGGAAATATCGCCGGTACATGGTGTTAGCAGGGTTTTACAGAATATAGGAAAAACATCCAATAAAGGACTGGAGCTGGGTATTAACAGTATAAATGTTCAGACAGCCAGCTTTGTGTGGTCTACGAATTTTAGCATATCAGGCAACAGGAACAGCATTGAAGATGTTTACGGGGATGGAAAAAGTGATACGTTAAATCAGTACTTCATTGGCCAGCCAATTGATGTCAACTTTTCTTATAAATATGGTGGTGTATGGCAACTGACAGATGATCTTGTAAAAGCTCCTGCAGGTACCAAAGCCGGTTACGCTAAAGTGGTGGACGTAAATGGAGACGGGAAGATAACTCCCTCTGCTGACAGGATGATCATCGGCAGCCGCCAGCCAAATTTTATCTATGGTATCGGCAACTCATTTACTTACAAAAACTTTTCATTGTACGCTTTTGTACAAGGCGTACAGGGTACCAGCAGGGTAAACGCGCTCATTTCCGATAACGTTCAGAATGGAGTAAGAAACAATACATTTTATAAAAATTACTGGACTCCCACAAACCCTACTAATGACTACTATGCAAACGTGCTTGGCGCAAATGTTTTTGGCGCCAATATATATGAAAGCGACAGTTATGCCCGGTTGAAAGATCTATCCTTATCATATAATTTCCCTTCAAAGTTATTAAGCCGGCTTAAGCTAAGCAGACTTAAAGTATATGCAAATGCACGTAATCTGCTAACCATTACTAAGTGGACAGGCCTCGACCCAGAATTAAATTCCCAGGAAGATATTCCCCTGCAAAGAGAATTTATATTTGGCCTGAACATTAGCTTATAATTAAATATTTCTAAAAATGAAAATATCCAGTCAAATACTTATATATGGACTTTTTGCTATGCTTATGGCAGGTTGTTCTAAAAACATACTCGAAGAAAATTCACCCAGTATTATCCTGGCTGATAATCTTTATAAAAATAAGGTTGGTTTTGAAGCGGGAATAAACGGTTTGTATTATGAAGTAAGAAGGTCCCGTTCAGGATATACTCCTGGTGATATCAACGGCATGATGTTAGTTCCTGCGTATATTGGCACAGACAATGCCTACGGGAATTACCTTGGCCCGGCTAGCTCATTTAATATATGGGGCGTCTCTAACAATTCCACCCTGGGAGAATACCGTTTGGAATGGGCCTGGTTATATGAAACCATTAATGCGGCAAACACTATAATTAAAAGAGCCGAAAACCCGGCGGTAATCTGGACGGAAGCTGAAAAAAATGTTGTCCTTGCTGAGGCAAGGGCCATAAGAGCCTGGTGTTACCGCCATCTGACGTTTTCATGGGGAGACGTGCCATTGGTTTTAATTGAATCCTCAGGCAGTGATATCAGAACAGATTATGAGCGAACTCCGGTTGCGGAGGTAAGAAATGCCATGGAAGCCGACTGGCTTTTTGCTGAACAATACTTGCCGGTAACATCTGCTAACCAGGGTAAATTGTTAAAAGGTGCTGTTCAGCATTACCTCTCAGAACTTTACCTGACAATAGGAAAAAATGATAAAGCAAGAGATTACGCATTAAAAGTAACTACCAACATCAATTATAAATTGGTAACTGCCCGGTATGGTGCTAATGCCGCTAAACCAGGTACTACTTTTACTGATATGTTTTTGGAAGGAAATTCCAATCGCAATCAGGGTAACACGGAAGCGTTATGGGTGATGCAGGCTGAACTGAATACAATTGGCGGAGAGCCCGATAATGTGATGAGAAGATATTGGGTTAATCGTTATTACTCGCTTGTAGTAGGGGGTAAAAGTCCTTTTTTAGTAAGTGCTGAAAACGGCGGTAGAGGCATTGGCCGTTTTGGTCCAACTAAATGGGCGCTTAGTATTTACCCCGCTGGTGATGACAGGGGGTCTGATTTTGCCTGGCGTTTTTCTTTTGCCATCAATAATCCAACCGGTGTTCCAGCCGGATATACATTAGGCCAAACCTACAATCTTGACAGAACAACCAATGAAAAAGCAAATAATCCTAACTGGCCAAGTACCCGTAAATGGGATTATGCAAGCCCCGTTGATCCGAATATAGACCGTGCATATAATGACCAGATTTACATACGTGCTGCCGAAACATACTTGCTGCTCGCTGAAGCATATCTGAAATTAGGAGATCAGGTGAACGCTGCTATTGCAATAAATGCCTTACGGTCACGTGCCCACGCACCAACCATCACTCCTAACCAGGTAACTTTAGATTTTATCCTGGATGAACGTTCAAGAGAATTGTTTTCTGAAGAGGAGAGGAGGTACACATTAGTTCGTACCGGCAAATTTGTGGAGCGTGTCAAGCTATATAATGTTCTTTCAAAAGCTACTATCTCAGACAGGGATGCACTACTACCCATTCCCCAAAATGTTATTGACGCAAATCTTACTAAAATATTGCCTCAAAACCCGGGGTACTGAGTGTCACGAACAACAATCAGTTCTTTATTTATTGAAAGTTGATGCTGTGTAAATGATGGTGGAAGGCCCATCGGAAGCGACTTGCAGGAGTAGCTTTCAAACCACCTTTAGCTGCTGCGATTAAAAGTTGTGGTAGTGAGCATGAAAGGAGTAAGGCACCGATAAAGGTGTCAGGTGCGAGTTAAGAAGGCGAACAATTGTGAACTGTCAACTGAGGCGTCGAAAGGATTAGACGATGTCAAAACCAATGTTCAGTAACATCATTGGGAGGAGCAAGACGGAAACCTGAATACTGGTCTTGTGGCATCCGGCGTATAGGCAGCGCGATCTTAACACAGGCATTTACACGCAACGTGAGAACCTGTCGTCATGATGTGAAGGGAAAACTTCAAGCGGAGACACTGCAAGAGGGAAAGTACCGATGCATGGCACGGGGGCGGAAACTTTCGTAGTAGCGATGAAGTTCTTGTAATGAGAATGGAGCGAAGGGAAGTTGTTATCTGGTTTTTAATCATGGACGAAAACTGAAGGAAACTTCAGGAGGTACGAAAATGAGTGAGACAAAACCGTTAACTTGGTTCGAAGCCAACGGTTGGATAACCGGAGCGGAATGACGCGAGAGTGTCACGTTCCGTTCTAACAGAATCTCGGGTTGAAACACCCGGGTTTACTTACCGAGTGTGAATGGACGTCCTATAAGTCTCTTTGTGTTTCTTTAAAATTTCATGAGGCTAAGGTGTTGTTTATTAAGGGTTGTGACACCTTGTCCGAAGGAAATTTAACCTTTAATTTTAAACAGGCTTATTGCATGAATAGTGTTATTGATTGAGAATAATAATTAACAATCAAAGAACACAAAAGCAATTAAAAGCTGTAATGAATAAACAGAAAGATTTCTTAAACCTTCGTAGCATTATGATGTATTATTTATTACCTTATTTTGGCTGACAATAAGGTTGAAATATTGATGCATTATTTTCTACTAAGGTTTGTATCATGCGGATAATACAATTAATACCGTTCGTAAACCTTAGTAGAAAGTAAAGTGTAGTGCAATAAACCTAAAGAATAGAATTCTGCAAACAGTCTCATAAACCTTAGTAGAAAAAGTAATCAAGTAATGAGAACCTTATTACCTTATTAAATTTCTAATAAAATGAAAATAGAATATAACAATTTATACACCCATTTCATATTTACCACCTTGCATCGTTTACCGGTTATTGAAGAAAAATACCGTCAACGAATTGAAAAGTACATTACGGGAATAGTAAACAATAATGATTCTCATTTATATTCTATATATGCTAATCCTGAGCATGTTCATTTTCTTATATCCCGTTCTCCAGAGTTATCAGAAGAAAGTGTTGCCACAATAGTTGCTGAAAGTTCTCAACGATTTATAAATGAAAATAAACTTTGTGCTGCTCAATTTATATGGCAGAATTCTGCTTCTGCCTTTTCTGTATCTAAGTCAGATGTAGATAAAGTGTGTAAATACATACTTAATCAGCCTGAACATCATAAAAAAGTAAGTTATCAAGAAGAGTATGATGCATTTATAAAATTTTACCAAAAAACTTTGCAACCTTATGGAAAGCATTTAGTGAATTAGGTCGGAAGAAAATGAACTGTTTTATACTAAGATAGCATTGAGAAATGAAATAAGGTAATAAGAAAAAATGATCCGTTATCTGCTAAGGTTAGAATCAACAGATGAAATAAGGTAATAAGGTCGGATGTGAATGAATGAATTGTTTTCTACTAAGGTTAGCATTGAAAAATGAAATAAGGTAACAAGGTTGGAGGGGAGTGAATGAGCTGTTTTCTACTAAGGTTAGCATTGAGAAATGAAATAAAGTTATAAGGTAAGAAGGGAATGAATGAATCGTTTTCTACTATGGTTAGAACCTAAATTGAAATAAGGTTTTTTTCTGTTTTATCTTTACCAAACTTGCGGAGCATAAATAAATTACATAAACTCATTTTATCAACCTTTAACCCCACGTGTTTTTCAAAAGCATAAATAAAAGACATGTGGCTTAAGGAATACTGAATATTCCTATTTAACCGGCAATAATTGTTCAACGGCTAATAGAAAACAATAAGACTGTAATTAATGGATGATAAACACTTTGTTTAATTTACATATCCTCAAATGATAAAAAGACAATTTTGCTTGCTGTTTTTTTTAAAGGTTTATATTTTTAGTTACGCTCAGACTAAGCCAGACAGTAACTTTCACTTATACCTTTTAGCCGGCCAGTCTAACATGGCCGGCAGAGGTGAAATAACAGGTAGGTACAAGGACGAAGGGAACGTTAATGTGTACATGCTCAATAAAAACAATGAATGGGTCCAGGCAAAACACCCTTTGCATTTCGATAAACCCCAGGTTGCTGGTGTTGGTCCGGGCTTAGCTTTCGCGATAAAAATGGCAGAACAAAAACCGGGAATAAAAGTGGGTGTCATTCCCTGTGCGGTAGGAGGCTCGTCCATCGATGTATGGAAGCCTGGAGCTTATGATAGTTCTACAAAAACCCATCCTTATGATGATGCCATGAAACGTATTGCGATAGCCATGCAGCAAGGTATTATCAAAGGAGTTTTATGGCACCAGGGAGAATCAAACAGCACTTCGGCGGGTGCTGCAGATTATATGGCAAAATTGAAAACGCTGGTTGAACAACTTCGTGATAGCATTCATAATAAAAATCTTCCGTTTGTGGCAGGTGAATTGGGAACTTACAAAGATCAATACGATATCATCAATAAAGTATTAGCCGGATTACCTGGAGAAGTACCATTCACTGCTGTTGCCTCTTCTAAAGGATTAAAGCATAAAGGGGATCTAACACATTTTGATTCCCCTTCGGCAGAAAAGCTTGGATTGCGCTACGCAAATGAAATGAAACGGCTACAACGGAAGTTAAAAACCAGAAAGAATTAATTATGTTCAAGTACAGCTCTTTGTTAATTATTTCATTGTCGTTAACGTTGTTGTGTTTTGGCAACATTTCATTACCGGGAATATTCAGTGATAACATGGTGCTTCAACAGCAATCGCAGGTTGCCCTTTGGGGCGAATCAAAAGCTAACGGCGGAGTATCCATCATTACATCTTGGAATAAAAAATCATATACAGCCAATGCTAACAGTAATGGACACTGGAAAATACATATAATTACGCCCGCAGCAGGAGGCCCCTTTGAAATCAGCATCAGCGATGGTAAAAAAATAACACTTAAAAATATCCTGATAGGGGAAGTATGGCTCTGTTCTGGTCAATCGAATATGGAAATGCCCCTGAGAGGCAATTCATCTCCGATATTAAATGCCAGCGAAATTATATTACAGGCAGATAATCCCCAATTAAGATTATATAGGGTTGGCAGAGCTTCTTCGTTAACACCTGTTACAAATTCCAAAGGCCAATGGTATGAGTCGACCTCAGAAACTGCCCGTGAATTCAGTGCGCTTGCTTTCCAGTTTGGACAAATAATACAAAAACGATTAAAAGTTCCGGTTGGAATTATCCTATCTACCATTGGCGGAACTATGATTGAATCATGGATGAGTGCAGGCAGCTTACAAGCTTTTCCTGAAGTAAAAATTCTTACAAGTTTAGATACTTTACAAGCGCCGCACAAAGAGGCTACTGCTTTATTTAACGGAATGATTGCTCCGGTAATAGGGTACGGAATCAAAGGATTTATCTGGTACCAGGGTGAATCTAACCGGCATGAGGCAGCATTATATGAAAAGCTATTCCCAGCAATGGTATCGGACTGGCGCAAGCAATGGGGTCTCGGAGAAATTCCCTTTTATTATGTACAGATTGCTCCTTTCGGCTCCTCCGATAAAACCCGCGATGGGCCTCGTTTACGAGAAGCTCAATTACATGCCATGAAAGCAATTCCTAACAGCGGCATGGTGCCGGCAATAGATGTAGGCATGGAGAACGATATACACTTTATGGATAAAACAACCCTTGCCCAGCGCCTGTCATATTGGGCTTTGGGTAAAACATATGGAATTAAAGGGATTCAATACAATGCGCCTGCATACAAATCTATGGCCGTTGAAGGGAACAAAGCCATATTAACTTTTGACAATGCGCCCTATTTAACCTCATACCGTAAAACACTAACCTTGTTTGAAATAGCGGGGGAAGATAAAAAGTTCTATCCGGCAAAAGCCGAAATCAAAGCAAACCAGATTACTCTACAAAGTGATAAGGTGAGTAAACCGGTAGCGGTAAGATATGCCTATAAAGAATGGGTAATTGGTGAATTGTACAATAACGATGGATTGCCTGCATCATCATTCAGGACAGATAACTGGTAATACGCTCATATAAAAGGAATCTCTGTTGTATGCTTAAAAATAGTATCATATTGTTTTTCTTTTTTCCTTTAATCATTTATTCACAAAAAGTAGAAAACCTGCAATGTAATTATAACCGGAACCCCTTCAGCGTTGATGACCGGACTCCGCAACTAAGCTGGAATATAATATCAACTGTTCGTGGAGACCGGCAAACAGCCTATGAAATTTTGGTGTCCTCTACAGCCCGGCTGTTATCTTTAAATAAAGGTGATGTCTGGCATAGTGATAAAATCCTATCAGGGCAAAATCTTTATATTAACTACGCGGGAAAAGAATTAAAATCTCGTAAAAAATACTATTGGAAAGTTCGTGTATGGAACAAAGATCATAAAGCTTCTCCTTGGAGCCAAAGTGCATCCTGGACAATGGGTTTGCTAACACCGTCAGACTGGACCGCTACATGGATAACGGCTTCAAAATGGTTTTATCCCCTAGCTTATCGTTCTAAAGGGTTAGAGATAGACCTGACCGGGGGATGGGCCGATGTAGATCTGGGCGCCCCTTTTCCTATAGACAAAATAAAGCTGTATCCATATTCTAAAGAATCATTCCCGGTACGTTTCAGGATAGAAGCTTCTAACGACCTGCATTTTCATCATCCTGCAATTTTGGTAGATTACTCTCTAAAAGATTATGACCTTAAAGATTTTGGTGCGAACGAATTTGTGTTGCATAATATTAAAGCAAGGTATATACGTCTTAATATTTTCGGTGATACTTCAAAGAAAGGATTTGTAGTGCGCCAGATGGAGGTTATCTCGGATGGAAAAAATATCGCCCTGATGAAATTCACAAGGGAAATGGGTACTAAATGGAACAGGGGCCATGCAGTATTTTTAGTGGATGGAATGCCTTCTCAAGAGTCAGGCAACACATCTCCGGCTGACGCATGCCCCATAACTACTGCTCCGATTTTTCGCAAATCGGTTACCCTGAATAAAAGTATCAAACAAGCTACATTATATGTTGCCGCGTTGGGTATGGCCGAAATAACTATAAACGGACAAAAGGCCGGCGATCAGGAACTTGGTCCGCCGTTTTCCGATTATTATAAACGGGTAATCTATGAAACGCATAATGTAACCGGGCATTTTAGAAAAGGGGAAAACGTTATTGGAGCGATACTGGCTAATGGGTTCTTCAGTCCGCCGGGAAAAGGGTTCGGGCAAAGGCATTCAGGTAACGGCCCGCCACAACTGTTGCTTCAAACCGAGATTGAGTTTACAGATGGCAGCAAACAAATCATCGTTTCTGATAAAAGCTGGCAATGGGAACGCAGCGAAATAATTTTTAATGATCTATGGATGGGTTACACCGAAGACCGGCATTACGAAAAGCCTGGCTGGAACAAACCTGGTTATACTGCAACTGACTGGAAACAGGTAAGTCTTGCCAATGCTCCTCCTGGAAAACTTTGCGCTTCAATGGCTCCCCCAATAAGAATTACAGGAATAAAAAAACCGTATAAAGTTGAAGACAATCATGCCTTCTTTGATGTAGTAACGGTTGGCTGGCCACAAGTAAAGATTAACGGAAAAGCAGGACAAACGGTTTACATAACCGGTAAAGGCCCTGGCTTCACCATTCCAACATTAACTTTTACACTTGCCAAAGACGGACTCACTACCTTACATCCCAGGTTTATCGTTTTCTCGGGGCCAACCGATATCCAGGTTGATGGCCTTTTAGAACCATTAACAGCCGATGCGGTAAACATTCAGTTAGTAAACGCCGATCTGCCGCTTGCGGGTAGCTTTACCAGCTCAAATAATTACCTGAATAATCTTTTTGAAGTAACGATGCGAACACATCGAAATTATATTCTGGATTATCCTGCTGACCCTACCCGCGAAAAGCAAGGCTGGACGCAGGATGCACAGAACATGTTTAATACGGCCGCCAATTTTACCGATGTGCGCGGATTGTACCAACGCTTCTGGTGGGATATGGCCGATAACCAGGATGAACAGGGTTATGTGGGATCTGTAGTTCCCATGGTTAACCGCCAGGTTTACGACTGGAATTCGCCCTGGTGGAGCGGAGCATTGGTTTTCCTGCCATGGGAACATTACAAATATTATGGCAATAAAAGGATTCTTGAACAAGCATTCGAGCCTATGCAACGATATGTGGATCTTCTTGGAAGAATGGCGAAATATGGAGAAGGGAAAATCTGGTACCAATATCCATTTTTTAATAGTGACCTGGATACCCTTGCAGCAAAAGAGCAAATGATTATCTGGAATGGCGCCGGTGATTGGCAAAACCCTTACACTACCAGTCAGTTTGCCGTTCCAGCACCTATGACAACGATGCCTGCTTATTATAATTACGCTATGATAGTAAGTAAAACCGCCTCACTGTTGAATAAACATGTAATCGAAAAAAAATACGCTGATCTGGCAGCTGAAGTTAAAACCAGGTTCAATGCAAAATATTTTAACAGCCAAACCGGCCTGTACGGAGATTCCTCTAACAGCCAAACAGGGCAGGTATTACCCCTAGCTGTAGGACTGGTTCCAACAGGTAAAGAAGACTTAACCTATAAGCGGATGATAGATACCATTCATACAAGAGGCGATCATATAGGAGCCGGATTTGTCGCTTTATCTTTCCTGCTCCATACGCTGGCAAGCAACCGGGAAACAGCATTGGCAAATATAATGGTGAATCAAAAAGACTATCCAAGCTGGAATACTTTAATAAAAAACGGGGTGCTTTTAGAAACATGGAAGGGAGGAGGAGCTCAAATGCCTTCATGCGGCGGACAGATAGGTGCATGGTTGTTTGAATCTGTTTTGGGAATTATACCTGATACATCCTCACCGGGTTTTAAAAAATTTATTATTGCACCTCAGCCAGATACGGCAACAGGGTTAACATCAGCAACAGGATATTATGATTCCGTTTACGGAAGAATCACCAGCGAATGGAAGTATGATAATAACGTATTCACGCTTCATGCTACTGTTCCAGTAAATACCACAGCAACCATAACAATACCTGCAAAACAAACAGAGGTAATAACAGAGTCCGGACTGCCGGTAAACCAGTCCAAAGGATTAACAGTGTTAAAAGCCGGAAAAAACCTAATTACATTCTTAGCAGGTTCAGGTGATTATTATTTCAAATGCAGGCATTAATTATGAGACTACTACGAAACAAACAATATTTTATGCTGTTGATCCTTGCAATCAGCCTGGCAGCATCAGCAAATTTATCAGCTCAAAAAAATATCCGTGAGGATATAGACTGGCCTTCATTTATGATTGCGCAAAATATTGAATTTAATAAGATGCCAACGAAATGGGAGCAGGCTCCTTACTTTGGTAATGGTTTTATTGGATCAATGATTTACGCAGACAGCGTACACCTTAATCAAATAAACATTCAGGTATTCAGAACCGATGTGCATGATCACAGGAATGATTCATCCGGCTGGACTGCTTATTCAAGGCCTCGGCTGATGATAGGTAATTTTATTATTCATTTAAAAGGCCAGATAACCGGCAGCCAGCTAACGCAAGATTTATTCAAGGCAGATCTTAGCGGTAGCATTAAAACTACCGTCGGCTCGATAGACATTCACCATTTTATTGCAGCTGAAAAAGATCTTATCTTAACAGAAGTCAGCACTTTTGGAAAAGAAGCTTTCACTGTTTCATGGCAGCCTCATGAAGCGAAATCTACCAGGAAAACATTGTTTCCTGATGATGAAGCCGTGATTCCAAAATATGCTGCCGCTTATGGAGAAAAATATAACGGGCTCTTAAAAAGATACGCACCCAATCCCGGGAACTTAATAAAAAAATTCGAAAATATTTCTTTAAGCGTTCAGAATTTGCTGGCTGGTGGTCAGTATGTAGTAGCATGGAAGCAGGATAAATTGTCTGTAAGTAAAAGTTTGCTTAGCATGACTATTCAAAATTCTTATCCTGATAAAGAAGCAGAAAGTAAAGCAATTCAGATAATATCAAAGAGTTCAGCCAATACTTATTCTCAGGAATATAAACAGCATATTGGCTGGTGGAGTAAGTTCTATAAAAAAAGCTTTCTAAGTATTCCTGATAAGCAATTGGAGCGTTTATACTGGCTCCAGATGTATAAATTCGGTTCAGCATGCAGAGCAAACGGACCTGTCATGGATACTTCCGGTCCATGGTTCCAGGATACGCCCTGGCCATACATTACATGGGATTTGAATGTTCAATTATGTTACTGGGCTTTGAATACCTCGAATCACCTGGATGTAGCGATGTCTTTACCAAACTCATTAAATAAAAATAAGCAGCAATTAATAAACAATGTAAAACCGGTCGCATGGAGGGAAGACGCGGCTTACCTGGCGCTCGCTACAGCACAGGATCTTACAGGCTCGGCAGATGATGACAAGAGATATAAAAACCTGCATGCTAATCTTCCGTGGATAATGCATAATGTGTGGTTGATGTACAGATATTCCATGGATAAAAACTTTTTACGTACGCAATGCTATCCATTGCTTAAAAGAAGCATCAATTACTATCTCCATATCATAAAAAAAGAAAGTGATGGCAAATACCATATTCCAATGGGTTACTCACCTGAATATCCTGGTACAGGTATAGCTCAGGCAGGCGAAACAAAAGATGCCAACATAGACATTGCTTTATTGAAATGGGGTTTACAGGCTTTAATAGAATCTTCTGAAATTTTAAATATTGACGCTGAACAAAGGAATCAATGGAAAGACATTTCAGGCAATCTTGTTGATTTCCCGGTAGATGAAAATGGTTTCAGTATAGGCGCCGGCATGCCTTATACATTGTCGCACAGGCATTACTCACATTTATTAATGGTTTATCCTTTGTACCTGATAAACGTCGAAGAAAATAGTAAAGATTTGATGGAGCGCTCTTTGAAACATTGGGTGGGAGATCCAAAAGGATTACGTGGATATAGTTATACGGGAGCCTCCTCAATTTCCGCAGCAATAGGAAATGGGAATAAAGCAATTGAATATTTAAAAGGGCTAAACAATTTTTTGTTGCCTAATGGCCTGTATAAAGAAGCCGGGCCTTGTTTCGAAACCCCATTGTCTGCAGCGCAATCTATACAGGATATGCTATTGCAGTCATGGGGAAGTAAGATCCGGATTTTTCCTGCTGTACCCGACGAATGGAAAAATATAGTGTTTCATAACTGGCTTGCTGAAGGCGCTTTTGAAATTAGTGCAAAGCTGTCCGGTGGTGAAACGGAATATATCATGATTAAAAGTCTTGCGGGTTCTCCTTGCATCTTTACAACATCAATAAAAGATCCTGTAGGTTTTATAGAAGAAAAGAAAGTGGAATTACAGCCTCTTTTTAAAAATACTTTTCAAATAAATTTAAAGAAAGGCCAGACTATTATCATTAAAAATCAACAGTAATAAAAAGAGAACGCATATCGGCGGCCAGCAAAGCTCTTATATCTATTGTTTACAACTATATTATTTTTGAATATGATAGCTGGCCTGCAGGCGTTAAAACTGCTGTCCTTCTGGTTCCTAGTACTTACTAATTATTGCATACACGGAAATGTATCAGGCTTTCCAAATAATTCAAAAAATTTGTACTTTGATGGGTATTCTCATACCTCATTCTCTTTTGATTTCCCCACGAAAAATATTGATATAAGACTACACTATCCTGAAACAAAAAACGATTAAAGTGAAAAGAAGAAAAGCAGACAGCATAAATTGCAAGTGATTTAAGCAATATTGAATTAAATATCTATTTTCACTTCAATATAAAAATTCCACAATAAGCAACTATGTTCGACATCTGCGCAATTGGTCATATATCGTTAGACAAAGTTGTCACGGCGGAGTCTATAAAATATTTACCGGGAGGAACTTCCTTTTATTTCTCTAAGCTGCTCTTGTATTCTAATTTAAAGTATAGACTTATAACCGCCTTAGCCCCGCAGGATTACCAAACCATTCATGATCTGAGAGCAGCTGGCATCGACGTACATGTATTGCCAAGCATCCAAACAGTTTATTTTGAAAATGTTTATAGCGCTGACCAAAATCACCGGAAACAATATGTGCTACAAAAAGCGTCTCCCTTCGATATTTCGCAGATGCCCCTGACTAACGCTAGGATATTTCATTTAGGTCCATTACTCCATGATGATATTCCGGTAAACATGATTGAATATCTCTCTAAAAGAGGTTTAGTGTCATTAGATATACAAGGGTACTTAAGACATATAATAAATAAGAAAGTAGTGCACCTTGATTGGTGCGATAAGATAACCGCTCTTCCTAATGTGGGTATTTTAAAAGCAAATGAATTTGAAATGAAAGTCATTACAGGCAAAACAAATGTGTGGGATGGAGCAAAATACCTGGCAAACCTTGGCGTTCCTGAAGTAGTTATAACCCTTGGCAGCAAAGGATCAATCATTTACAAATCAGGTATTTTTTATACAATCAGGGCTTTTAAGCCAGCCGCAGTGATTGACACAACAGGATGTGGTGACACTTATATGGCTGCCTATTTATGGAAGCGTTCAATAGGTTCAGAGGTGCAGGAGGCCGGTGAATTTGGAGCTGCTTTAGCTACATTAAAAATCGGTACATTCGGCCCATTTTCCGGAGCTTCAACACAAATTACGAACCTATTGGAAAAGTCATTTTAATCCCAATACCTTTCTATGCCATTTAAGTACAATTATCGAATAGAACCTCTTCTACCTGTAATTCCCTCTTTTTGCAATTGTTCTGTTCCACTTAGAACAGCTTTTACAATTATATTTATTCAAAGATCTGTTCAATGCAATACAAATCCTGGCTGGTGAGGACAGTGAATCAATCACGTTTTATTTTTAGATGATGGTAAAATATGATGTTGTTCTGAAAATGTATAACCACATTAATTCTATAATTAGGTGACCATGGAAGAGATACAGAAAAAATGTTATAAAGTTGGGAAAATGGTTTCACAATATTGATTTGCTGGGTGTAAAAACCGCTCCGGATCATTTTTTAGGCGATTATCCAAAAGTAAAATTTCAAGGGTTCGCTCATGCGATTCCGGAAGATCTTCGTGGCAAGACTGTGCTTGATATCGGTTGCAACGCGGGATTTTATTCTATTGAGATGAAACGCAGGGGGGCCGAACGTGTACTTGCAATTGACTCAGACGAAAGATATCTTGCGCAGGCGCGTTATGCGGCCGAAGTGCTGAATGTAGACATTCAGTTTAAAAACATGTCTGTTTATGATGTGGCAAGTTTAGGTGAAAAGTTCGACGTCGTAATTTTTATGGGTGTGTTTTACCACCTTCGTCATCCTCTTTTAGCGTTGGATTTATTGTATGAAAGTGTGGTTAAAGATGTGCTGATCTTTCAATCGATGCAGCGCGGCAGCAATGAAGTTGACCCGGTAAAACCCGATTACAATTTTTGGGAAACAGAGATGTTTGAGCGCCCTGGTTTTCCCCACATGTATTTTATCGAGCAACGTTACTCACAAGACCCCACCAACTGGTGGATACCTAACCGTGCCTGTATGGAAGCCATGCTTCGCAGTGCAGGTTTCGAAATTACGGTTCACCCGGAAAAAGAAGTTTATATATGCCAACGTGGCAAACTGGGGGATACCCAGACACGTGCCGTTTACCCGATGAAAAAATAGCAAATTTAAATATGATTGAAGCAGTTAAATTCTGGAACGAACCGAACAATAAATCTCACTGGATTTTTGAAGTTGATCCTGAATGGCAGATATACTCAGCAATGGTAAAAATGGCAGCAAAAGCTGTTAAAGCTGAACGTCCAGAAATTTTACGGGTTCTTGGGGGTATATCGCCCATAGATCCTAGTTTCATCAACAGACTGCAAAACTTCGGTACGCTGGAAGATTTGAATGCAGTGGCCGTTCATGGCTTTCCGCTTGATTGGAACCTCTGGCAGATTAATGAATGGAGAGAAAAAATTGCAGAAATAGAAGCTGTCACAGATTTACCTGTATGGGTGACAGAAGTGGGCGTTTCGAGTTTTGGTGCAGAAGAAGTGCAGGAGTTTGGCCTTCGTAGAACCGCCGAATTATTGCTGGGGCGTGTTGACCGGATCCACTGGTACAGCCTATACGATTTGCCGCAAACCTGGGAAGCCACTACCCGGCACCGTGAAGCCGAAGGCTCGTCTTATTACCGCCATTTCCATATGGGATTACTGCGGGAGGACGGCTCACCAAAGTTGGCACTCCGGCAATTCGCTGATTACACGCCGGAGCTCGGCATTTGTCAATGGTTTCATTTTGAAGACCATCGGCTTGACTCTGCAGTCGAATGGCTGCGCAAATTGGGCGTAAAACGTTTGCGCACCGGTTTGAGCTGGGCTGATTATTTGCGTCCAGATGCTAAAGAATGGTTCGACAGGATGATGAAGGTCCTGGAAGAGTTTGATTTAACCGTAACGTTCTGCTTTACGCCTGAATCAAAAGGCATACAGCCCCACCACACCAGCCCTCCGCAACATATAGAAGAATTTGCTGATTTTTGCGTGGAAATGATGCGTCGCTATGCCTAATCTCAGGAATATTGGTTTACATAGCCATTAAAGGCCTCTCAAAAATAAATTTTTTATGAGCCACGATATTCAGGAAGACACACCGGATTTGTGGATGCGTTACATGCGCAGGGGTGACTTTGAAAAAGCCTGGGAAGTTAGTGACGATGCGCTCATATTTCGGGCAGGTCAGCCTTACTGGCACCTGCCCAGGCACCTTCAACATATATGGAACGGTTCCTTCCTCGCAGGGAAGCGTGTGCTGGTGCGATGCTATCACGGGCTGGGTGATACGATCCAGTTCATCCGGTACGCGCCGCTTATAAAAGCGAAAGCCGCTGTGTTGATTGTATGGGCGCAGTCACAGGTCATCCCTCTTCTGGAATCAGTTCCGGAGATCGATGTATTGCTACCGCTGCACGATGGTAGCCCAGAGGCTACTTTCGATGTGGATGTGGAAATTATGGAACTGCCACATATCTTCCGGACCACTATAGCCACTATACCTGCTACAATACCTTATCTTTCTGTTGAGCCGAAATTCCTTTCCCTAGACTCAAGACTGCTTTCTATCGGACTGGTGTGGAAGGCCGGAGATTGGGACGAACGCCGTTCTATTCCATTTTCATATCTAACTCCATTTGCCAACATACAAGGCATAAGGATTTTCATTCTGCAGGCCAATGCAAAATCGGCAGGATGGAACGGGGAATTTGGCGAATATCCAGGCGAGTTCAGCTTGTTTGAGTATGCACGTATTATCCGTGGGTTAGATCTGTTAATTTCAGTTGATTCAATGCCTGCGCATCTTGCAGGAGCAATCGGTGTGCCGGTATGGACCTTGCTTCACGCCAAAGCTGATTGGCGTTGGATGGAGAAAAGGGAGGATAGCCCCTGGTATCGGACTATGCGGCTCTTCCGCCAGGAGCGTCCTGATGAATGGATACCCGTTATCGAATGTGTAACCGCCGAATTAGAGAAATTTGCAGATGAAAGAAGGTAAATAAAATAAAGCTGGTCAAAAATGGTGGACCAGCATTCTTCACTATTTCATTTAATGATAATAGCATACCGTTAGTAACGATAATTGCATAAAATGCCACAAAGGCACAGAGGCACAAAGTGATATGAAGAATTTCTTTGTGCTTAGTGCCTTCGGGTCTTTGTGGCCTATTGTGTCCTAACGGTAGATGATAATGGCAGGGTAATCTGCGGCTTCATTTTAGGCCAAACCGCTTAATCATTTCACCAAGTTTTCCCCGGTAATACGCCAGCGCATAGTAAACTGTTGCTGAGGTGTGTGCCCAAACTATGTAAAGATGCGGTTTTTTAACCCGTCTAGCCATTGAGAATACGCGGTGGCTCCACGCGGAAATGAAGAAACGCATTCGGTAGATCAACTTGCGCCGCCTCGTAGGTGTTTGTGCATCTGCTTCAACGCGTTTGCGCGGCCTTACGCCCTTGCGCCACCACGCCAGCCTGTAAGCCAACCCTTCCCGGCGTTGCCTAAAACCGGCAGCTTGGGTTTGCTCTACAAAGTCACTATTAACGCCCTCAAGGTTCAGCCTGCCAACCTTAATAGCTTCGGCCACCAGGGTCTCCACCAACTGCGAACGAACCACTACTACATTTGTGCCTTTTCCATCTGAAGAGTAAGGCTCTACCCACGCATCGCCAAACGATATATCAGCCGTTTCCGCCACCACATCATCACAAAAGTTACATGCGGAGTTCATAAAAAAGCCCGCACCCCAATCACCGTCTTCCAGGTGCCACCAATCTTTTTGAACAATTTGCCCGTTGCGCATGGTTAATTGGGCATTATACCAATTGGCTGGCCTGCTAGGGTCTTTATGGCGAAAATCAACGCGCTGAATATCACTCACCGGTACATTCATCTGCCAGGCGAAACTTTCGATAAACCGCGCGCTTTTCATATGCCCGCAAAAAAGTCCCAGGGTAAATTTTATTCTTTCACGAAATAGTTCGTTCTCACTGCGAAGAAGCTGTATGGCTTTAATAAAACATGGAATCGCAACAACCGCATAACGGCCTGGAACCGCACTAATAATATTGAGAACTTCAGATAATTCTATTGGATAATATCGCGACTTTGCACCTTCACGGATTTCTGCTTCGGTACGTGCGATCCGGTATTTGAAAAATCGTCCTTCGCTTTGCGGATCCTTTGTAGCGACCACATGAGCTACGCCATCAATTAACCCTTTTCGCAACAATTCCGTTGCAACCCAACTTACCATTCCACCCGAGCTTCCCTGGAGGCGAAAATCCTCTTCAGACACGTACCCAACGTAAGCTGTCTGAAACCTGCCTAAAGCAATATCGCTCTGTTGGACTATAGGAAAAAGTTCGGCTGCAAGCTGATCTTCGTTTCTTGCATCAGGTGAGAACGGGCAGGTGCGGGTAAAAGTTTCAGAACTGCTTCGGAACCATTCAGTATCTCCTGTAGGTTTAAGTTGCCCATACGCATCAAAGTTCATTTTCGTTCCTGGTAGATTGGACTGGGCAACACAGCAACCGCAACCAATACACAAACCAGACCGGACAATATCTTTAGGACTAAGCAGCTTACTCATGCAAATTGACGTTGTTTATGGCCCAATGCTCTATCTAAATATTCATTGGAGGTTTGGCGAAGCATTTTAATCTTTTGAAGAATTGCCGGATCTAAAGGCTCGCTGAGGTAAGTATCATATACAGTAGATGGATTGCCTGCGTAGATAAGGTGCTTTTCGCCGCCGATCTTCATCATAAGTCCATGCAGTTTATTGTTCCGGTACGGTGTTGTTTCGCAAACGAATGGCTTCCTATTTACAAGTGCAAAAACGCATCCGTGAAAGAAGTTTGTTGCAACAGCTTGCGAATTAGCAATAAAGTGAGCGAATTCATGCGGGCCGGCAGTAATCCATTGTTCATCTGCCCAATCATTTCTGTAACCGATGCTTATAACCGGAAGTTTTCTTTGATTTGCCCACTGCCTTATTTCAAGAGCAAAAGAATCGGAAAAATTATGTCCATAAACGGCTATATACGGTTTACGTAAATTACCATTTTTACCAACTTCTGTTGCAATTGGAAATTGAAGGCAAGGGTCGAGCACCATTTCCGGCACAATGCCAATAGAATTTGTGACAATAGCCCGGGAATTTTCATCACGAACGGAAATTGCTTCAAAGTTGAGTAGCTTTTTAGCCCAATGATGTTCCAGTCCCCAGGAGGCCTGGTAATTTCCAAAGCTCGCCGCATAGGAAACCAGGCGATCCGCCCTTATTCCATCGCCATAAAAAATGGGGCATTTACCAAACCACGGATGAGTTAAATTCCAGACTTCATCGCTTCCGACTACCACTACATCATACTGTTCCATTTCAGCCGGATTATCTATCTGAAAACGGGGTGAAAAAGGTAGGGATTCAAAAGCACGAAAGAATCCAAGCATTTTCTCACGGTAAAGCGGATGATCCGATTCCGGAACTAATGTGGGCAGCACGGGTTGGAAGGCGCATTTCCATTCGGCTATGTTTACCCTTTTCGAATCATGGTCAAGTATAACAGCATCATGTCTGCGTGCCCGCAACCCTTCCACTAAACAACGTGCCTGCCAGTAACTGCCGTAATTGATACAGCGGTGAAATGTAAGGACACCAATTTTTAAAGCAGTCATGTTTTTCTATTCTCCATTTATTTTTGAATTATAATCACCTCCTGAACTATTCTATTAAGGCTCTTGAATCAGCATCAGTATATCCTACATATGCTGTGATGATTCTGTTATCTCGTGCTTTATGCCGTACTTTGCAATTGTTGTAATCATTGAATGACTAACTTGTTACAAGTAATTAAGCTATGCCATATCAACTATTAACCAATCAATTACAGCGTTTAGTTTTCATACCTACGACGCAATTTAAATGATAAATACTTACGTGACTTAGAAATTGAACTTAATGACCAAATTTCTTTTGATTCGCCATGCAACAACTGATTCAGTAGGCAAACACCTTTCCGGACGAATGGCAGGTATTCATTTAAATGAACAAGGACGCATGCAGGCGAAAAGACTGGCAGAGCAGCTGGGGAGTTTGCCGATTAAGGCTGTCTATAGTAGTCCCTTGGAGCGTGCTGTTGAAACGGCCGGGCCTATTGCTACAAAACTGCATCTCGAGAATGTTATCGATGAAGATTTTTTTGAAATCGATTTTGGAGAATGGACTAATAAACCCATTAAAGAAATTGAAAACCTGCCAAAGTTCCAACGCTTCAATTCATTCCGAAGTGGTACCCGCATTCCCGGTGGTGAGTTAATGCTTGAAGCGCAGGCACGGATTATTAAAGGACTTGAAAAATTATGCATTCAGCATCCCCAGGGAACGGTAGCCATTGTCAGTCATGCCGATTTAATCAAAGCCGCCATAGCATACTACGCCGGAATTAATCTTGATATGTTGCAACGAATTGAAATCAGCCCTGCTTCTGTAAGCATTATTGAGATATATGAAGAAACAGCCCGAATTATGCTCGTTAATGACGTGAACGGCTTAATAGTTCTATAGCCGGCTCAGGAAAAATAGCATCCAATGATAAAGATGTGGATGAATCCTCATTGAGAAATTTCCTGGGAAGATGGGTATAAGATTTTTGAGGAAAGGGACCTTGCTTTTTTATACCAGGAAAAAACCAGCGATGGAAAGGAAAGCCGCTTTTTCAAGCTGGTGAGCAACAAATAATGTTTTACCGTTATTATGGCACAGCAGCATCCCTTTTTTATTAGCCAGGATTATCGGTGTTTCCTCCTGGCTTCCTGATAATAGTCTTCCAGTTCACTGGCGCGGTGCGCGGCGGTATGGTGTTCAAGCACCTTTTGACGTGCCCGCTCTCCGATGGCTTTTCTTTCTTCTTCACAAACACTCGTTAAATACTTCGTGGTATCTTCTGATGAATGGGAAATTAAAATCTCATTATTAATTTCGAAAATACTTTCGATCCCTTCCCAATGATCGCTGATGATAGGTGTACCACAGGCAGCCGCTTCAAAAAGGCGTACACTCGGTGAAAAGCCTGCTTTGATCATGTCAGATCTTGTGATGTTCATGGTAAAACGCTGGTTGTTGTAAAACGCCCGGTGCTGTGACGGCGGCAGGTGTTCGATACGTTCAACGTTTGGCGCCCAACTGATATGATGCGGATATTGCGGACCAGCTACAACAAATTTTTTAAGTGATAATTTTTTTGCTGTTTCCAGCATCAGGTTTTGCAATGGAGGCTGCCGGTCATCGCTGTACGTACCTAAGTAACCTAGTTCCCACTTTATGGATGTTTTTTCCGGGTAATACAAGTCCGGATCAAAGGAGCAATAAAAAGGCCTCGCAGCAGGAGAGCCGTAGCTATACTCCAATTGTTGTAAAATAGGGCCCCCGGTAAAAGACAGGTACAGGTTGTATTTGGGAATCAATGCCGGATGCAGGTATTCGAAGTCTTTCTTTTCAATTTTCGCCATCGTAACCGGTGTATCAATATCATAAAAAGCGGTAATGCCATTTGCATGTCTGGTGACAAATTCTCCAATGGCTACCCCTTCAGGTACATATGAACCCACAATTACAAGATCGGCGTGTTTTATTAAATCTGAATATTGCTCTTTCAAATTTTCCAGGCTGTTATACAGGATTGTTTTGCAAAAAGGAGGGTGCGGAAGATCGCGGTGAGAAACATACCAGGGAACATCCCGCTCCAGGAAAGTAACACGGTGGCCCTTTTTGTTTAGTTCCCGAATCAGGCCCCTGAAGGTTGTTGCATGGCCATTTCCCCAGGAAGAAGTAATGGATAAACCTATGATCACAATATCTAACGTTGATTCATTCATGCCCGGGCATTTGAAACGGTGAATTCATGTTGTAAGATCTTATCCAGTTCTGCTGCGCGTTGTGTATAGGTATGTTCGGCTAATACTTTTTTGAGTGCTGCGTTTCCTACTGCTGCAGCCTTATCTTTCGTAAGTCCGGATAAGATATCCTTTACTTCTGCTCCATTGTTTGCTACCAGGATTTCTTTGCCAGGTTCAAAAAAAGTATCTATTCCAAGCCAGTAATCGGTTATAATGCAGGCACCTGCGCCAGCTGCTTCAAACACCCGGGTAGCGGGGGAAAAACCATACATTGCCATGCTGTCTCGGCTGATGTTAAGTACCGCTGTGGGCGAGCAATTCAGCGCATTATGATCCTTTGTAAAAACATGGTTCAGGTAGTTGATATTAGAAGATATAGGCTTATCACCCCAGCCGTTGCCACCTAAAATAAAACAGTGTTCCGGCATTTGTGCCGCAACGTTAAGAAAAAATTCTTCCACCCGTTTCTCCCGGTCAGGCAGGCGGTTTCCCATGAAGGCCAGATCAGCTTCGAAGCGATTTTCTTTTTTAACGGGGTGATGTGTGGAGGGGTCAAGTGCATTGTAGATGGGATAGCAGTTTCGTGCACCCAACTTTTTATAAGCATTCACCACAGGATCACCACCGCCGTAAGTCAATACCAGATCGTACTGCGGAATCAGGGCTTTAAAATAGTCGTTTGCTGAATGGATCACCCGGTCTAAGGTAGCCGGTGCGTCTACATCCCAGAAAAAAACATACTTATTACGCAGCTTGAATTTCAGCACTTCTTTTTCAAGTAATTCATCAAAAACTCCTACGCCGCTTGTTTTAATGATCACATCGGCATGTATTGCATCTTCCAACGCCTTATGCAGTTCCTCTTCGGTGGGCTGGTACACGTAGATACGTGCCCAACCCGGATCTTCCATGTCCCTGTTCTTCTGCCTCTCATATGCATCAGGTTCATAAAAAGTAACCTGGTGACCTCTTTCGTGCATGGCCCGAATGATACCCCTGTAGTATGTAGCGGCACCGTTCCAGTAAGAAGATACCAGACTGGAACCAAAAAAAGCAAACTTCATCTTATGCAGTGGTTTGTTTAGAAATATTCTTTATGCCTAATTCGTCACAGATATTATACAGTTCATCTACCCGGTGCGCACAGGTATGTTTTTGTTGGATGGTGTGTAACCCATGTTTGGTCATATCACGCACCCAGGTATCATCTGATAATACTTTACGCATCCAGGTTTTCATTTCTTCTTTATTTTGTGCGAATACAAAATCTTTCCCCGGTGTAAAAAGGTTTTCAGCATCATTCCAGGGCGAAGAAAGTAAGGAGATACCACAAGCAAGCGCCTCAAAAGGACGGATGGTAGGTATGCCGCGAAGAGACCGCACGTAAGGGCCCCTGGGCACATGTGCTGTAAAACGATAGCGGGCGAATACTTCCGGGGCTTTAAAGTTTGGGAGCCAACCCCCATATTCAATACCCGCCTCCTGCAAAGCTTTCAAAGCATGTTCCGGGTAGCGAACACCATAGATCTTTGCTTTAAGTTGTAGCTCTTTTACGGGCTCTATCAGAAATTCAAAAAGTTCTTTGGTTCGTTCTTCATCCCCCCAGTTACCAACCCATACCAGGTCGCCTTCATAATGGTCTGACTCGAAAGGTTTGAAAATCCGTGTATCAGCTGCTTCATGCCATGTCCAGGCTTTGTTTGTCCATCGTTCTTTTAAATAAATATTACTTATAACGGCGCCGTATGCCAATACCCCATCATAAGCAGACAGATCATAGGCCTTCATGCTTGCCGTTTCCGTAGCCGCCCTATGGTGGGTATCATGAAACAATAATTTAAATGGAAATTTTTTCCGTTTTTCTCCGATCTTTTTTACCAGGTCGTGCTCGTTCCATTCATGTACGATCACCAGATCTGCGTTTTCTAATACAGCATCTAAATTAATTGTAGCTGCATTGTATTGTATGGATTTAAGGAGGGGATAGTATTTATAGAAATCCTTTATTGCTTCTTCTCCATGTTCCTTCACAAGATTTGACAAGCTCCAACCGTTTTCCGGCTCATAAATAGCCACATCATCACCTCTCGCAATTAACTCGGTAGCAATGCCACGGAGAAAATGAGCGTTGCCATGATTCCAATCTGAAAGGAGCGAATGATAAAAAAGTACAATTTTCATCTTATAATATTTCCTTGAAGTGACTGTTGTTGAAACATCTGGCTGTATACCTCCATGTAGTTGTTACTCATTGCCGATGTGGAATATTTCATAGCCCGCTGCATGGCTCTTTCTGCATATTGCAAACGCAGCTCATCATTACGCATCAGGTTGTTTATTGTTTCAGCAAGCGCATCTACGTTCCCCGTATCAACATACTGGGCGCTGTCTTTCCATATTTCCTTTAACGAATCTATATTCCCCAACACCAGCGCACACCCGGAAAGCGCCGCTTCAAGTACGGACAAACCAAATGGTTCATATTTGGCCGGATGCACATATACAGAAGCAGCTGATAATTCTACAGAAACTTCTGAAACGGATATTTTTCCAAGGTAAGAGATATTGGTTCCTTGCATTGTGCAACTGTTATCGGCAAAACTGTTGTTTCCGGCTAATCTGATCTGACAGGATATTTGTGGCGCGGCATCTATCAATAATTGAATATTTTTTGCCTCATCCCATATTCTTCCCATGCTGAAAACAACGGGTACTTTTTGCGCCGGGTGAAAACTTTTAGCACTCCTTCCGTTATAAATAACCTTTCCTGGTGTTGCGACAGAATAAATAGTTCGTATGTAATTCATCATTGTTTTAGAAGGAGCAATGATGAAACCCGCATGCTGCAACCCTGCCTGGACTCTTTTAAAATATTCATTCCATTGATTTGACGGATGCGTTTTCTTTACCGATAAAAACCAGGACCATACATCAGAATGTGCTACCATTAAAACAGGGGCTTTCCAGGGAAGGGAACCATAAGTAAAACAATTTAAATGGATAAGGTCAGGTTGTAATGCCGACTCTACTTGCAGCAACCAGGCTCCCGAAGCATCAATGCTTTTCCATGGTGATTCCATCCATTCCAGCATAAAGTCCGTTTCGTACACACTTACATTTTCCAGCGCTTCCAGTTCTTGCTTTTGTGCCGGTTGCATGAGGGCACCTGTTGTGATTAAATAAAAGTGTACATTAAATGGAAGTAAGGCTTTGCATAACTCTAACGAGTAGCTCCATACGCCACCAACCGTATCGGTAGTCATTAAAATACATAATGGTGTATGTTTAGTCAATTCTTCCATAGATCTTATCTACAACTTCAGCAGATTTTAAATACTGTGCCGCTTCATTGTTATAAGCAGGGCTGAAAGATAATTTTTGAATCCAGTCCAGCAATGCTTTTCCACCCCAGTCATCGGGCGGTGAGGCTAAAATTTCCGTTTTTGTTCCCCTGTAACGCAGACCCACAAAATCGTAAAAAGACCCGTTCACATTTTTTAAAGCAACGCCTCCGTGAGTGCCGAAAAAAGAAGCTTCAATCACCGCTTCGCAGCCTGCAGAAAGGTTCCATGAGCAGGCTAATTGAGCCGTTACATCATTTGCTATCTCTATAGAAGCATTGGCGTAATCTTCCACTTCATTTTTTTCTTTTACTGAAACGCCCTTGCAGAGCAAACTGCTGGTTACTTTAGTTACTTCAGGAAAATCCAGCGCATACAGCATGAGGTCAATAAGGTGAATGCCAAGATCTAATACACAGCCGCCTCCGGAAAGAGAAAGATCATAGAACCAGGGTTTATCCGGGCCGTAGGCATTGTGAAATTTGAGATCAACGCCAAAAATTTTTCCCAGTTCGCCTGACTGGATAATGGAATGAATTCTTTGAAAGGCAGTGGTATACCGATAGGAGAAATCAGCACCCAGTATCCTGTTATTTTCTTGTGCGGCATGAACAACGGCCTTCACTTCTTCAAAATTCCGGCCCAGCGGTTTCTGGCAAAAAACAGCTTTTCCACTTTGCAGTGCAGCAACGGCCTGGTGTTTGTGTAACGCACTTGGAGTTGCAATTACGACACCTTCAATATTGTGGTCGGATAGTATCTCCTCAAAAGAATTGGTTGTTTTGCTTTGCAGTGCAATTTTACGGGCTTCATTAATACATTCCACAGAAGGATCTGAGATTAAGGA
>JAABUK010001911.1_pt1 | contig 38576 bp, 58 predicted proteins | sample 5559141 | NCBI WGS metagenome assembly JAABUK01 (sample SAMN10711869, study PRJNA513367) | rock metagenome | isolation source: Antarctica rocks | place: Antarctica: Victoria Land, Pudding Butte nord | collected 2016-01-03 | reverse complement strand
ATGCGAGAGGAGGATTTTGTAGCAGAGCTTGATGCTCACATGAAGTATCAGCTGAAGGTACCTTTTCACATTGAGCGATCTTTACAGCATCTGCGCGTTTTTCTGTGCGTTTGCAGCCCAGTGCTGAGCGGCTTGCTTTGCAGATCTGTAAGGATTGCCGATGCAATGTCATGCGAGCTTACAAAGACCTCAAGCCTTGCGCACGCGATCAGAAAGCTGGAGAGCAGCCTGCCACACTGGAAATATGCGCTGGACACAGCCTGAGTGTTGTGGAAGGCCTTGTCTGTGTGGATGGCAAGGCAACAACAGAGTTTTTTGAGCAAGCAGAAGAGGTGGAGGAGTGCAATGTAAGCTGCTCATCCCAAACATGTCAGCATACACTTAATTTTTCTGCAAGCTGTCAGCAGCACATTTGACTGAAGTCATGCATTGCTGGCACCAGGCAGTAGAGCCAGATGCAGAGGATGGCTACGACAACCCAGAGAGGATCAGGCACGCTGAAACTCCTGAGCTGGCACGGGAGGCTCTCATAGACAGTGTGGTGCTGATCTTCAAGTCCCAGGTGGAGGTGGCTTTCAGAGAGCAGACTGCTGGGCATAACGCTCTCCTCTTGTTTGTACACCTAGCACTACAAATGATGGAGGAGCAGCTTCTCAATGCATTTAAGGAGCTGCGAGCTAAGCAAGCCGAGGTAACTTTCCAATTTCTTGGTCATGAATCCCAATATGCATGTAGTTTGGGTCAGATCACACATCACTGTCCATGAAGTGCTGAGAGCTTTATAGTGTACACTGTGCGCCAGTGCTGCAGCTGTGTATAGCACATCTCTTTATGATTTTTCTCAAGAAGTATGATCTTGCTCTGCTTTGTACGAGTATTTTGCTGCTCGTCCAGCGCATTACATATACTTTGCCACACAGGCTGAGCTGCTTGAGGCCCTGGAGGAGGAGCAGAAGCAACAGGAGAGCAAGAAGACGGCCAGGAAGAAGAAGAAGGCAGCTCTCAAGAGCGCAGACAAGGCTGAATCTGTAGACTCTCCTTCAGACGCCAGCGACAGTCAGAAGGTTGTGACCTCTCCTGAATCTGCGTGCACCCGGTGTGCAATCCTGCAAGGTCCTCAGCGGGTCAGCAATAGAGGCAAGGCTTGCTGTGCTGGCTGCAAACCATGCGATGTCAAGCCATCAGCTGCACAGACAAGCAAGCCTAGCACTGCTGCAGTCAGGGGTCTGTCATCACCACATAGCCATACTGTACACTCGCCTGTCAGTCTCCCCTCAGGCCTTTCTCGCCTGTCTAGCAGTAGCAGCAGCTCAAGCCAGTCTGCCAGTACCAGTACGCATACGTCCAGTGGCAGCAGAAGCCCCACAGAGCCTGGGACACCTGGCAGCATGACATCCCAGCAGACTGATGACGGCTGGGAGGTGCAGCAGCGCAGCAAGAGAATGCCAGCTGCTCTTGAGAAGCAGGCCAGCCTTGGCCCTCACAGCCTAGCTAGTCAGCCGCGGGCTTGTCGGGCAGTGAGTGCGGGCCATGCTGGACTGGCTGCTGCATGGCATTCTGTGCCAGGCACCAGTCCTCACTCCACCAAGCCGCACATGAAGGATGTGCTTGTACACCATGTACACGTGACCCCAAGCAGCACAGAGACGCTGCACCTAGCCACTGGGCCTGTCAGCTTTCAGCCTCCTCCCCCTCCCCCACCCCCACGCACTCGTGTGGCTGCTGCAGTTTGTAAAGAGGAGAAAGCACCACACGCTGCTAGCTCACCAACAGTCAATGCTTGGAACCTGGCTGGCAAGGGTCCTCTGGTGACCCACTCTGCGGTGGTGACACACAATGCCTGGACTTCTGCTGTACATCAGGTGAACAATTCTCTATAAAGCTGCTTGGAAATGGAGGTCCAGTCATTGATCAAATAGCCATGGTGCTTCTGCCATGGTTTATTTGTGAATGGGTGTTAAAGCTGTGCTACAAGCATTGCTATTGTTCAGAGTTGCTTTCAGTAACAAAACTGGGTTGTGTTGCAGCACACAGCAGCAATAATAAAATGGTTGCAAAACGTTTCCTCAGATAGTCTTATAAGGTCCTGACCAACCATGATGCATTCTGCTGACTTTGTACCATTCTGCCATCATGTCTAAACAGAGTGGTTCACAACATCATCACTAAGGCACAGTTTCTGCACAATGCGCATGACCCTGAACACGTCACAAGACAGTGTACAATGCACAGTCACAGTTTGTACATGAACCAAGGCTAAAAGGCAACGAATGGCACTCAGATTTTATGCTGCTGCAGGTGCGCGCTATGAGTAGTGTGGCTGTGCCAACTGCATCAGATACAGCTGTTGTATCCAAGCAAGCAGCAGGCTCTGATCGCTTCTCCTTGTTCAGCCACTTTCCAGTCAGCAATGGTGGCAGTAGCTGTTCAGGCTTGGGGGGTCTGCAGACAAGCCACAGTGAGCAGCCTAAATGTGCAGGGTACCAGCTGTTTGGCTCCAGTAGTGCCACCTTTCCCTCTGTATCCCCAATGTTACCCGTGTCTTTGTACTGATGTACATGCTCCCCATGCTTGAGTCGTGCTTGGTTTGATTGACAAAGTTCTGTATAGTCCTGCACACCGTGCTAGTGTGCCTGTGTAGCAGCATTTGAGCAGGTTGACTGGCTTCAGACCAGCAACCATTCATTTACCCTTTAGAGTGTGGTGCTGACCAGAACTGTGGTCAGCCCAACTTTTTCTGGCAAAATTGCCACTGTGAAGTCTCCAGCTGCGGTCTGTGCAGAAGCTTGTGCACTTATGAGACGACAAATCACTATCATCATTTACCTCTGCTCGTGAGCTGTACAGTCAGAGCACCCATTTTCAGCAGGCAGTATATACATTAGCTTGTCACTGGGTCAGCCTTGTAACCTGGTTACTGGATAGCAGCACTTGCATTCATATTAAGTGTTCAGGCACGATGCCTTGCATTGCTGAATCACACATAAGACGAGGAGGAGTAGCGCATCCGCAAAAGAGCATTGCCGTATGCCAAATTTCACGAACATATGGCAGTTTTGTGATTGCCAGTGAAGGGAAACACACATTTTTGTACACATACACCTGCCACCAGCTAAAACAAATAAGACAACTGACCAGAGCACATGACCAAAACGAAACCCAGCTTCTTGATCATGTATAGCCTTTTCAGACAGCCTCAGACATGGCCTCAACTGTGTTATAGTGTGCTGGACAGAAGCTCACTGCCCTCACCACCTGCAGATGAAAAAGCAATGTGAGGTTCAACCTGACCTGCAGACAGCTCAAGCTGAGCCTGGCCCACCTCAACCACAGGATCTGGGCAAAGAAGTCAAATCAGGAAGTACAGCCACTAGCAAAGACAACTTGTTACTGCGTTTACATAAAAGCTTTGTATGCATGGCCTTGGCCTGAGACATCATGACCAAGCCTCAAAGAAAAGATGAACAAACAGCATGGTCCCTGACAATCAAAACAGCAACTGCAGTGGGGCTTTACCAGGTGTGTTGCTGTTTGCCTGGCGCCGCTCCTCTTCTGCCGAGTGAGCTTCCTGCAAACACATACACATGCTCACCAAAGCCTGCCAAGCACAACACACAGCTACCCTGTGTCCTAGTCTTTGATACCCATGTGCATGTTCCTGCCTCTGCTGAATTGGGGAAAGCTGCAAGACACGCATTGAGTGAGATAGAAGTCTCACCTGTCGCTCTTTGAATTTCTGCAAAAGCTGCTCAAAATTAACCAGCTGAGCTTGCGACCTGGCAGAGTCCTTGCTGGCAGCATCAGATAGCTGACTGGCCTGTCTTGAGGCCTTGCTCCTTTTGTTGGGAGAAAGGGAGCCTTGAGAAGGTAAATCCATGTCTTGCAAAGGGCCCAGGCCCCCTTCAAGTTTGAGAAGGGCCATGGTTGGGACACTGTGCAGGCGGGCGTGTAATGTCTTGAAGGCATCACTTTGGGGAAGCAGCATCAGAAGGCCATACATACACCTGCATCATGTCACAGCATGTTCTGTTTCATTGATCTTGCAGCCCAATATGTTTCAATGACATGGGTCCGAACGCATTAATTTGGCTCTAGTGGAGGCATGTTTTTTTGAACAGGGCTAGAGGGATAGTGTCTAAAGTGTGTCTGCACAAATCAGCACAGACATGCATCTTAAGGAGGGCAAGTTAACCAGCTACCTGCTCTTGTAAGGGCAAATGGTGAAGTCCTTGCAAAGTCAAAGCTCGCACCCATGAGTAGCACAGTCACATGGAGAGCAACATGCAGCGCACCTGATGAGGTCTGGATACCGCGCAGGCTGCAGCAGCTGAAGTCTGAGGTAGGTGAAGATGGGCGTCTCCAAGAGCTGCACCAGTCTGTCTATCTGGACCAGCACTTCCACTCCCATGGGCAGGTGGGCGTAAGCAGTGATGACATCACAAGCATGGCTGTAGGCGCCTGCCAGGAAGCAGAGGCTGAGCACGGCGCCTGCACTGTGGCTCCAGCTGCTGTACAAGCTGTGGAAGAGGTCAGCTCCAGCTTCAGCGGCTGTGGCTTCTGCCAACAGGCTGCGCAAAGCCTTGACCTGTGGAGCAAGAGTGAGGCTCAGGTTGAAAGCTGGGTAGCTTGTACGGTGATGTGCCTGGTCCTGAGGCTGTCAGCATCGAGCCAGCTAGCTCTATAAGAAGGGGCATAAAAGACTTCAAGTCAAGCTGTATCTTGACAGGTGATTGCAAGCAACATGCTTTGGTGCATCTGTACAGGTGATTTCAAACAATATGCTTTGGTGCGTCTTTATAGGCCATCTCAAACAACATGCTTTGGAGCACAACAGCAATGCAGTCCTGTGGCAGGCAGCATGAGTTAGGCAGGTGCAAGACCAATTCTTGCCTATATAGCCATTAGCTTAGCCCACACCTGACAGAGGAGAGTGTGACAAGATTAAGCAAGAGGATGAGTGTCTGTGACCTCAGTAGCTTAGTCCACAATTGACAGAGCAGAGTGTGACAAGATAAAGCAAGAGGATGAGTGTGTGTGACCTCAGGGGCTGTGAGCAGGATGACGTTGAGGGCTTGGACCATGGCAGAGGCAAAGCGCAGGTCGCGCTCCTGGTTCAGTATGTCAGCCAGAGCACAGAAGACTTTCTGGGGCCCCAGCAGGAGGGATAGCTTGCGCAGTATGAGGGAGCCCCGCCTCTGCAGCAATCGCCCCCCCAGTGGACCCCGAAACCTGCACCACAACTGCGACAGCTGTCACCACTGGTGTGGGCAGTCAGGTACGTGTCCTTTCTGAACTCTTTCCCATCCATCTGAGGCTTGGCCAAATTTGATTATCTGCCCTAAAATGTCATTCTCTGAAATGAGTAGAGGACCTGGTTTACCAAAATATGAAAGTGGACGTAGAATGTCAAGATCCTGGCTCTGCAGACAGACTCCTGGCATGTGGCAAAGAGCAAAGCTGACAGCACACGGTTTGTTGCTGTATATGTAATAAGGAAAGTTCAGAGACAAGGCAAAATTGGTATCGATCGTGCACTTGTTGCACTGCAGTTGGTGTCCTCCTAACAGCTCTGGTAACCCGCAGAGAGTTGGCAGGCTCCAGTCTGACATGTGAGCAATGCAAAGGCAACTTGGGGCCAATGACATGCACCTGTAGTCTAAGTCAGGCATCCTGGACACATGCAATACACCGCACACAGGTGGTGAATGCAAAGAGCTAGGTGCGTAACAGGGCATCAGCAAAGCAATGGGAGTTCAGTGCTGAGAACATGACGTCAGTATGAGCAGAAGAAGCACACCGCTCTAGAAGCTGCTGCATGACCTGCCCAAACTGCGGCTGCTCTTCCGCAATAGTAGCCTGCAAATACAAAAGCTTGTCTCGCCGCTGCAGCACTGATGTTCACGCTGCCGATTGCATTGCCTTCATCCATGGAACTGCTTTGCTGACAGTATCTCCTGCCGTTTTTCTGCCAACAGGCAGGCTTTGCATGGCAAACAGCGTACACTACTGCTCCTGTTTGCAACACAATGGTTTGCAAGCAAAAGCTTCAGGACATACTACAGGCTACATCAATACACAATCTGTGACACCACCTGAGTCTTCTTTTCCCCTAGTCTGTCCATGCGTACATTCACCTGCTGCTTGTAGATATGCCCTGCAGATGCTAGGCTGCAAGACTGCAGACTGCGGCTTTACAACACTAATGTCACTATGACACACCATTGCCTGATCAGAGTCTTTGTTGAGCTGGAAGGCAGACCTGTACTGAGAGGGCCTCTAGCACCACCCTATCTGATGGACCACTCAGGGCATCAAAGAGGGCTGGTAACAGCACCTCCAAATGCCCCAGCACTTGTTGCCGAGACCGTATCAACAATGCACGCACCTGCATGCCAAAAAACCACACAGGTGAAGGCGTCACAGATGAAGCGTCACCATGACATACCAGTTTGTGGCATATGCAACTAAGCCAACTCATCATGCTTGTGCTAATGTCAATTACAAATGCGAGGCCAACAGTCTGCTGCAGCCCAGACAACATGGAATGGTGATGGAAGCGGCTTTTGAAATGCAGAAGATTGCAAATACAGAAGATTGCAAATACCGAACAGCGTACAGAATTGCTGAAGAAAATTGCAGAAAAGGGGACTGACCCAGTGGAGGGCCTCTAGGCGCGTGGACTCTGCCGGGCTGTTGAGGTCAGCACTGACTTGCGCCAGAATGGCTGCACTGTCACTGGCCTCATACTTGTCTGGCAGCTGCAGCAGCTCTGCGTTTGTCTGCAGCGCCACCTGCACAAATCATCAGCGCTCCTGGGATAAAACTGCTTGCACAAGCCATCAACGATCCTCAGATGCAGGTGCTTGGAGTTTGAATGCTGTATATACATCTACGCACTGATGCAGCTGTGGGACAGACTGGCATGATGCTTCTCTTGTTGAGGAACTGGCAAGCAATGGTGCTTATTGCCCTGGTGCTTCAGCCATGCGAGCTGGGGCAATCAGGGCGTGTTGGGCACTTGCCCTATGATCCTGAAGGACATGTGGATAATGTCCATGAAACACAAGAGCCGATGCCCCCTCATGGGGCAGGGGCCTTAGTCTCAGCAGGATTTGTAAATCTATGCTGGCAACCATCGGGTTATGCCTTGTACAATACGCCTATCACAACTACATACATATAGATATATAATGTCCATGAAAGGGTCATGAAAGCTGTAGATGTAGTGTTGTGCATATGACCGTGGGGCACACACACACAGAACAAGTTCATGCAAGCAGTGTGCAGGCACAGGTATGAAGGTCATTGTAGACACAGCTCTGAGACAAGCCTCACCTGACATATATCTTGGTTGTTATGACTGACGTTTGGCAGCACAGCAGCCAGGATGACAGCATAGTAGGGCATGAGCTGATCTTTGGCTTGAATGACAAATGCTCTGAGCCACCTCAGCGCAGTCATGCGAGTCACCTCATCTGCTGACTGGGCCTCTTTGACTAGGATGTCAGCTAGCTCACCGTATTCCACATTTGGGCTTGACTGAATCTCCAGCAGAAACTCCTGATAATCACAAACAGTGCAGAATCACATATGCAGTGACAGCATGTCGCAGCTTTTGAGACTTGGTCAGTGAATGGTGTATGCATGTGCATAGAGACCTGCGTTTCTATGCTGGTCATCAGCTGTCAATGTAGAAACAACGCAAGTCCATGGCATATACATAATAAGATGAGCTGGATGGCACGCACATGGTGCAAGATGCTGAGTACATGGCACCATGTAGCTCAAGCAGGCTTTGTGTCAATGCATAACCCCGCAGCAAAAACTGATGAAGACACCTGCTACAGTGCAGGTGTCGTCACCAGTTGTTGCTGCGGGTGTATGCATTGACACAAAGCCTGGTATGACACAACAACCAGAGAGCCTGTTGGACCTGAAGAGCTTTGCCGGTGGCCTGTCTGATTTCTCGGTTGGTGTCGCTCAGCATGCCCATCAAGCCCTCTAGCAGCTCAGGTAAGTACTGCAACATGTCAATGTCAGGCACGCTGGCCAGGACACTGATCCAGCTGATCAGGAACTGCCTCTTGTAGGGATTGACTACCGTGAGGTACTCCCTGAGCTTTGGGATGAATTCATCAAGGTCCAATGCATAGCTTGCTGTCACAATATCCTGCACACCATGCTCTGGCAAGTAATGCTGTTGAGTGCTGCAACATAGGTGTTGCAAGGCAAGCTGCAGGACCGCAGGTGTGTGGAATCAGTTATGCAGCGGAAATTTGAAGGCTTACCTTGACAAGGTTGTCCAGAAATTGCGCTGCATTCTGAACGTTTGCCTCTGAGTCAGCACAGAGACGGAACAGTGCATCAAATACATCATGAAAAAACATCATGAAGCCCTCCCTTGCAACTTTTGCAATATTGTACAGTGCCTCACAGGCATAGTAGCGTACTCTGCTGTCCTGGTCTGCAATCAAAGACATAGGATGAGTGGATGATTTGCAGCCACGCTATTAGTTCTGCTTGCATATCATTCTCACCAGTGAACGAGTTCAACACCGGGGGTACAATGCGTTGCAAAAATTCCTGGTTGTTGTTGGCCAGTCCGACCGCTGTAGCAGCTAAACACAGTAGCCCGCCCTTGCGATAATTTGCTTGTGGAGAGAATGCAAAGTCTTCAATGAGCTTGTCGATGATCTGGCCGACTCGCTTGGTATTGCCTGCCGCTGCAAGTGACTTGACCAGCTGCTCGACTTCAAGGGCTGCGCATTTCCGCTTTTCGTACAGCTTGTCACCGATTCCCCGCACAACCGAATGGGGCAGCTCGCCGTCCCCACCCATGCCTTACGGGCGAGACGTCAGGCGATGTGTCGGAGATGACTTTGGGTCGGTGTAAAGAGGTTTGACTTTATGCGAGCGGACGGTTCTCGGACGTAATATGTCCGCTGAGTTCACAAGGGCGTCGCAAGCTGCCCTCAGGGCAACGTCATGTAAAGGCGCTCCATTCGGCGCTTGGCTCGTGCTCAAAGCCGAGGACGTTTAAGATGCCGACGTGAGGACTCGAAAAGCAAAAGATGCCAGCGCTTCTGACCGCTCTGCTACTTGGTAATGTTTCAAGCGATTCGACTGCACAGTACGGCAATGCATCCAAGCGGTCTGTTGAATGCTCATGCGAAGGTGAAGGACATATGCTAATTCGCGCTCCGTGCTCTCCGTGAAGGATGAAATGGTCATTCATATGAACATCCATATTCAATTTGCAAAACACCGAAAGGCTCTGAGACCAGTTCTGACCATGATCAGGAACCTTAACGACGCTAAGTCGACGTGGCACTGCAAGTCACATCACATTGCGTGTGGTTGGGGTCAAGAAGTTTGCATCTGTCTATCTGTGACAACATATCCCGATAAACAAGCAGTGCGAACTACACATCCATATAGAGGACGACAACGCTGCGTCAACTCGGCGCACATGAGCGCGTACCATTGTACACGCGCCTCATCCTCTTGATCATAGGTGAAAGGTGTATGACGGACACTCAAAGTACAGGCGAAAGGTCGTCAGTAGCTGGTTTAGCACAGTTGCCTTTCAGCAAACCAGTTCTGCAGACGTACAGTAGGCGAAACAGGTGTGTTTGGCCAGGCTGTCTTGTCCAAAACTAGCATGCTTTCAAAGTGCACCGTGACCGTCTTGCCCATCATCTGCGGTTGTCATTCAGGAGCTGTATACCAGATTCTGTTCTTAGCGCCCAAGAAGCAGGGTCCTTGACAGCCTCAGCACCCAAGTCTGACAGGCAAGCTAAGCTTGATGTCACGAACCCTTTCTTCAAGCGCTGCAGTTTGCAGCACCCAAAGACAGCGCCCCAGCAGCCCAACAAGCGGTCTTTCACTCAGTTACACCTTGACGTCGGGCAGGTGTGCTGTATATAGCTCAGTAAGCTGATAAGGTGTTTGAGAGTGATCTTTGACGTCAGTTCAGCTGCCTGCAAACGCCGCAATCACAATGCACCAATTTTCTTGCAATGCTTGCAGGCAAACTTCGCATGTATCACTTGCAGCGTGTGTGGTCTGATCTATGCTAAAGGAGAAGCCAATGATGAAAAGGTGCATGCTTTGTTTCATGCCAATTGCACTCAGGGCGTGAAATTTCAGGTATGCCACTTTGCTGTCACCACTAATAGCTTGTGCATACTGCTTTGAACAGTTGTGCTGTCGAGTCATCTCCATATGTGCTATGGACACCTGCAACAGCTAGCCTGAATTTGTGTTGTTTGCAGGGCTGGCAACATGAGAGAGTTGTAAAATGGGACGGAAGGGAAGGCAGAATACTTTTGGTAATTCCAGATGATCCTGCAAGTCACCTCAAGAAGGTATAAGCCGGCTGCAATAGACTGTTGTTCCAACGTGAATTGATAGTGATTTCCAACCTGTACGTGCCAAACCAGCTTTGGCTGTTGTTGACTATGCATCAGCTCAAACGCCTTGCAGCGGTTGACGTCTACATTGTGTGTCTCTGCTCAGGTGAAAGAGATCTGTGGTGTGGTAGAAGACCATCTTGGGCTTTGCAAAGGCTGGCTGCTGTCTGCACCTTACCAGGTCAGATCACACACAATGCTAATCAGCACACATGCAGCTGTGATACATGCACAGCAAAGCATGTGCAGAGGTTGACTTGCCAACTGTGCTTGCCTTAACCAACCGTTGCTCAACCCATGCAGGTGTACCTCTACATCTCCAGCAGCAAACATGTCCTTGGATGCGTCGTCGCTGAGAGGATCACATCTGCCAGTCCAGTCATCTCACATTCACAAGCTTGTGTCACATCCAGCTGTTCTACGGCTGTTGCTGCGCCTCGCTCCTGCTTAGACTCACCTTCAATGCCCATGTCAGCGCCACCCCTGGCCAAACATAGGCGACTCAGTTCCCAGCTGCCAGCCAGAAGTGCTGCATCTATGATGCCACTTGACACCAGCTCAGAGTCATCAGCTTGCACAGAGGGCATAGCCAGGCAGCATCAGCGCACTCATGCTGACATCAAGCTGGGAATGCATAGGCTAGAGATGGGCATTGCAAGCTGTCCAAGTCAGCAGCATGTGTCAGTGGGCAGCAATCAGTCACCGGCAATGCATTCTGGGATCAAACATCGCAGCAGGCACCAGCAGAGCAAACACCCCAAGAAGACACTGCTGACTCGATGGCTTGCAACTGGCAAGGCAGAATCTGCCGGTGTGCAGACTGCGCCTGCAAGGATGCGCTCTGATTCCCCTACATCAGCTGGGTCGACAGCAGCCTTCAAGCATGGGGACAGTCAAGCGACAGCAGAGACCAGGCTAGAACAGTGTGGCATCAACAGTCCCATACCCATGATGCTGCTCACTGATGTCACCAACATGTGTGATGTCCGCACGTCAGGAGCCAGTGCTGCAATGGCTACAGACCATGATGACCTTGGATCTTCAGACCTTGCGGCCTGCACCAGCAATCAGCAGGTGCTGAAGGTCAATAGCAGTGCATTCAGCTCAGCACCCCATGATGGCAGCATGTGGCAACAGGATCCTGACCTGGTAGAGTGTAGACCTTACTGGAGTGAGGGAGGTACGCCTCAAGTATGTCATGATGTTGCTGCTCGCTCTACTGATCATCCAGCAGCAGATGGGTCAGTCAATGCAGAGGTAGCAGCAGCGTTTGAGGCACTGGAAACGGCAAGTCAGTCATTGTCCAGGCTGCGTCCAGAAGGGCAGACAGAGATACTCATGACAGACAGGAGCAAAGCTGTGAAGGCTGTGTGTGGCATCAAGGTCATGTGGGTATCTGCTCAGGCTAGACGCCAAGGCATTGCCACTCAACTGCTTGACACGGCCAGGTTCGTCCTTGAGCTGCAAGCTTCTCACCCCTCACGTCACAAGAGTGTACAATGGACACTGATGATCCCCATTCAAACGGCGCGTTGCAATCTTGAGAGTCCTGACCTTTCGATGCATTTTTCCCACCTCCAAGCTGGCATAATCAGGCCATTGTAGCTCTGAAACAAATTAACATGCCTTCTGGTTGTACATTCTTGTCACTGTGCAGGTGCAATTGTGTTGCTGGCTATGTTGCGCCCCGGAGTCAGCTGGCGTTTTCACAGCCCACACAGGCAGGCAGGCGTTTGGCAGAGCAATATACTCAGACCCACAGCTTCCTTGTATATCAGTAGATCAGTCACCGTCACATGCATGCTTGAGTGGTTTTGAGCCACATGTACTGAAAACCAGAGCAGCATGCACATGGTCAGCATGGATGTGGAATATACAAACCAGTCTTAGTATTAGCCGCTTTTCGGACATATACCCTCACCTGTGCATCATCAAAATCGTTTCCACAAGCTTTGTGCCTGCAGAGAACATGTTTGATGGCCACCGCTCAGCTTATCAATATTGTCGAAAAGCAACTGACGCGCTGCATGCTTTACTTGACTATGATGAAACGACAGAGGCCGATGCTTTCCTGCCAATCGTCTGATATCGACTGTTCTGTGCTGTAAGCTGTTGCTACAACAACGTGAATACCGTACAGAGTCTATTTGGTATGTAGCTGACTGCAGGACTGACTAGGGTGCACACCAGCAGGACCACTGGTACCCAACAAGCAGATTAGCATTTCTCTCTCTTTGGCATTACAGTGCTGCTCTGTTCATGAACCAGTAAAATCAAGGCACCCACATGGTTTGTATGCAAAGCAAGGTACAAATTTTTGGATGCTATGCTTGTGAAGGTGCATGAAAGTTGAAAGTGTTTGCATGGTTCAGATGTGCGACAAATAAATCAGAGCAAAGCAATACATTGTGCTGTTTCTGCAACTGCACTCAGTCAGAGCAAACAGGCAAAACAGTTTGGAGCTGTCTGGCTGCAAAAGGTCATTTTGACCAAGAAGACTTGCAAGACAGCTATTGTATGACCATCGTGAGCACACTATGTGAAGTTGAGAGTTGATGATGGTGAGCAGAGGACATCAATGCTCAGAGACTTTGAAGGTTCTACCAAGGTACACTAGAGGGACAAGCCGAACACTGTTGTGATGCAATACATGGTTTTGTTTTCCCACTTGACTGTCCTGCTACCATCAGATGCATTGTCCCAAAAGCATGAAGCTGCTGTGTGAAGTCCAGCACCTGCAAAGCAGCAACTCTAGTCTCCAAGCACAGGCAGGAACATTATACGGAGGCTGGACAAGAGCCTTACCATTTTTCTGCATAATGACTGTGGTGACCACGTATTTGAAGGGCTTGTTCAAGTCAGCTAAACGTTTGATACAAGTTTCGAGGCAGGTGGACGTCCACTGACCGACCTGCAGCCCTGGCATCTTCAGCAACGATCTGTTGACTCACGACAGGTTCAAGCACGGGCTGACAACCGACCTTGAAGTGGTTGTACTGCTGATTTTGCAACACTGCGTCGATCGACTCCTTGATAATGCTTGTCACGTCTTCTGCAACGAAAGCTGCCTGCACACACAGGAGGAAGTCAGTCAACAACCGCATTGCGCAGGCAGTCTTCGGCACCTCCGACCAGCATACTGCACCTGTTCCGCAAGCGCCGGATCAACGACGGCCTTGACATCAGCCATTGAGTGCTGACAACAGGCTTGACGCAGCTATGCTGTCTCACCAGCAAAGTTTGACCAATACAAGTAGGCCCCAACAGCTCATGACTAAGGCTGTCTCCTCTGACCGAAACCACATACTTTCAGCGACATTGAGCAGGGTGAAAGGTAGACAGGATAATCTACATCCTCTGCACAGCAGGGTCTGTCTTGAAAACACTGCGCTCTCACTTCAACACCAGTCATATCTGCCAGATCCCCGTTGAGCACAATAGCCGATGTCCTTCGCAAATAGGACAGCAGGCTGGAGAAGACTAGCCAGCGAGAATCTAGGCATCAGAGGCTCCAAGGTGTCGAGCTGATCAGTTTATGCATAGATGGGGCACCTGCACATATCCAATTTTGCTGTAGCTGATAACCTACTGATCTTTGTACATATTGCATGCAGAACTTAGCTGCCTGGGCAGTAGCCGGTACTGCTGCATACATTTTGTGGATCAAGCCTGAGCAGAAAGAACAGCAGAAAAGGGTAAGCAATGATGTCATGCAACTCAGCCTGCCCCACCAGCTGCTGCTAAGCTGCTTGATTTCCATCAAGGCCAGCTGTCTGTGCAGTTGTATGCATGGGTTGTGCACAAACAGGACCATGCATTGTGCTGCTGCAGATGCCAAAATAGGGTCAAAGCACAGGGCACATGTGCATTTAGCCTCAAACACCCAGGCATTCGGCTACATTTCAGCAGGCTTGAAAGTTGGCAGGCACTGGCTTTGGTCAAGTCATTAGACCACATTTGAAGAATGAGCATCAGAGACTATGCGCCACAGATGTTCAAGGACTTCATCAACGCTCTTGCCTGGGATTGCCCTGTCAAATATGCACCATGTGTACAACCAAAGTACTTGGAATGGCAAGCCTCTCCAGCAAACAACAGTCTCAACGCAGTGCTTTCTGGCGCACAAAGAGGCTCTGCAAGCGCACTGCATTCGCCTCCGACTGCTGAAGCAGAGCCATAGGAATAAGATCCTCTGAACAAGGGATCAGATCCCCAGCAAGACCTGTACACTTTGAATTTGCTGGGCAATGCCAGTGCAGGAAACTCCTGTAAAACAGCTGCAATGTGCTGTTGCAGCTCAGCATCAGATGCAGCCTCCATTCTCTTGGCATCCTCTCCTGTCATCCACATGACTCCACATCTATTTGAAGCAGCAAGGATTTGAGCAGACTTATCTGCTACAAATTCCGAGCCTGCAAAACGTATAGTGTATGCACCTTGGGCCCAAGCTGGCAGTTCATGCTGTCTGCCTGTTGTGGATGCTACTGAATCAGCCTCAGCAGTGGAATTCGCCTCTGTGCTGTCCGTGCCTTCTGTTTGTGGGCCTGTGATGATATGTGTTTCTGGACCTTTGTCTCCTGCACCCTTCGCTGCAGGACTTCCTGTACTGTTGTCCTCTTGCCTGCCATTGCCGTCGTTGTTCATGCCCTTGATGTCACGCAAAGGATCTCTGCTGACGTTTACTGCTACAGCTTGCTTTTCTTCAGGTCTGCTGTCTGCGCTCAGCTTTGGCTGAAAGTCCTCAGGGTTGCAGTGCCACAAAAGGTAGTAAGACAGGGCGTCTTTGGCAGTCAGAGGATGCATGCTGTCATCTTGCACAGGATTGTCTGCGTGCTCTTTCACAGATCCCTGGCTGTCATCTTGTGCTGGCTTGCTTTGGTCCGCATTGCTGCCTCCTGCTGGGCCATAGTTGGTGAAATCTTGCTGTGCAGCAGCTGGCGATGCAGTAGATGCTGCTCCAAAGTCAATGTAAACCTTGTCAACAACACCAAACCCTAGGCGCTCAATAGCTTCAGCTGTTGCTGTTGGAAGCTCTGGCTGAAACATGTGTTTATGCTGAGCCTGCAGCATACATGTTATACTGAGTTCTACGATTTCAAAGGGGCTAGCGTATTGTTGCTGACTCCCTGCACCACCTTGGCCAACTCTGTGATGTGCACATGCTCAACATAAGTCTTATACACCTATGCAAGCGCTGGTGCAAAGGCCACATCAGAAAAGAACCAGAGCTTGATGCAGCTCGACCAGAACACAGATGAGGTGCTGAGTACCTTCAGCACTCCAAGAGACACTGTCACAATGACAGCATCAGCCTCAATCTGCTGTCCGCCTTGACACTGCACAATGACTCCACTTGCGTTCCATTGGATCTGGTCCACAGTCATGCCATGTCTGATGGGCAATCCCTCCGCTAGCTTCTCTGCCAGGACCTGTGCATCATGCATAGTGGTTCTGTCTGCACTGAAAATGATCAAGTCTGCACTGGGTGAAAATCATTGCGTCTGCAGACTTGACAATGGCAATAGTTGCATAGCTGTACAGCTGCAGGCTCACCTTGCCCTGTGACTGCAGATTGGCAGGCAGGACAGCACAGTCATCTAATAGAGTGTCCGTGCTCACAAGACATTGATGCTGTGATCTGCACAACCTCCACTGTCAAACCTAATGCATACGTCAACCTTTGTGCCACAGCAAGACAGAAGACATGCCTGATAGCCTGAAGGAAGTGGGATATTGGGGCCTTCAAACTCGCCATATTCGGCCAGGCTGCTTGCAGACATGTCGTCGGTGGTGTGGCAGCCGTCCATTGCACGCTGCAGCTGCTCCCGCCAGGCCCATGCTTCTGTGAAGATTGCCTTGCTTCTGGCTGAAGCTTCTTCCATGCTTTGCATTGCCTGTTGGCAACCAAACAAGCAATCAAAGGATCAGACAAAGGGCTCAGTTTGGGGTTGTTTTGCATGAAGTATGATGAAATGTAGCACAGGGTTTGATCTTGTTCTGTCTGTTTTGCCTCTGGATGCAGCTCACACAACATCTCAATGCAAATCCTGACAAGCCATGTTGCAGTGCTCCAGTCCAATCGTGTCAACCAAAATCTGCCAGATGCAGCAGTGTTAGCATGCCGCCACATTGTTTGATCTGCCTTGTAAAGGGTTTGAGCATTTACATTCAAACGCGGCTGACCTGGGCAAACGCATGTCTGACACTATCTCCTATGACGCCTGCCTGACCTTGCGACGCAGCTTCTGTGCCTGCCTCAACTGCCTCACCATACATGTCACGTGCCTTGGTGATGACAGCTGCATCCTCCTTACCCAACAAAGATACTTCATTCTGTCTGACGTACTTCATTGCCCCCCATGTTGGCTCTACAAAGCATGTCAGCCAGTCATGATAGTCACTGGAGGTGTGCTGCAGACACAAGATGGTGTAGTGATGTGCTACACTGCTTTGCTACACTTACTTGAGTTCTCAGCCTCATGCCTTGTCATAAGTCCAAGCTGTATGGCATGTTCATACAGTGGGTTGCCAACAATGCCATGAAACCAAGTTGCACCAAGCTCTACTTTGCCACAGCCCTCAAGCTGCAAGTGGCATGACCTTGGATGAGCTACTAAATGCCGCAAGCAATTCACTTGGCGTGCATTCACCAAGGATCACCTCCATAGTGTGTGCTCTACCGCCTATTCTTGAGCTGGCTTCAAGCACAACCACTTCCAGAGGCGTTGTGGCTTCTGCTAAAAAAGTGCGTGCAGCTGTGATGCCCGCAAAGCCTGCTCCGACCACAACAACTTTCTTTCTCTGCATGTTGGTACAGACGGTGGTGCAAGCCCTCGTCGATCTTTGCCAAGTCGTTATGAGTGGTGCTTGCACCCGCACAAGAGAGCTGATTCCACGAACAGCAATGCGGTTGCAACGCATATAGAGCAAGCAGGGAGCCGGGAGCGGGAGCCGGGAGTGCCGCGAGCAATAACGCTTGGTGCAGCTGGCGTTACGTCATGCTACGACGCAAGCAGCCTATGCAGCGTCTCATGTCTGGCGGCAATGCGAGGGAAATTGTGTCGAAGTTTCTGTAAGTATCGAGCGCAACATGACCAACCCGACCACGAGATACGGGCACATCGAACCAGAACATCAAGGCAAGATACTCAACGTCAAAGAAGCCGGCCCTGGCGAGGTTGAGCATCATGGCGGCAGCTTCAGGAAGTACATGGACAACAAGAACCAGAAGCTTCAGGAGCAGTTTGATCAACAAAGCGCAGTTGCAGCGGCTTATGGAGCTGCCAGTGGTCATGCCACATCGGACTTGTTCAAGGGTGTCAGCATCATGGTTAATGGCTTCACCACGCCCTCTCAGGCGGTGAGCATAAAGCACAGTCAGTAATCCTCTGCTGTTGCTGCTCATGCTGACTTTACACTCGACGCATTCATCTTGCCTTGCAGGATCTCAAGCAGATCATGGCGCAGCATGGGGGTAACTTTGAGTTGTATTACCACAGAGGTCGAATCACCCACATAATCTGCAGCAACCTGACAGATGCCAAAGTGAAGATATTTCAGCGTGAAAGGTGCGGCCATTCCCATGACTTTGAGATCTTGTGCTGTGCCCATTCTCCTCTGTTCATGCATGTTGTGTCTGTTGCAGGGATCCGACGCCGGTCGTGAGGCCAGAGTGGGTGGTGGACTCCTTGCAAGCAGGTGTCATTCTTCCGGTAAGCAAGCTGTCTTGTCAAAGCACATTCACACACTTGCAGTCCTGCATGCATCTGCTGGTCGCTGTGAAGCGCTGTTCCTGCATAAGCACAGCCCTCCTGTGTGTATACTGGTTCTCAAAGCCAAACAACAAGCCTGTTTCACCTGTGTAATATGCAGCTGGAGGAATATGTTCTGTGGAGGCTGAGGGATGTTCCAGGCCAGCGCACACTGTCAGCATTCCGCCAGCAGCCAGGAACAGCTTCACACACCACAGAAAAACCCAGTCACATTTCAGCAGCCTTGCCCCCTTCACCGTATGTCAAATTTACTGCAGCGGCAGCAGCAAACAGCCAGGGTCAGGCTTCAGAAGCAACGCCCTCAAAATCTTGTGACAAGCATGGAGCACAGGCTGCAGTGCCAAACAAGCATCAGGCTTCAGACGTGCTACCAGGCCAAACTGCAGATGCTGCGTCCATGCACCCTATGCAGATAGCACAGGGTACAAGCAGGTCCGAGCTCAGTGCAAGCAATGCTGGCCCTGCGAAGGCCCTGAACTTTGACCTTGCAGCCTCAGCTGAAGCAAGAGCTTCTTCACCATCCACAGCTGAGCGCGATCTCCTGTCTGACCATCATGCACTCGGTGCTCACAGAGCTGCCTCTGTGCCCCCACCAAGGCTGACTTCAGGCCTTCAAGGCACCTCACATTTGAACTTTCATGATGACACTGATGTCAATGCTGATGCTGCTGGCAATGACGAATCAGCCTCTTATAATGACACTGAAGATGCACTGTACCAGCATGGCAATGCTGCAATGCTGTCAGAGTCAGCTGCTGTTCCTGTGGTTGAAACCGAGAGAGCAGAGGCACCTGCAGACCCGCGAGCCTCAGCTGACTACAGGCTGGCTCAGGAGCGTGCTGCTGCAGCACGAGCTGCATGTGATCTCCTCAGGGGGCCGCCCAAGTCATCCAGGGATGACCCCCATTTCATGGACAGCTACTACAAGTCTTCTAGGCTGTCTTTCATTGGGCGATGGAAGGCGCGTATTGAGGCTCTGACTGCCACAATGGCTGCTCATGCTCCCTTGCCACAGGCTGCCCACCAGCCATCAGCTTTGGCAAGTGCTTTCAGAGGCAACCAAGGTACCCTAGCACGTACTTGGCAGCAAAACTTTGGTTGTTGGTTGGAGGCACAACCATTGCGACTATAGTTGTCCAGTAACACTTGTGTTGCCAACGGCCTCAACCATACACAGCTGTGCATGGATATGCTGTCGTTATGTTTTGTTTTTGATGTTTGACACGTGTCTGCTTCCATAATTTAGTGAACACGTGTCTGCTTCCATAATTTGCCTCTCTTAATGCACTGCTTAGTGCTGAGCAAACCACAGCAGGGGCATCTTTTGCAAGGGCTGCTCACTTACTGCAGCACCTCATGATCATTTGCGAGCCACTCATGTCATTGCAGCGGCAGAAGTGAGCGTAGAGCGCAGCATCATCCATCTGGACATGGACTGCTTCTTTGCCTCAGTGGCAGCCCTAGCAGAGCCGGCCTTCAAGGGCAAGCCTCTGGCTGTCAGCCACTCCAACAGCGCTCAAGGCACAGGTGAAGTGTCCTCAGCCAATTACGAGGCTCGCAAGTTTGGGATCCGTGCCAGCATGTTCATTGCTGAGGCCAAGAAGCGCTGCCCACATCTCATCGTCATGCCTTATCAGTTTGACAAGTATGAGGAGGTCTCTGAGCAGGTCAGTCGTGTTCTCTATTTCCCCTGAAATACATGCTAGTATTTCATGCAGCCTTGTCCACAGTCTCAATTCAGTGACTGGCTGTGTTTCTTGCTTTTGTGACATCAAATTTGGAGTACGCTTGCCAGGCTTCTGGCTTAGTCGTGTGACTCTTCCTGACACCCATCTTGCCAGCTTGAGCAACACACAACAATTGTCACCATCTTGTGTGCATGGAAGTTGCTTTGTTGTACCTTGATGTCCTCCTGCAGTAACATGCAGTACTCAACACAACAGCAGAGACATGCAGTACACAACAGCAGTAACATGCAGTACACGACACCAGAGACATGCACAGTCTGCCTAAACTGATCTACATGATGCTTTGCAGGTGTACAGGATCTTGCTGAAGGCCACTGCATGTGTCCAGCCAGTGTCCTGTGATGAGGCCTACCTGGATGTGACCGGCCTAGGCGACCCTGAAGAGGTAGTCAGCTCCATTCGGCAGCAGATCTTTGAGGCGACAGGTTGCACAGCCAGTGCTGGGATTGGCCCTAGCATGCTGATAGCACGCCTGGCTACCAAGAAGGGCAAACCCAATGGGCAGTACAGGATCCATCCCCATGAGGTATGCAATACTGTCAATCAATCAATCAGTTTACACTTTGTGTCTTCAGGACTCATCAGTGGAGTCAACAGACAACGCCTATGAAGTTTCTGAGATTGCTCAATGAACATGTAGCCTCAGGGCATGCTGCATCAGCAGGGTGTTTGCTCAATGAAACTGGTTTACCTTCCTGGAACAACATCTCTTCTGAAAGCCATCTGCATCAGTAAGCCCACCTGCTTTGATGTGGCAATAATGATCTTAATTCAGTCTGGTTGATGTTTTGATTCAGCCCGCCCCATTTGGTGATGTGAGTTACCGTTCTGAGGCTGCGTGCATTTGACAGGTGGATGCGTATTTGTTGGATCTGGAGGTAGATGAGCTGCCAGGCGTTGGATGGAACATCTGCCAGAAGCTCAAGGAGCTGGGGATTGCGTCTGTGCGTGATGTCAGAGCCAGCACCAAGGATGTGCTGCAGAGAGAGATTGGCAACAAGACAGGTGCAAGACGCCTGTTTTGCATTTTGTCTTCAATCGACACTCGCATTTCTGGCAGCATATGCCAGGTTCTGTGTTTTTGAGTGAAGAGCCAGCAATATGACTTGTGTCAGTAAACAAGATGTAAAAGTCAATCAGAACATCGAGATTTCTTGTCAATGCACAGAAGTGCAAACAAGACATTCTGTTTCAGGGTGATCTCCAGTGTAAAATGCAATGCACAAGTCACCCTTGTGCTGGCAGTAAAGGCAATAGTCTGACACCATGATTCACATGTTTATCTCTTTGTCTGCACTTGTAAAGCAGTATTGCCTGGAGTTGCGTGCAAAAGCTTGTGCATATGACAGAGTTGCAGCTTGATGGCATGCTTTTCAGGCAGCCAGGTATGGGCATATGCACATGGAATTGATGACAGGCAAGTAGAGCCTCCCAAGTCACGTAAATCAGTGGGCGCTGAGTGCAACTGGGGCATCCGCTTCCAGAATGATGCAGATGCGCTTGCATTCATGGACAACCTTGCAGGAGAGCTCAGCACCAGAATGAAAGGTGGTCTACTATCTTTGTGATGCTCATTCATTTTGTACTCATGCATGTAAGCCACACACAGTTCTGCATGAAACCCAAAGCAGAAGATTGAAATCGCTGCTTGCTGCAATATTGAGCACACCATGCCTGAGTGAACATAAGATTAACGTTGGTTCATTCATGTGCTTGGCACCGTGCATCAGTACTGTCTTCTCTCCTGGCTGTTATGTCATCTGGCCGTTTGCATGTCTTGACCAGACTGCATCAGCCTTGTTTGAATCATCAGCAAGCCAGTGACAACCAAGCTGGTTCCATGTAGGATCAAACATGACTGTGCTCTCTTGTTGTGCAGCTGCTGGGGTGCGTGGGCGCAGTATCAGTCTGAAGCTGAAACGCCGTAAGACCAACGCTCCAGATCCCCCCAAGTTCATGGGGCATGGGGACTGTGACAACATGAGCCGCAGCGTCACCTTATCTCGCTTCACAGACGCTGCGTCAGAGCTAGGATCACAGGGCAAGGCCCTGCTGAGGGCTCTCAGGGTGGACCCTACCCAGATCAGGGGAATTGGTCTCAATATAAGCACCTTTACATTGTGACTGAGCTTCATGCACTGCTTCCTGGAGTGTCTTGGTTGCTATGCTGTGGCGAGGAGGTTGTTCATACATGCTTGCATTCCCTGCACATCTTTTGCCAACAGCTGCCCAAAACAAGTGCCCACTCAATGCAGGCGCATTGCAGACAGAAGTCGACCCTGAAAGCATCGCTTGTGTTTTGCCAACAGGTGCCCAAAACAAGTGCCCACTGAAAGCAGTCGCATTGCAGACAGAAGTTGACCCTGAAAGCATTGCTTGTGCCAATAGGTGCCCAAAACAAGTGCCCACTCAACGCAGTTGCATTGCAGACAGAATCCAAAACCCTGAAAGCATTGCTTGTGTTTTGCTAACAGGTGACAAAGCTGGACACAGACCCAGCCTCAGCAGCCGCCAAGCCCGGCAGCGCAGCCCCCTCCAAGGTGTCCGCCCCCCCTCCTGTCCATGACCCCCGCACCGGCCCCTGGGTGCGATTCTGGCAGAACAAGCCCCAGCACTGGGGGGTTCCTCCAGCTGTCAAGTCTGCCACAGAACTTGCAGATGCCAATATTGGCCAGCACCCCCCACAAGCAGATATCACAGCAGGTGCTGCTGCCAGAGTTACTGACAGACAAGCATCATCTACAAATCATGCCTCAGCACAGGCAGCTGATGTCAGCCATAGCGCAGGCCAGGGCGGCAACTACAGTACCAGAATGCTTGACGCACAGGCAGTAGCAGCAGGTCAGGATGCCAGGCCAGGTACTGGGCCGAGGGAGGCAACCCATATCATGCCGGTGGGTGACAGTCTCATGCCTGGGACATCAAATCGTGCAGGAGCAACAGGTGCAGCAAGAGCACCTGGTACAGGGCAAGCCAGTGCTGCATCAGCAGCAGCAGGCAAGGCGCCAGTCAAGCAGGCTGCCTTCAACATGTACAGCCCTTCAAAGGGCACTCTGCAGGTCCTTCAGAAGCCTCCATCCAGAGGCCCTAGCCCCAGGAAGCAAGTGCCCCTGGATCAGATGCTCACCAAGCAGGCAGCTGCACTGCAAGCACATGCATTACAGGCAAAGCAGCAGCAGCAGCAATGTCAGCAGGCACAGCAAAGCAGGCCTGCATATCTTGCGCACTCAGCGGCTCTTGACTCTGGCAGTGAGCTTGTTGATGACACAACAGAGGCATTGGACAAGGCTGATGGTGGTGCAGCAGCACAGGGCGTGTCCCGTGTTGTGCTGCCGCATGCAGGCCTGGCTCCTGTGCGTCCCCAGCTTAACAGCCACAGGCTGCAAGGCTTGACGCTGTCTCAGATAGATGCATCTGTCTTTGCTGCTCTGCCTGCTGAGCACCAGCAGGAGCTGCTACACAACCTGCCCAAGAGCACTGGTAGCAAGCCAGCAGGCACAGCAGCTGCAGAAGGCAAGCAGCCAGCTGCAAGCGACTTTGCCTTTGTTACCAAGCTGGCAAACCTGCAGAAGGCCGGGCATGTAGTTGCTGCTGAGAGGTCTTCCAGCATGGATTTGGATAGGCAGGGAATGGCAGGTCAGCTCCCAGTCAGCTCAGGAACCGATGGGCCACCACAGGCAAGCTCTGGCCCTTCAAGCTTAGAGCTGAATGAGCAAGCAAGGGCAAAAACGGGACCAAAGTCTGCAGCATCTGATGGGCAAGAACAAGCAGCAGATGGCACGACCGATGGCATACCTGATGCCCAGCCTGCATCTGCCGCTGGTCTTGACAACCCTGCTGCTGGGATTGTGCTATCTTCACAACACGGCTTAGCAGACAGCACAGTGCTTGACAGAGCAACGCTAGGTGAGAGGCAGGCACAAGACACAACAGCCTCCAACGCCTCTGAAGTCTTCCTGGCTCAGATGCTAGATCAGCAGCCCATGTTGGCATCAGGCTCGGGCACGACGCCAGAACCAGCACAACAAGCTTTGCTAGAACAGCACCCTCCACAAGCACAGCATGCACAGCATGATGAGCAGCCTGAAGATTCCAAAGCAGGTATGGCTGCTCCCGAAAGCATAGCTCGACCAAGTGATGATCTCAGTGGGGATGAAGCACTTGAGCTGGATCTGGATGTGGACCTCATGGATGAGGAGCGCGCAGCGCTGGCGATGCATGCTCAGCCAGCATCAAGCCAACGCCTGCCGCCTCAACATGCGGCTTGCGACACACATGTCAACAATGTGGGCCAAGCAGATGCTCAGTTACCTCAGCAAGGTCAAGCTTCTGTCAGGGCTGAGACATCATTTGTGCAGCAGCAGCAACAGCAGCAGCAGCAACAGCAACAGCAGCAGCAGCAGCTGGTGGTCTCAGAGCTGCAGAAGAGCGGGCTAATGGTGCCTCAGGGGGCTGCAGCAGCACTGCCTCCAGCATCACAGATTGATGCTTCTGTGCTGGATGCTCTTCCCCTGCAAGTGAGAAGGGAGCTGGAAATCGCGTATGGTGAGTACTTTGCTGCGCCTGTGCTAACCCTGAAGCAGCTGCTGGTTTGCTGTGCTTATGCATGGCGTGTCCAGGACCTGTTGTGCTGCCTTCAGCAGGAAAGCAACATCAGTCTGCTTCTTTGCCACAGAAGTGCTGTAGCATTACTTGCAGCATTTGCAACTTCGCAGCTGTATTGCTTGTTGTGCTGCTCAACTGTACACATCATGTTTTTTGCCACTACAGTGCCATCTGCATGGAGTCTATGAAACTTTTGTGCAGGCTTAGCGCCAAAGCGCAGCCCCAACAAAGGCATGAAGAGAGGCCGCCAGGCAGGGCGGGGCAGTGGCCCTGCAAGGGCTATGCCAGCCAAGAGGCAGCGTGTGCTGGATCCCCCACAAGCCCTTGCTCGCCAGGCAGGCCGGCTTGCGGCACATTCCAGGTCACACCCCCCTGCTTGTATACATTCCTTACCCACCTCACTAGCTTGGTACTGCAGAGGTCTTCCATATGAATCTTGAGCATCAGCTTGCCAGTTCAGTGAGCCCTTCGACAGCAGCTTTCATGTACTTTCCCAGCAACAGCTGTCAGCTCTTGCTTGCTACGTAATATGCCTGGTGGCTGCAGTCATTCAATTCAGTAGCTTGCTCATCAAGCAGGCTTGTGAAGCAACAGTTGAGGGTTGTCTGGTGCAGGATGACAGACGCAGCATTGAGCTTGACGCAAGTGGACCCTTCAGTGTTGTCTGAGCTGCCTCAAGAGCTGCAGGATGAGCTGGCAGCCTTACTACCCTCCACCAGCAGAGCTGGAGCTCACAACAAGCAGGCACAGCAGCCACGTATGCAGTCAGACATGCAACACCCTGCTGCTGCCAGAATGAATCTTCTCACTAACGGTCGCCACATGGGCAATCATGCTATTCAGCTAGAACAACAAGAGCGCTCAGAAGCGGGTGCAGCAAAAGCAAAAGCAGTCACGCCTGTTGTCAATGAGCCAGCCTCAGAGCTATGGGGCGAACTGCAGATTGCGTTGCTAGCATTGTTGACTGCTGATGATGACTCAAGTCCAGATATGTCTGTTGTGAATGGTGATGGTTCAGAGGGTGGTGGTGCTTGTGAGGCAGCAGTCTTGAAGATGCAGGCACTGGGCAGCATTGTGCTGCAGTGGGCTAGCAGGCAAGTTCAGAACGACCTTGAGGACGTGTACTTCCTGCTGCGCAGACTGGTTGATTTTAAGTCGACTGGGTTTGTTAAGCATGGCATTGCAGAGGTCATTCGAGGCGTTCAGGCGCAAGTTCAGGCTACACATGGTGCCAAACTGCGTCTACAGTCTTCTTTTGGAGTGGTTGGGTGTTGATGATTTTCTCTGCCCAGATTGGCAATCTGGCATGAAGTTGTCCAGTCTGGCCACCTGGGCTGCATCCATCATCACCAGTGCGCTACCTCATGACCAAAATTCAGCCTGTGCTTGCCATTTTGGACTCACATTTTCTATGCTGACATAAATACTCTACTCTTGTGGTTTGTGTTTGCTTAGCTTTGTCATTGACATGATCAGTGTCCATCAGTGTACCCATCAGTGTACTACAATGACTACAGTACACTACAAATAAATATTGACTGTACAACATTTTATATGCCTTCCCCTACCATATCAAATGGACCTTTTGCATAGCACTGTGTTGATGATAATCACTTAGTGTTGAAGCCACTTTTGACCCGCAAGTTTCAACAGGTTCCAGCTGCTCTCGCAGCACTTTGAAGTCCAATTTTGGAGTGTGCCAACACACAAATATATATATATATATATATATATATATATATGTTTGCCTAATCAGGATGTAGTCAAATTTGAATCAGCGTCACTGACAGTTGATAGAGTTCAAAACAGCAATTTTCTCCGGCAACACTGTCATAACTGTTTGTATAGGCGTTATCTGTCTTGCTAAATCGAAAGTACTTGTGTTTCCCAAGCTGACACTGCTTATCATTGACGCCACATGCAGAACTGGCTTTGTAAACATCACCACTACCGGAGCTAGTCAGCTATTTGTAGGTGGGCCACTTGTGACCAGAAACTAGGGCTTGCTGAAACAGCCAATGGAATGCCACCACCAATGCTGCTTTGTCACGAGCAGCGGATCTAATTGTTGATTGATCTTCTGCCAAAATGAGCACTCATGGTGTCTTCTTGATGTCCTTCTTGATTGCAGAAGCTACCATCAGAGTTGAGGCAATGAATTTGGTAACTATCCAGCCCCAAATCTCCCGCAGATACACTGTAGTGATGACGTATCTTACACCGGGGATCTCCAACAGGGTGTCTGCAATCCTCAGATGGTCATCCTGCATGCAAAAATGAGGCAATCAGCAGGACTGCAGCTTCAGTAAGTTCAAGCCACTTGACACTCTATCTAGAAGATCCCAACTCCACACACTGCAAAAAACAGGTCCAAGCTATGCAAAGCAGTGTACCCTTGGGAAAGTGTATCTAAGATCCAATCTATCAAGGAAAATACAGGTTCAACTTTGCAGATTCATGACTGAGAAGAAACAACAGGTATTGCTCAAAGTGAACTCAGGTTTGGCAGCTTGCTGTGCTCAGGCTGCCTGCTGATGCACATAACGTTGTTTGTCCAAGCAGACCTGAGTTGCAAACTTCTTCCCTTGTGGCGTATCTACCACCTTAAGCTTGATGTCATAATGTAGTTTCATTGCTGGAAATGAAAAGGTCCAGAACCATGGGTACTCGTGACTATTGAAATTCACCAGCACAAGAAGATCCCCCTTGTCTGACAGGACTGTAGTGCATAGCGAAAAGTGATTGAGTCAGGGCACAGAATCTGGGACCAGCTGTCGCATAATCTTTAAGCAACAAGTTGTGCTTGACTTCGATTTGCACAGCTGTAGTGCAAGCTGTGAAACTGATATTAGAATACAGGACACAAAGGTAACAATATCTGGGTGCCTTTTGCATGCAAAGGTCCCTGATTGAGGAGCCTGCTCACCAGCATTTTCAATATCAAAACCAATCTGCTTGTTGACGAGCTTCCAAAATTGATACGTTCTCACAATAGATTCTTTGCCCTTCGATATGATGAAAGCACGAGTGAAAACGGCATCATCTGTGAAGACCTTGCTAACGACGTTCTCCACATCCGACAAGGACCGAGTCGTCAACAGCGGCTTACAGATATCGTATATCTCCTTTTGACTGCATGCCGACTGGCAGAGTTACTGTGGGACCCAAGCCCTTGTTGCTTCTGTGCTGTATTACTTCAAAGAAAGCTCCTCAGGAGCCCAGTTGTAAATAGAGCACGATAAGAAGTTGCATGCATGCATGCATGCAGCTTTTGACCAGAGCCTTGTTTCCAATCGCCCCTTCCGCTGCTTATTCGATGCATGCATGCATGAGCTGCTTATTCGACATTCAAGTCTGCAGGTGACTAAACCTTAGTCACTGAAGCTTGTTCAAACCTGCAAGTTTGTCGGTAAACGAGAATGGTTGCCGTGCAACGCAGATGCGCTCAGGGGCCAGCATTAATGTGTACACCCGCTGTTCCGGACGCTCATTGTCAAGCGAAAACAATGCAGAGGCTTTGACATCGACACAGCTGATCAGAACATGACGAGAGTGAAGCTTTTTCTTATTATCGACGTAGCGGACTTTGCAAGCTCTCTCACGGCTTCTCAACATGCACTGCTATCAGCCAGAGTGCTGGCAGCTTGTCACTGGTCCGCGTTCAATCTGAACTGGGCCTACAAGCTAGTGAACACTTCAGTAGCACCAAGGGCTTTTGAGGCTGCGCTGCACGATGCTTGTACCTCTTCACTTACAGGTCTGTCCTGACTTGTTCAGTGTATACCACGTGGAGGATCACTGATATGTCACCGGTTTTCCCAGACTCACGAGCAGTTTGACGCTGTCTCTATGCATCTCCTTGCAGGGGATGTCCCACTCCCCTTCACACCTGAGGAGCATGTGCGGTGCAATTGCACTATGTTTGAGGGCCTGCGGCGCTGGTTGCATGAAATCTCACAGGACACCTTCCGCATCCTGCTGCAGAAACACTTGCAAAAGAAAGGTAACTTGACCTGCGTAGCCAGCTGTGCTTAATGGCAGGAGACTACTAATGCATGGTCAACAGCACAGCTGACACACCAGACCATTGCTTATGCTTTGACACACTCTAGATGCTTGCAGGTCACCTTGCTTCACCCACAAGCACAGCTGCCACTTGGAAGGTGGTCGAGAAGCATTTACAAGACCTGCCTCTCAGCTGGTTTGAGGATATGAGCCCAGATGAGTGCAATGCTGAGAACTGCAGTCCAAATGCTCAGCCTGCCGTGGCAGCCTCTGCAGGCACCTGCAAAGCTGTCATGCTTGTGTCACCAGCGCCACAGGACTTCCAGCAACTGTCAGACTTCCTCAGAGTATCACAAGGCAAGTGCTGCCTCAACAGCAGTATCATCAGTAGCAGCAGTAGCAGTAAAGTCATGAGCAGAACAGGAATGTCAGGTCATTGTCTGATGCCTTGCTTCAATCTGCAGGTCTGGAAGTCAGCAACACCTTGCAGAGCATGGACCCTGCAGGAGTGACAGCTACCTTGGTAGACAAAGTGTCATTGACCATTGCAAACAGGTTTCAGAAAAGCAGCATCAGGTTGTTCTGGAGCTCAATAGGTACTCAAACCGATTATGCCTTCTTGCCTTGTACACCATGAAACATGCTCAACATGTATGCTGATTGCACTTGATTTAGTTCCCATTTGTAAATTGATTGCTGCCCTGTCACACAATGACTGATCCCTTTCAGGAGGAGATGAAGTGTTCGCCAAGTCAGCAATGAAGGACATTCAGACAGGCGATCAGCTTCGCCACAAGTCTTGCAAGAAGGCTGCAAAATGGTAGGCTCAGTCTGCTCCACAGGCTTGGTGCAGCATCACAGCAAAGCATTGCTGCCAAAATCATCAAGGAACAACAGTGTGCACAATCTGCAGGGTTGATGCATGGGTTACCCGGCAGTTTGTTGATAAAGAGACCATCGAGGTGCAGCACAATGATGGCACTGTCAAGACTTTCAAGCTTGCAGAGGTGCGACAGATGCAGAACAAGGGGAATCTGCAGTGGGTGTCGCCTGCTGAGGCTGTCAAACAGTCCTTGGATGGCATGCTCAGGTATAGCTTCTCGATTAACAACCTTTGCAGCACCAGCAGCGCTGTCTGCTACGTCAACTACTTGTGCCTATATGACTGTTGTTCCACATGTGTTGTCTTTATCTACGTGATATGGTCTTTGCTTTTGCTGCTGAATGAACCTGTCGACAGGGAGGAGTGGCATGTCTTTGGGCTCTGCATAGCAACATCTATTCTTGACTGTGCCTCATGCATAAATATCTCATGCCTTCATGCTGAAAACCAAACTACAGGCACATTTCAGCTTGCTCACCATTCGTTTCCAGCGCAGGAGGTGCTTCTGTGACGGCAGCATGATAAACGCAGAGCAGCTCTTACACAGCACTCAGCAGCACGAGGTTGACGCTGCACTGAGCCCCTTGCTGGGTTTACAGCAGCCTGCATCGATGCAGGAAGCCTTTCCTCCTGCAGCATGTAACATGCATGAACTGGTCCAGCAGCTGGACCTCTGCATTGCACCAGATGGTGAGCACAGCAAATCATATACTCTTTTGTCTGCAGGCTCGCACGGACAGCCGGACTAAACCTGAGTAGGTGTTAAAAACCTGAGTTAAAATTCTGCTTAAAAAAACAAAATTACTTAATTTCTGTGCTTCTGCCTGGGCGTGGCCCAAGGCCCAACTGGTCTGCCATACATACTCCTGGCAGTCTGCACTGATAATCATCTTGTATGCCCTGTCAGACTATAGCTCATCAGCAAATGGGCAGGCAGCCGGTGAGGAAAAGGCTATGGCAACTACTGACCACTCAAGGTCCAGCATTGACGCAGATATCAGCTGCAATTTGCTTGTTGGTGCTTTCAGATGCCGCCAAGTTTAAGCAGCTAGCTGAGGAGGCACGCAAGCTGAAGCAAGCCAAGAAGCAAGCCCGCAAGGAGCGCAGAAAAGCCCCAGCACCTAAGCCCATAGATGAGGCTGCGGCCAGGCTTGCTGAGCACAGGGCTAAGGTGTCAAAGCAGGAGCGTGAGCTGCAGCGGGCCAAGGCTGAGCAGCAGAAGGCAGAGCTGGCTGCCAAGCGCAAGATGATCCAGAAAGAGCGGGCAGCAAAGGCTGATGTTATAGCCAGCAGCTGTGATCCTGATGAAGGTCAGCTCAGCTCCAGCACCACTTTCTTGCTCCTGCTATGAGGCACTTTGCACTCAGCTTATTGAATGTTGCTTATCTTGGTGCTGTTGCAGTGCCTGTTTTTGATTGAGTGCATGTAGCTGCCCCAGGAGCATCTGACTTATTGCTAGTTGTTGAGCAACATTATAGCCTGCAAAGATTCTGCATGCACTATCTATTCAACGAAATTATCAAATGTGTTGACCAGCCTGAATTGCGCCAATGACTGGTATGTCAGCTAGTCTTGGGCTAATCATGCAGATAGCTTGCCGAAGTCTGTCCTAATTTGCATGTGCTATCTTGGCATGGGAGACAGCTGACGCAATGAATGCTGCTTTGCCACTAGTAGAAGTTGTTTCCTTGCAGTCATGTCAGAGAGGAGAGCAGAGCCTGTTGAAGACGGAGTTGTGGTAAAAGAAGATGTGGAAGTTGATCCAAGCATCTCTGCCAACAGGACAATCTCAGACGCTGTCACGTAAGCTCCCTCAACACTCATAGGGTAGACTTGACAGCCGCAGAAGAGCTTTCAACTTTGGCAATTTTACTCCATCAGCCACCCACACCTTGTACCTTGAGCACTAGCTCACTGCACAGATGATTGCATGCAATGCATGAGTCACACTGCGTGTTTGCAGTGTCTGACCTGCCAAGTCTGGAACGGGTTGGGCACCATTCTGACGGTGCCTGTGCTGCAGTGCTAGGGACACTTGCTTGCAAAGAGGTGTTTCGGCTGAGCACCAGGATGCGCTTGCCTGCATTGCACAAGCTGCAGAAGATCTGGTCAGCACAGCCGCAGCTGCTCTACGCAGGTCAGGCTGTGGCCAACTGTGCATTTCTAATTTCAGCACTTTGCTATATGCAGTGCATCAGGTCTCAGCAGGCCCAGAGCGTGCATGATGCAAACACAGTGTTATTGCCAAAGTAGCTGCAATGCAGGTTATACATCTGAGCGACCAAGCAGCACGCACTATCTGCAGTACTGATTGCCACAGTTTTCTGTGCTCATTACTGTGTTCAAGCAGCAAGGCTGAATCTCGATATCATTACATATCATTAAACCTGTGGAATCCATGCAAGCTAGTGTTGACACATTCTCTCTTCCATTCACAGATGCAGGGAAAGTGCAGTGTGTGCTACTGAGACAGCCCCCTCCTACCGGCCCTGCCCCTCCCCAAGTGCCTCTCGGCTGGCTGCCAGCCCCTCTGCCAGGGCACATGGAAGCGACCCTGCAGCGTCTCTGACTGTGGTGCGGCAAGCTTTGGAAAAGGCTCTGCTGCAAGACAATGAGGACTTCTGGGCAGCAAAGCCACCTAATCCAGATGCCATGGATCTGCAAGACCCCTTCCGCAGGAACAAGCTGGCCATGCAGTTCTTTCTACGCCTGCATATCTTGGTAGCATGCAAAGGTGGGGCGCTCAGTCCTGCCTCTTGTTGCACTCACTCACTCACTCACTCACTCATGCAGAAATCTTGCGTCGTGTCCCTCCCTTCAAAAAACAGTATTTTTTCAAACACAGGTCATGCGCAGGAGTCACTTGCACTCAGAGCAAGTCTTGCAGTCAGTGCAAGGTTGTGACAGTGCAATCGTCTTCACAGCAGACAGTCAGAAGTGTCCTGGTCTGGCTAATGCACGGCAATGCAAGCATTTTGATTGCAGGTGACATCACTGTGGCGCGGTTGGCAAACCCACCAGTCATTATTCCAACAGGAGCCTTTTGGGAAGGCCTGGAAGAGTACTGGTCTGACCTAGTGAATGAGCTGCCTGACATTCCCAATGGCGGCAACCACTACTTCATGAAAACCCTCAAGCCCAGCCTAGGTCAGTGTCCTGCCTCTGAGTTTTGCCAGCCCACAAGAGCATTTCTGCATGGGAGCACTTGCCTGAAAAGCCATAACATGTGCCTGTGTATGCCTACTGGGAAGCATAACGTATTGTACCCTTGCATCGCCTGGCTCTTGTCTACTTCTTGACCCGCCTGATGAGTAATGCTACTGTCATATATACTCCTCTTGTGCTGGCGGCTTCAGACAGCAATATTATGTACCACACCCTTGACAGATGCATGCCAAGTAACATGGCAGCTGGTGGCAGACCTGTTGTATGTGCACATGGCATGGAATGCAGGTGTGAAGGTTCCCAATGCTATCCAGATGCTGGGGCGCAACTGTGGGCTATACACTGAGGATGATCTGCTGCTGAGCCCAGAAGGGGATGGGGGTGTGGTGGTGGGCGATAGCTCTTGCCCTGCACCATCAGGCAGCAGAAAGCCTGCCAGCCGAGCCTCATCCCTGCAGCCATCTGTGTCAAGGTAGCTTTTGTTTGCCAAGTCTGGCTACAGGCAAATCAAAATTCCATGCGCTGACACTCCAAGTAAGGCTGTTGCATGGTGATTGTGAGCCATATGATTGCAGCACAACATTGTCAGCTCCTGATGCCTGGGTGTGATATACCGCAGACATATTGCTTACAAGTCAGCTGCATATTTGCCACAGGCATGCATGCCAGGAACAGGCGCAAACAGTCAGGATTAACTCATTCAAAGGAAATCAAGTGCAATCATTCTTCTTTGCCAGCACCACGCGCCTCACGATCAGCATCTGATCGCAAATGCCCTGCCACTAGATGCTTATACCACATCACAACGGGCTGTTGCTGACAGCTCAGAGCGCATGTGCAGGGGCAGTGGCGGTTTGGCTGAGCCTGCTACATCTGACACCAGTAGTGGACATGCCTCTGGCAGCACCTTGCCTACAGTCAGACCTGACCAACAGGCCCTCAAGCCTAAACTGGGCAAGCTGATGGCTAAGCCCCCTGCCCGCAAGCGCGACCTCACGTAAAACACCTGACTTGAATTGCACTGCAGAACTCCTGTGCAGAAGTTCATGTGCTAAGCTCAGTCTGAAGCCAGGCAGTCTCACAATGCTGCCCTCAAGCTGCATGCGTCCATTGCAACATCTTGCTGTGCAAAGTGCTCAGACTTTCCACCTCTGGACCTTGTAGGTGTTCTGGGACATTGTGCATACAGACCTTGGATGTACCAGGCTCAATAATCGTTGTTTCACTACACACTGTGTACAGCGACGGTGATACACATACATGATGTGTTTGTTGCAGGCAAAGGCTTGGCAATGGAAAGCAGTTCAAGTGGAACCCCAAAGCTGCCTTGGCCCCGAAACAAAAGAGTGGCATGGCAGGTACCACTCAATCTTTTGCCCATTCTGTGCAAACGATATTAGACAAATCTTCATGCGCTTTTCAATATGGATCCATGCATGCATGAATCCGCCACTGGTCGGACCGCCAGTGTGTAAGCAGGCAGGATTGCTCATTGTGCAACATCTGCAGCCAAACAAAAGTGGATGGAGAATCTGCATGCAGTGCCTTGGCTGATTTTGGTGGTCATGTGCACCGCTGCATGTGACGAGCCATGTCAGCAAACTTTGCATGGCTCAAAGAGGTCAACAGCTTCACATGCGCTGCTGCAGGCAAGAAGAAGCTGCACGCCAAGAAGACCCAGACACCGCCTCCACACCGCATCAGGTATCTTTCTGTTGCAGACGCCGAGTAATCAAAGTCACCCACCCAAACATGATCTACACGTATAATCTGCCAGGCTGCAACAACCAGCTCATGCTCTGTGAAAAATGCTGCATCACAGTTGGCACCTTGTCACTGTTGATTCTGTGCATAGCTTATGGCATGCTGCAATCCCAAATCACCCTTGGTACCTTTTCTGAGGTTGATATATGTCAATTGTGCTTTCACTGATCAGATCCTTGCTGCCTTGCATGCTTGTCCTGCAAATCAATGCTGACATGAATTGTGTCGTCATACACCAGACTACTCTCAGATCAAATTCCTGCCACCAACTGGCAAGACAGCATGCATAGCTTGGCATTGATGCTCTGAATGGCCTGCAGGGCAGCTGATTTGGGAGCCAGCCCCACCTCCACAGAGGACTCAGACGCCATTCCTGGCACAGAACGCAAAGCTCAGCAGCAGGCCACCTCTGCAAAGCCCAAGGCCAGCAAACGCCACCTTGCCTTTTGTAAGCTCCTTGCATGATCAACATGACAAGCAAGCTGTGCTGCCCATTCCTGATTTCTGTGGCTGTCAGCAGCTATAGTCTAGTCACTCTGTCCGTGCTGTGCATAGAAGGGACATGCAACAGGCTGGTCAAGCCTTTGGTTGCACTGCTGGTGAAGCATGGTACAGAGTTGTGCTTCATTGAACAGCCCGTTTCTGAGTGCAGGCCCAATTCCGACCATACAGGAGCTGGAAGAGGCTGAAGAGGCTGACAACGCCCCTGCTGACTTTGGCGACGATGCTGCAGCTAAAGAGGGTAACTAACTCGCCTTGTGTATCTGCCTTATACTGTGGTTTACTATCGCCACAATGCAACAGGGTTGTCTTCTGGCCAGTGGGGGCACACAAGGCAGACCTGCAAGCCTGTGCAACTTGACATAATTGCATGTGTAGTCTGATGTCTGATAGGCATTTGGGTCTGGGTGGCAGCTGCATATCTGTACATGATCTGCAACATGTTTGTCCCAAACAAGACATGGCTGCAATGCTGCACGCTGCCATTCAGTCATAGCCACACTGTAATCAAGACACCATCTGGCTTGCTGCAGCTCATGAAGATGAAGAGGAGAACAGGCCAGCAGTGAAGGGCTGGCTGCAGAATGCCACCCGCAAGGTCAATCTGGGCAGGTGCGTCTGCATCAAACCCAGTTCCTGCACAAATCATGTCTTCATCACAGCAACATATACTCTAACAACAGCAATTCCAACACAAGGCACATCACAGACTGGTATTGCATAGCAGCTTTTAGCGTACATGGTGAACTTTGCAGCACAGCACAGCACAGCATGACTTGCCACTGAGATGGATAGAAGTTAACGGCTCTTCATCAGTATGTGCGTACCTGCAGGCTTGCTAGCAGACAGTTATCACGTGGAGTCAGCAGCCTACTGCCTCCCCAACCAGCTCTTCACACCAGCCAGTCCACCTGCCTAGCTCAGCTGATCAGCAGACTCAGCCCAGCCAAGTCACTCCCAGCAAAACTGCCAAGCCCAGTGAGACCCAAAGCCGCACATGGTGAGGCCATTCCACCGCCTGACAGTGGCTTGAAGAGCCCCCACAGGTTCAGCCCGGGGCCCAGCAGAATGAGCCCCCACCATGCAAGGCTGCCCACCAGCATGGCAAGCCCTGACAGACCCAAGAGGGTTCAGCGCAGCTTGATGAGCCCAACACATAGCAAAGCAATCAGGAATGTGCTGAGCCCCACGCGTGCTAAGCCTATGGCAGCGCTGCAAGACCCTGCTAGGCAGGTGCATGTTGATGGTAATAGTCACAGGCACGAACAGCAGGTACTGCCAGCTGTTGCCAGGTGGGGACCCAGACCTGGCTCTGCAACTTTCAGCAGCGCATCAGCAGGCAAGACCACACACGCAGCACAGGAGCCTGACTCAGCTCCAACACTTGCTGGCATGAATCTGTCTATGCCACTGTTGCACTCTGCCTCACTATCTCACCAGCCACAGGCTTCAGACGCCATGCTAGACCAGCAGCAGCAGCAGCAGGAGGTGCCAGCTGGAGTTGGTTCCCGGCCTCAGTCTGCTAGCTACAGCAGTTCTCTGCCAGGCGGTCTGCTACATCAGCCCACCGGCGCACAGCCTGCTGCAAGCCCACACAGGCACATGTTAGCAGGGGCAGCACCACATGAAACACTGCCTGAGGCAGCCCAAAAGCTGTCACCAATCTTATCTGCTGCTCATCAGGAAGGCCTGCGTGACCTGCCTCTGGCTGCATCCCCAGACAGTGATGATGCTGATGGTGGTGGGCTACCGGCAAGGCCAGCCTCAGCCTTTGCTCCTGTGGCAGAGGAGGCTCCTCCCACTGAGTGGCAAGCAGGTGCACAGGCAACTGAGCCACAAGTACAGACTGGACCAGAGCCTGTTGGTGCCCCCCTCCAGGTCAGGCTACATTTGCTGTTGCATGGTCTTTAAGTTTGGCCTTTCCATCCTGCGCATTGCACACAATGTAAGCTGCGTGGTCTGAGGTTGACAATGTGCTCAGTGTGCTGCAGTCACTTTCCATGCCGTCTCTGCCATGCTCGCTGTACTGAGTCCAAAGCGTGCTACACCTGTCCACACCGTACTAGTATCCTACCTGCACGCCTGTGATCAAGGCTCCACTTGATGCTCTGAAGTCAGCCACTGTCTGAATGCATACAGGACACACAAGCAGCCAGCGTCACTGCGCCTGGTGATGCCGCTGGCATGCAGCTGCCCAGCAAGCGACAGATGCGCAAGCTGACCAGGCGCAAGAGGACTGACCCCGCCATGGACTCCCACCCTCTAGCCTCTGCTGATACAAGCTTGGCCCAGGCAACAGGACAACTTGGCAATGCTGCACGGGCTCACAGCATACAGTTGCACCTCACGTCAGCAGATGGCCCTTCACAAGACATGCAAGGCACAGCAGTCCAGGCTTGTTTGGACCAGGCTGTGGCGAATGTCACAGACGCTAGGACTGATGGAAGCCAGGAAGAGAGTGTGGCTGTTGTCCCTGCAAGCGATGATGAGGCTGAGGTAGGCGCATGCAGCTTTGCCTCATGCTGTTGCTCTGCATAGCAATGCATAGATTCCTGTTGTAACAGGTGGTCCTGAGAAGCCAATGTGGCATGACAATGAAAGCCAGTGGAAAAACATGTTGTCACTGTTGCTGTCTAAACTGCCCAGCAGTCCACAACACCCTTGACGCTTCTTTAGCACTATAGCCTTGCCAAGTCACCGTGTCATTTTACTCCTGATTAAGCATGATCATATCTCTGATTAGCAAAATCCTTTTGCAGGTCCAACCTGATGTAGACGTCATGCCACGGTCTTCTGCACCATTGGCGGGCTCACTGGTGCAGTCAGCAGGCAAAGCATACAATGCTGAGGACCAGGTAACAGCCCACTACATTGCATCGCCCAGCTGAAACACTGTCTTGATGAGCACTGTTTGCGCCCGTGCCTTATCTTGTTTTGAGTGCTGGCTCCTGGAGTCTGCCAGCTGACTGGCATGCTGAATGTCGCAAAGCTGTTTGGCTGTGTGTAGCCTTGCATGCCAATTGGTCCTTGCATCTGATGAGCCATCCTGCTTTCTGTTGACCTTCAAGCTTGGGAGGTGCCCGTTCACTTCTTGTTTGCTGATGCAAGTGTCCCTTAAGGTGTTCAACCAAAACGTCATCATCGCCAATGCTATGGTTGTCCAGGTGCCAGACCCTTTGAGCCAACTGAAGTCTATGTTTAGTGTCTGGCATCGCATCGTCAGGCCATCAGATGCACATGAGCAGGCAGCAACATCAGCAGAACCATCTTCTGTGGCACCTACAACTGCTGCCAATCTCAGCCACACAGCAGAAGCAGCAGTCAGCACAGGACTGGATGCTGATCCCATGGCTGATGAGGCATCACACAGCGCAGCCAATGATGCCAAGATAAAACCTGCAGTGACAGATACAGCTGCTGGGGATGATGCAACTGCGGCACCAAGCCCAGTCTGCACAGGGCTGGATCGCAAAGGCAGCCACAGACAAAGGCATATGTGTAGGCCACGTAACAGTCCTCCCCCAGCAGCTGATGAGCTTGCTGTTGTGGGGCCTGTGGCGCAGCCTGCCCCAGCCCAGCGAATGACCAGGGCAGCAGCCAAACAGTCAGAGGTGCAGGCAGGACATGTGCTGACATCTGGGTCCCCAGCACCTGATGAGCCTGTTGTGACAAACCCTGTGGTGCAGCCTGCCTCGGCCCAGCGAATGACCAGGGCAGCAGC
>JAABUK010001910.1_pt1 | contig 38578 bp, 35 predicted proteins | sample 5559141 | NCBI WGS metagenome assembly JAABUK01 (sample SAMN10711869, study PRJNA513367) | rock metagenome | isolation source: Antarctica rocks | place: Antarctica: Victoria Land, Pudding Butte nord | collected 2016-01-03 | reverse complement strand
GGCTACGAACCTTCTTCAAGCTATGCTTGTCAGAAGAGCTGAACAATCTCATCGACAGAGCAGTAACAGCTCATACCCAGTCGAAAAGTCCACGTGGCTAGATGACCATGTGGCCAAACAGCGAACGGAAGCTCACGTCGAAGTGATCAGCTTCCACATACATAGACCGAGCGTCGCGTCGTGATGCTCACAAACAACAAGTCCACGTGGCTAGATGACCATGTGGCCATGCAACGAAGTCGAAAGCTCACGTCGAAGTGGTCAGCTTTCAAATACATAGATCAAAGCCCATCTAGCCCGCCCAGCTAGGTGACCATGCAGCGAACTCGAAAGCTCACGTCGAAGTGACCAGCTTTCTCATACATAGATCAAAGCTCACCTAGCTCGCTCAGCTTGATGATCATACAGTCAATTTGAAAGCTCACGTCGAAGTGATCAGCTTTCACAATTTCAAGTTGTGATCACTTGATCATATAGACAGTTCACGATAACGCGAAGTTCGTGATCTGTTACTCGCAGAGTCAGCTCACAATCTTGAACATAGCTCTTCGTCGCTCATTTTATCGATGTGATTGCACAATGTACAACTGATTTACGAGATATACTGTCTAGAATTTTGAGTTGACTGCTTGCAGCAGAGTTTTCTTGAGCTCATCTGACTGAGTATGAAAAGTGAATTCAGGTTACAACGACTACTAGAATAAACAATCGTGTGAGTTTTTAGCTTTAAGAGTCTGTTTCACGCAGAGAGCTTTTTCATATTACATACATTATCAGTACAACTCTATGTGTATCTATATACATAAATAGTATGCTGTGCTTCATAGTCTTTGACTGCATAAGCACGTTAAAATGAAGAAATAAATAAATAAATAAAAATAAAATAAAATTTACGCTTGAAGCTGTTGACTAAATGTTCAAGTAGCATGTTAGTATTTGAGTTACAAAAGCACTCAAATCAAGACTGTCATATTACTCTTTGCAATAGCATGCACAATACTATATTTACTGACTCAGATCTAGAATCAAAATTTTCGTCATTCACTACTAGATTCATCTTCGCTAACGTTTCTTCTGCTGACTTCATCTGAGATTACATACATTATGTTTAGTTGAACAAGAAAATGATTGACGTAGCATAGCTTTGTGCTACGAAAATCAATGTGAATCTACTTGATTGAAACATACAATACTTCTCTCTATTCAATGATCAGGCACGAAGAACTTCGTTGATCAGATGATTTCAAAACAACGAAATGATACATCAGAATAACATGTCATGCTGCTGAGCAATAACATGCTTTGAACTTTGCTCAACTGAAACGAAAACGCTTTAAAGAATGAATCTCATATCGCTTTTTTAAACGCATCTGAAAAATCACTGTATGTTAAATCTGTCACAATCACGTCAGTTCTTGAAATTCTAGAGAATCTGAGATCATCAGTTGCACTCAGTTATGAATGAAATGAGTCAGTCGTACTCACATGCTATGTCTTTACGTTTGATGATAAGTAAACTGTCAGTTGTCATCATCATTTGATAAAGTTCAATTCTGTTTACTTCTTGTGAATTCACTTAAGAGTCAAGACTCATAGCACAAAGCAGTGATGCTTCTTGATTTATAATTCTTATTTGATCTTGCTAGAAGATGACTTGAAGATGAATTCAATTGTTATGCTTTTTCTTGATGAACTGTCTTGTGCATTGACGTTTATACTTAAATGCCTGAGTGAATCATCTTGATGAACAATGCAGAGACGTCAATCTTTAGATTGACTCTTTTCAGAACGAAGCGAAGCTGCTTCAAGCAGTCGTCAATGCTCAAAACTCAGCTACGATCTACTGTAGTTTGTTGAAGTACTAATTCTTACGAGAAAATCATCATTTTCGATGAAAATTGCCTTTATGCTTAGTAAGTAGTAAATAGCATGTATGAAAAAGTATTTACTGTGATGTATTGTTCAGTACAATCATTTGCAGTGAATTTGAGATTGCTGCAATTGCTGCAATGAATCATGAAATTGACTCTGAACATAAGTTTGTTTCTATTGCATTTTTTAAACGTAACTTTTACAACAACTCTTTCAATAAGTTCTTACAGATTTATCTGTACAGACATGTAATGATATCTCTGTACAGATTTTCACTTCTATGTATCACTATGTACTGATGATCACTTGAGCTTGCAGCTTTTGTGCAAGTGTTTTTCTTTCTTTTCTAGTACTGTATTGAATTGTACAGTTCTTACGTGAAAGCTTCAAGACAGTTAACAGTAATTGCAAAGCTTTACTTTCTACAGCTTTAAAACTTTCAAAGATTTTCTTGACTTTTGAATTTTAAAAGACTTTGTAAGAATGTATAAAAATGTACTGATTTATTTAGATCAAATGCTAACTTCTTTCATTCTGTTCAAGTCTTTACACATTTGATTAAACATGTAATTTATCTGTATTGATTCTGTGCAATATTTAGACTGATCACGTCAAGTTGAGTCATTGAGATTGAGTTGAGTTTTCGACTCATCAAGACTTGATTCGAGTCAGAATTTTTGACTTAAGTATTCAAGTTGAATCAGAAGATTTAACTTAAGTAATCAAGTTAAGTTAAAGAGTTGAAACTGAGTATCAATTTAAAATTTTTGATTCAACTCATTAAGACATGAAGCAAAGTACTACTAATATTTATCTGAGTGTCTGATAATGCAACAGAATAATGCAATTAATTGAAGAAAATTCATGCTTGTTCATTTACTACTGCTAATCTGAAATCACTATTATTTCATCATTCTTCTTCTTCTTCTTCTTCTTGTACTTCTTCTTGTACTTCTTCTTGTACTCGTTCTCGTTCTCAATCATATCTGCATTGTCATTTCTCTTGCTAAATTTCATCTTCTTGTCATCGTCGTCAATCTCAATGATATCATCAGATTCATCATCTGATAAATCTAGTGAATTAACTATCTTTCGATCAATCGCATTTTTTTCATTCGAAAATGCACTCATGAATTTGTTAAATTCTTGTATGACATCTGAATCATTCATCATCTTCAATTCATTTAATTCTTCGTGATGTAAAATGCGTTGCTGAATTAGTTTAATAGTAAATATCATGTATCTTGACATGTTTTTTTCAAGTTCATCTTGTTGTGCAATAGTCTAATGCATACGTTAGTCTTATCTTTCACATCAAACACAGTACATACATTGACAGTAGAAGTAGTATTGAACATTGTCTTCATGACTATTGCTTCGAGCTTCGCTCACTTTGCAGTCTTCTTCTCTCTCATCTTCTTCATCAAATTTGTCTTAAAGCATTGAGCTATTATACAATCAGCTTTTGAAACACATATGCATTACTTAAATGCATTATCATGCAGACTCTTTCTCACTTGATCATTCGTGATTGTATTTCGCATATTGTTTTTCATTTTCGTCTGCTTCGCTTTGATGACTTTCTGATAAACGCTGATGCTTTTCAATTTGATGAGTTGTTTATAAAGAGTCATTCAATTTGCACTTTGTTTGATATAAAGAGTTTTCTGATTTTTATTTCATTTCATTGCATAATTTCTACTCATAATTGACTGCAACTTAATTGATAGATTGAACATTCTGCGATTTTGATTAGTCTCAATGATAATGTATATAAATAATGCATAACAATCTTCTTATCTGATAGTGATGTTGAAGTGCTTTTTCTAATGAACTTAGTCACAATAAATGAGTGCAATGAATAAATGTGAAGCGTAGAAAAAGTTAGAGTTAAAATAAATGTTGAGCATAAATAAAGTTAGAATTAGAATAGATGTGAGATGAGATGTAAGTAAACTTAAAGTTAAAGCTGAATGTTAGAATTTATTCATCATCTTAGAGCTGCGATCAACACATTCATCATATTAATGCTAATATCAAAACATTTATCATATTGATTTTACTATAAACACAGTCAACAATCATCATCTCTTATTTACACATCATTTCTTGTTTACACATCATTTCTTGTTTACATCATACTTCACTTTGCTTTCACTCAACTTAATAGTCTCAATTTTTCAAATTATTGTCAATTGATATACATCATGACTCATTGCAAGCAAATAGATAATGCATTTAAATAATGCATTTCTTGTTGCGCATTGCTGATAAACTTGATTTAGAATGAAAGTTTAAAAACACATTGTATGATGATTTGAAAATCTCAACTCGTGATGATATGACATCAAATAATTGAATCACGAATGAATCAAGAGCAAACTTAAAGACTCTATCTGAAAGCAAGATTAATAAAGTTCAGAAAATAATGCAAACAAATAATGCATTAAGCTATCAACAGCTAATTTATTGTGACAGTTAAAGAGAAAATGAAAGTCAGAAATCATTGCACTTTGAGAGATACATCATTATCAGAAAGATGCAGATTTATTGATATCAAAGATTTTATTTGAAAGAATAGTTTGTGAAATCATGCAGAATGAGACTGATATGAACAAGATGAATCAGAAAATGAGTGATGCAAATTATAAAATTCAGACTTTGACATTGCTTATTCTTCAGAAGATTACAGAAGCATTTTTATGTGAATTTCTTGTCAGTAAGTGCATTACTCATTTGCATTATCATTGATGTTTTACAACATTTACTGATATAATGCTTTACATATGCAGATAGCAATCTTCTTGCTATTCATGTCAAATGAGTAACTCTTCAGCAAAAAGATTTGATACTCATGAAAACTTTGATGTGTAATCTCAAGATTCAGTTGAGTGCTCAATGAAAATAGCATTTGCAATATCTTGATCAGATCAAGTTATTTAGCATAGCAATACACTCTATGAACTGCATTATCTTTTTGCATTATTTTGTAACTATGTTATCATACTACATACATTGACAATGTAAAAGCAACTTCAAATGAAATGATATTGAATATTTAAACATTAATAAAATGTAAAACATTCTGCAAATCTGTCTTGAAAGAATCATCAGATTCATCAATTGCATCATCTTCATCTTCTTCTTTGTGATAAATATTTCATGCTTTGATGATAGTCTTTTCAGAATTCAAGTTCATGATACAATTATAATACTTGAAAAGCATTATTTATTCAACTGATTCTGAAGTCATTTATGATTGATTTCATCAACAAACTTTTCTCACAAGACTGAATGTTTATTCAATATTTACAAAGAATATTAAACATAAGAGAATATTCTTAGTCATTTGAGTCAATCTTGAATAGTTCAAGACGTTGTCTCTTTAATACTTTCATGTTGAAAACTTCTTGACAATAGCATCAGTGTAAAGATATCAATCATTTTCACTAATAGATACAGAGCGATGTTGAGTTCTTTGAAGAAAAGTTCATGTAATCATCACAACAAATTATAGCATTGTTAATAAATGATCAATTGCATTATTATATTGCATTATCTGATCAACATCACTAGTCACTTGCGCTTTGACTTTTGCAGTTGTAGTTTTCTCTTCATAATAATGATGAAAATAGTTCTTGAACTCTTTTCTGTACTTGTTGTAATAAAAATGAGAATCATTCTCATTTACATCTCAATCTTGATACAAATTCAGCTTTTGAGTAGAATTTAAAATCATAGTGAGATTGTATATCAGTTCATCTTTGTTTTTCATCTTGAAATAGTACTTTGCAAGCTTGTTAAAAGCTAGTTCGCAAGCTTGAAGAACAAGTGCTTGTGAAGTACATGCATTATCACGTACTATCGTCTCAATAACATTGAGATGATTGAAAAAAACATCAAACATTCGAAATTTTAAATGTATGTTAACATTAATGATTCTAAACACAATCAAAGTTAGCTTGTAGAAAGAATTTAACATATTGTCAACAAGTAATATTAATGATCATTCGTTCTTTTTTAATCAAATAGCTTGAATCTTTGCATTTATCAAGAATTTCTTGACTCATATATTAATTGTGTCATGCAGTTGATATGCACGTTGAAGCATTAAATAGATAAAGTTTCAGCAAATGTAAATGTTTTGTATCAATTTTCAAGATCTTGTGACTTAAAGCTTTAAAAAGCAAAGCTTTTGTTGAGAAGAACTGTTGATGACAATAATAAGAGCGTGAATCTGTTTTACTGATTAGTAAATGCATTATCTTTTTGCATTATTAACTTAATAAATATCTTCTTGACAATAGTGCAAAAATCATTACTTGTGATTACATTCTCAACTTGATCATTATTTAATGACACAGTGAAATTATCATTTAAAGTCTTTAATTCAATAACTTTGATAAACTCTTAAGTCATTAGATTGATGATATGAGTCATACAAGATATTGAGTTTTGTGCTCTATCTCATAAAATGTTGCGTTGACTGAGTGCTCTTTCAAGCTTCTTTTTTAGAGTATCATTGTTGCTTGCATTATCAATAACAACATCAAAAAGCTTGTTTTTAATGTTGTATGTATTCAAAATCTTGAACAGCTTTTGCATTAAATGACAATTAGTATGCTCAACTTGAAGAGATGTAAATTCAATGAAATGTTCATAATATTGAAATGTAACATTCATTCAATATATCAAAACTTTCAGATAAGCGACTTTTTAAGAACTAGATCATGCATTCAACGTAATAGAAATCTGTTGTGACTCTATTAAATCTTGCTTTATCTTTGCATGAATTTCATCATATTTCAAGAAAATCATGCTTGATAATTTAGTGCAATGAACGAAAGTAATCTCTGAACGAAGCATTTGTAGTAACTGTTGAAAATGCTTGTTTTCAATGATTCAAAAAGACAAATTCAGTGCAACAAAGATCTTGCACAAGATCTTTTCTCAATTCTGTTGATTGAATTGAGATGATAAGTTGATATGACTTTTCTTCTATAAATGCATCAACTTTGCATTATTTATTTGCATTATCATATTAAACTTACACAACTGAAAGATATCTTCATCTATGAAAGAAAGTTGAGTTGTTTTCATTTGAATTGTTTCATGCATGCATTTATCTTAAGATGCTTGATCATATTAATTGTACTAGATTCATCAATAGCTGTAGAATGATCTAGAATTTTAAGACAATTCTTGCATGAAATCTTAGAATATTCTTTCAACATCAAGATCATTTGAATAAACTTGTTTCAAATGTTGAATTGTTTATTTACTTCAATCTTCTTGATTTAAAGTAAATTATCTATCTTTTTTTAAGTCTTGTTGATGACATTTTCGTCAACAAACATCTGTAGTCATCATTGTTGAAATTGAGCATTGATATCAGCACTTCACTCAACATACTGATTATTCTCTCTTAATATTAGAAGAGAAGTATCGCGATGAATTCTATTCATCACTTCTTGAAGAGTTTGTTTCTTTTCAATGAAAGCACAATTAATGTTTCATGAATCTTGACTTGCAAATTCATTAAAATGAAGACTACTGAAAGTAAATGAATGAATGATCAAGAAATTAAACTCTTTCTCGATTGAAGATCTTGATAATTCGTATGTCTTATCAAAATCAGACATTACACAATATATTTTATTGATAATGCAACAAGATAATGCAAACAACAAGAAGAGAAATAAATTCGTTTGTTGCATGAAAGTCTTTCAAATATAATGACGTAATAGATTCAAAAATAGTAAATCTTGACATTTGATATCATTTTCAATTGTTTAATGAGTTGAGTTGAAAACTTGAATTGAACTCTGACTCAAGATCAATATCAAGTTCACATTGCTTTATCTCTTAGTGAGTCTGCTTCAATGACGCGATTTAAATCGATCTCTTCAATGAGTTAGTTGATTAATGAGTTTGCTTCAATGATCATTCTTTCTCTCTCATAGTGAGTCTGCTACAAAAGATCATCACTTTATTTCTTTATTTTCTACATAGTGAGTTGACTACAATAAACATTTCAATGATTTGAAAGATCAATAGAAAGATTGATAGAAAGCGCACTAAGAAACAACATTCATGCGAACATGAATAGTCAAGAAAGAAAGATAATGTTATGATTCTAGTCTTCGTTTATTCTTCATCTAGTCTTCGCCTGATTTCATTCTAATTAAGTCTAGTGAAAATTTGATCTAGAAATAATGTCATTGAGTCTCTGCATCATCTGTGTAAGACATCAACTCTTTCAAGTCTAGCACAGAGATCAGAAACACATATAAGCTGCAAGTTCTTTTCTGTAGATACTTTTCTTTCTTAGCATTTATCTATTAAGTTAAATGAAACTCATATGACTCACTCTATGCTGATTTCTAACATGCATTAATAAATAAACTATCTTTATTGATAATTATATCATTCAATATCTCATATTTTAAAGCAATCTTCTTAAAGAACAACTCTGCTAACTTTATGACAGTCAGAATTTTCTTCATAAACAGATAATGTGTCATCTTCATGTAGCAATCAACTATCACAAGAATCAAGTTATACACAACTTCTTTTCATTTACTAGACAACAAATCTGTTATGAAATTCATAGTGATTTCTTTTCATGAATCTGTGAGTTGAGATAATGATCTTAACTCATCATATGATAAATGATGTTTCATCTTCATTCTTTGACAAATGTCACAAGTATTTACATACTCTTTGACATCTTTGATCATACTTTTTCAGTAATATTTGCAATTTAATAGCTCATTGATCTTGTCAGCATCAAAATGTCTTGCTAATGAATCATCATGATGATGTTTCAACAACTTTTCTCTGACAGAAAAATCTTCTGAAACATACAATGATTCATTGTATTCTATCATTTCTTGACTATTTAATGTTCAAGCTTTGATATCACTCTTTCATATACTCATCATTTCATCTGCTCTTAATCTTACAGCAAATTCATCTTCTTGCTGTAAGATCTTGATGAGCTCGACTATGAATTTACTACTGAAGTTGTATATTGTTTCATGAATTGTTAATACTCTGACAATTGCATGTGAAATGAATTGTTTGCAATCAACAGTTTCAGCAACAGAATTAAGTTGTTTCTCAGCTACATTGCAATCTTTATGAGTTGATGTTTCAACGTCTGTGCTTCTTGAAGTTGTTGATTCAAATTGAAAGATTCTATCTTTTGAGAAATGTACTTCATCTAAATGCGTTTCTCACACTGTTAAAGTCATGACTCTTAGCAGCATACTTCTGACATGCACTGCTGAACACATACTTGTGTTTTCACTGACATTGTGAACAGACATCTTCTTGACTTCATTAATCATTCATGTACAGTAAATTTCATCTTGCGATCTGCTTTTAACATGTTTTGCTGAATATCTTCGTTCACTGACATTGTGAATAAACATCTTCTCGACATCGTTAATCACTCATGTTCATCAGTGAGTTTCATCTTGCAGTCTGCTCTCAACATGTTCTGTTGAATATCTGTTCATACTTATACTGTGAATGAACATCTTCTCGACATTGTTAATCACTTGTATACAGTATAATTCTCTGATTGCTATGAATATAAAGCTATTTAAGCTTTCTATTTTAGTCAGCTTTTGCTGCAGAATGAGCAGTAAATGATTCACAAAAATGTTCTTATTCTTATAGTCAGATCATTTCAACAACGCATCAATTGAATTTGTTTTTTCTAATCTATGTATTATTTCAAAGTTGCAGATCAACAATCTCATGACTCATCTGACTTGTTTTTCGTTTAGCTTTCAAACATTCATAAAACTCTTCAGATTATTATGATCAGTCAGAACTTCAACAGTATGATAACTGTCTTTCACATAGTGTTGTCAGTGTTTAAACATTGCTACTATAACTAGAAGCTTCTGATCATATATCTCATAGTTTCTTTCAACGTTTATCATCATTCTGAATCAGAATGCAATTGAATGTCACTGATCTTCGTCATTTGACTGAAACAAAATACTTGCAACTGCATAATTGAATGTGTTGATCTTGATGTGTATATGTTGCTCTGAGTTAAAGTGTCTTAGTATAAACGCTTTCATAAAAACGTCGCGAAGCTGATTAAAAGCTTGTTTCGCTTCACTCAATTATATGAATGAATTCATTTTTACATCTTTTACACTATCTCTCAGCAATTCTGTTAAAAACTTTACTATTTGAAAGTAGTGATGTATAAAACGTCAATAGAAATTGATGAATCTCAGAAAAACTTGTATTTCTTGATACATCTTTGATCTGAATCACGTTTTGATGATGTCTATTTTACTTAGATTCATTGAAATGCTTTCTATAAATACAACAAATTCTAGAAAGTTCACTTTAATGATGAAGAATGCACACTTCTTCAAGCTAGCATATAGCTTGAACTTTCTTAGTCTCTTCAAAATTTGCTTCACGTGATCTACGTGATCAGTCTTCTCTACAAAGAAAATTAGAATGTCATTCAAATAAACAACATAAAAGTCATTTAAAAGTTCTGTCAAGATCTTATTAATATAAGTCTGAAAGATGATAGATGCATTGATTAAATCAAATGACATGATCATATATTTGAAGTGATCATAATGAGTACAAAACGTCGTTTTTCACTCGTTTTCACGTTGAATTCTGAGACAATGATACACATTCTTCAGATTCAATTTAGTGAACTGCTTGACTTGACTGAATCTATTTAGAGTTTCATTAATTAAAGACAGTGAATGATGATTCTTGACAGTGATCTTATTCAGATCTTGATAGTTCATGCATAAGTGAAGACTATCATTCTTTTTGAGAACAAATAGAATAAACGCGTCAGTTGAACTGATGAAGTGCTTAATTCATTCTTTCGTCAAAACATCGTTTAAATACTGTCTCAAAGTCGCTAACTTTATGTTTGACAAATTATACAACAATTCATACGATGATTCTGCAATGATTTTGATTGCATGATCATGATCTTCATGCAAAGATAGTTTGCCTGCATTTTCTGTCAAGAATACATCTTTGTACTCTTTTAATTTAATGAGTAGAGTTTGCGTTTTAAACGCGTTTGTGATATGACTCATTATATTATTCATTGCTTTCACTTGATGTTTAACAATTGACTCTTCAACGACGTTGATCATGACAAGAGCATACACAGTAAACTCATCTTGTAAAACTTTTGCAAAATCTTCTGCAATGAATAACTTGAATACATGCTTGTTCATGTCAAAACATCATGTTCTTGCAATCATGTTTATTTGAATACACTTGAATTGCATATTCAACATACTCAGAATCAAGAGAGATTCTTTCTTGTCAATAGCATAAAAGATACTTATATCTTTTTTCTCTATGTCTCAGCTGTTTCTCAGTCGATAACACATCTTATAGATGTCATAATAATAAACACTCTGATTATTCATTCAGATAAATCTTGAAAGATCAACGTTCAGCAATGACATATCTTGCTTGACAACGAAACATTGACTAATCACGTTTATCTCAACATTAATATTCATGTAAATCTTTGTTTTTATCTTCTGATCTTTCTGAATTACATGCTTTTTATATATAAGAATCTTTACAAAGAAAACTTCTTGTTTTTTTCTCAACAATTTGAAGCATTTGTCAAGAGTTTGTCTTTTCTTGAAATCTTGAAACAACTCATATGTGACATTGAATCAATGAATACTCAATTTACATCAGATTTTTTTGATTTATTCTTGATCTTTTCATCTTTACAATTAATAAAGTAATGATTCTTTCAATTGCATATGTAGCACGTTATGTTGAACAAATTCTTGCTATAACATAATGAAGTGTGTGAGCTTGTCTTTGATGAAGAGTTAAGTCTAGTTGATTGATGAGATTTCTTTCACTTTAAATGAGTCTTCTTGTTGATTTTATCTCAATCATGCAAGTTCTTGTCTTGAAGTTGTTTCAACGACAAGACATGTTCTTTTCGCAAATTTGTTTTCAATCGAGCGACAAGATTGATTAATGCATTTCATGTGATAGAAATCGACTGCACATTAGTAATGATCACACGCAGCTCAGATCTCAACTTAATGAATAAATGAGCTCACTTATGCTCATCATTATACAATGAAAGTTGATGTTTCAGAATGCTCAAATGAGCTGCAAATGTTTATATCATCTGATCTGAACGTTGCAATGCATTTGCATACTGCTGAGTCATGTCTATGTTTCAATTCATCAAATCTTCAATTAAATTCAAAAGAAAGTTGATAAAATTAAATCACATTTGCTGAGCTGCAAACATAGTCTCTTTGTGATTGAATCAAAGTTTCTTTGATTCATTCTTCAGATAAATCATGCAGTATAAAATCTTTTTCTCATCACTTTCAAAATATTAAAAGATATTTTGAAATGAGATTTTGACATTACGAATTCACTCTCTATGTTCTTTTATGATTTTGTCATGATACTTCTTTAAAGACATTGAGAGTCTTCGCTTCTGCAAGATGATCTCATGATGACTTCATTTTGTCATTGTCAACATTATGAAGACGATGTGTAAATCATTCAAATTCTTCATGAGAACTTAAGTGAAAGCTTGATAACTTCTCTTTGTCATTTCAATGACTTGCAAAGTTTCAATCTTTGATCAAATAGTTGCTAGCTTCTGTTTCTTTTGCAGTTCATCATGTTGAAGCATTGCTCATGTCAGTTGTTCATTAATATCAAGAGAAAGTTTATCTTCTGCTTCTTCACTTTCTGATTTTGTTATGCAATGTTCATTTTCTGATATGATGTTTCACAAGATCAAGACATCATCGTTTCAACTCTGTTATGATCGCGTTGCTGTTATCATGCTTGAATATCAAATCATCATCTTTAAAAAGAGTTTAAAATAATTAGAACTGTAATGATTGAGTCTATTAAATGAATAAACGAGATCTATAAGAATGATATGACAATGTGATATTTTAAGCAGACACAGAATGAATATATATTATGATAGAGCTAATTATTAAGAAGCTCTCGATAACTTGAGAAAATCAATCAACTATAGAGAGTTTGTCAAGCATTGTCAAGTCAAGCACGACATAATTCATGATATATTAAGTCAAAGATATAACGTAGTTTAAATGATGTCTTGACAAAGTCATAAAGATTCAGAGCTAACTCACATCTGATTTTCAACTCAACTTCTGACTCTAGTCTAGACTGATCATCAAGTCGAGTTTTCATATTTACATTCTGACTCAACTTGATTACTCAAGTTGAATCTTCTGACTCGACTTGAATACTTAAGTCAAATCTTCTGACTCAGCTTGATATTGATCTTGAATCAGAATTCAATTCAAGTTCTTGACTCAACTCATCAAGCAATTAAAAATGATATCAAATATCAAGATTTACTATTTTTGAATCTATTACATCATTATATTTGAAAGACTTTTGTGCAACAAACAAATTTATTTCTCTTCTCATTGTTTGCATTATCTTGTTGCATTATCAATAAAATATATTGTGTAATGTCTGATTCTGATAAAACATACGAATTATCAAGATCTTTAATCGAGAAAGAGTTTAATTTCTTGATCATTTATTCATTTACTTTCAGTAGTCTTCATTCTAATGAATTTGCAAGTCAAGATTCATGAAACATCAATTGTGCTTTCATCAAAAAGAAACAAACTCTTCAAGAAGCAATGAATAAAATTCATCATGATACTTCTCTTTTAATATTAAGAGAGAATAATCAGTATGTTGAGTGAAGTGCTGATATCAATGCTTAATTTTAACAATGATGATTACAGATGTCTGTTGACGAAAGTGTCATCAACAAGACTCAAAAAAAGATAGATAATTCACTTTAAGTCAAGAAAATCAAAGTAAATAAACAATTCAGCATCTGAAACAAGTTTATTCAAATGATCTTGACGTTGAAAGAATATTCTAAGATTTCATGCAAGAATTGTCTTAAAATTCTAAATCATTCTACAGCTATTGATGAATCTAGTACAATTAATATGATCAAACATCTTAAGATAAATGCTTGCATAAAATGATTTGAATGAAAACGACTCAACTTTCTTTCACAGATGAAAATATCTTTCAGTCGTGTAAGTTTAGTATGATAATGCAAATAAATAATGCAAAGTTGACACATTTATAAAAGAAAAGTCATATCAACTTATCATCTCAATTCAATCAACAAAATTGAAAAAAGATATTGTGCAAGATCTTTGTTGCACTGAATTTGTCTTTTTAAATCATTGAAAATGAGCATTTTCGACAGTTACTACAAATGCTTTGTTCAGAGATTACTTTTGTTCATTGCACTAAATTATTAAGCATGATTTTCTTGAAATATGATAAAATTCATGCAAAGATAAAGCAAGATTTAAAAGAGTCACGACAGATTTCTATTACGTTGAATGCATCATGATTTAGTTCTCAAAAAGTCACTTATCTGAAAGTTTTGATATATTGAATGAATGCTACATTTCAATATCATGAACATTTCATTGAATTTACATCTCTTCAAGTTGAGCATACTGATCATCATTTGATGCAAAAGCTGTTCAAGATTTTGAATACATACAACATTAAGAACAAGCTTTTTGATGTTATTATTGATAATGCAAGCAACAATGATACTTTAAAGAAGAAGCTTGAAAGAGCGCTCAGTCAACGCAACATTTCATGAAATAAAGCACAAAACTCAATATCTTGTATGACTCATATCATTAATCTAATGACTCAAGAGTTTATCAAAGCTATTGAATCAGAAACTTTGAACAACAATTTCATTATATCATTAAATGATGATCAAGTTAAGAATGTAATCACAAGTAATGATCTTTGCATTGTTGTCAAGAAGATATTTATCAAGTTGATAATGCAAAAAGATAATGCATTTACTAATTAGTGAAACAAATTCGCGCTCTTACTATTGTCATCAACAGTTCTTCTCAATGAAAGCTTTGCTTTTTAAAGTTTCAAGTTACAAGATCTTGAAAATTAATACAAGACATTTGCATTTGCTGAAATTCTATTTATTTGATGCTTCAACGTGCATATCAACTGCGTGACATGATCAATATATAAGTTGAGAAATTCTTGACAGATGCAAAGATTCAAGCTATTTGATTAAAGAAGAATGAATGATCACTAGTATTGCTTATTGACAATATGTTAAATTCTTTCTATGAGCTAACTCTGATTGTGTTTAGAATCATTAATGTTAACATACATTTAGAATTTTGAATGTTTGATGCTCTTTTCAATCATCTCAATGTTATTGAGATGATAGTACGTAATAATACATGTACTTCACAAGCACTTGTTTTTTGAGCTTGCAAACTAGCTTCTAACAAGCTTGCAAAGTACTATTTCAAGATGAAGAGTAAAGATGAACTAATATACAATCTCACTATGATTTTAAATTCTACTCAAAAGCCGAATTTGTATCAAGATTGAGATGTAAATAAGAATAATTCTCATTTTTATTATGACAAGTACAGAAAAGAGTTCAAAAACTATTTTTGTCATCATTATGAAAAGAGAATTACAACTGCAGAAGTCAGCACAAGTGATTAGTGATGTTGATCAAATAATGCAATATGATAATGCAATTGATTATTTATTAACAATGTTATAATTTATTGTGATGATTACATGAACTCTTCTTCAAAAAACTCAACGTTGCTTTGTATCTGTTAGTGAAGATGATCAATATTTTTGCACTGATGTTATTGTCAAGAAGTTTTCAACATGAAAGTATTAAAAAAACAACGTCTTGAACTATTCAAGATTGACTCAAATGATTAAGAATGTTCTTTCATGTTCAATATTCTTTATAAATATTGAATGAACATTCAGTTTTGCAAGAAGAGTTTGTTGATGAAATCAATCACAAATGACTTCAGAATCAGTTGAATAAATAATGCTTTTTAAGTATTATAATTGTATCATGAACTTAAATTCTGAAAAGACTATCATTGAAGCATGAGATATTTATCGCAGAGAAAAAGATGAAGATAACGCGATTAATGAATCTAATGATTCTTTCAAGACAAATTTGCAAAATGTTTTATGTTTTATTAATGTTTAAATATTTAATATCATTTCATTTGAAGTTGCTTTTGCATTGTCAATGTATGTAGTATGATAACACAGTTACAAGATAATGCAAAGAAATAATGCAGTTCATAAAGTGTATTGCTATGCTAGATAATTTGATCTGATCAAGATATTGCAAATGATATTTTCATTAAGCACTCAACTGAATCTCAAGATTGCACATCAAAGTTTTCATGAATATCAAATCTTTTTGCTGAAGAGTTACTCGCTTGACATAAATAGCAAGAAGATTGCTATCTGCATATGTAAAGCATTATATCAGTAAATGTTGTAAAACATCAATGATAATGCAAATGAATAATGCACTTACTGATAAGAAATTCACATAAAAATGCTTCTGTGATCTTCTGAAAAGTAAGCAGTGTTGAAGTTTGAATTTTATAGTTTGCATCACTCATTTTTTAATTCATCTTGTTTGTATCAATCTCATTCTGCATGATTTTACAAACTACTCTTTTGAATGAAATCTTTGATATCAACAAATCTGCATTTCTTTGATAATGATGTATTTCTTGAAGTGCAATGATTTCTGACTTTTATTTTCTCTTTGACTGTCATGATAAATTAACTGTTGATAGCTTAATGCATTATCTGTTTGCATTATTTTCTGAATTCTATTGATCTTGCTTTCAGATAGAGTCTTTAAGTTTACTCTTGATTCATTCGTGATTCAATTATTTGATGTCATATCATCATAAATTAAGATTCTTAAATCATCACATGATGCATCTTTAGACTTTCGTTCTAAATCAAGTCTGTCAACAATTCGTAACAAGAAATGCATTATCTAAATGCATTATCTATTTGCTTGCAACAAGTCATGATGTATATCAACTGATAATGATTTGAAAAATTGAGACTATTGAGTTGAGTGAAAGCAAAGTGAAGTACAATGTAAACAAGAGATGATGTGTAAACAAGAAATGATGTGTAAACAAAAGATGATGATTGTTGACTGTGTTTATAATAGAATCAATATGACAAATGTTTTGATATTAGCATTAATATGATGAATGTGTTGATTGCAGCTTTAAAATGATGAATCAATTTTAACATTCAGCTTTAACTCTAAGTTTACTTACATCTCATCTCACATTTATTCTAATTTTAACTTTATTTATGCTCAATGTTTATTCTAACTCTAACTTTTTCTACGCTTTACATCTATTCATTGCACTCATCTATTGTGACTAAGTTCATTAGAAAAAGCACTTCAACATCACTATCAGATAAGAAGATTGTTATGCATTATTTATATGCATTATCATTGAGACTAATCAAAATCGCAGAATGTTCAATCTATTAATTAAGTTGCAGTTAATTGCAAGTAGAAATCATGCAATGAAATGAAATAAAGATCAGAAAACTCTTTATATCAAACAAAGTGCAGATTGAGTGATTCTTTATAAACAACTCATCAAATTGAGAAGCATCAGCATTTATCAGAAAGTCATCAAAGTGAAGCAAATGAAAATGAAGAACAATATGTGAAATACAATCACGAATGATTGAGTGAGAAAGAGTCTGCATGATAATGCATTTGAGTAATGCATATGTATTTCAAAAGCTGATTGTATAATAGCTCAATGCTTCAAGACGAATTTGATGAAGAAGATGAGAGAGAAGAAGATTGCGAAGCGAGTGAAGCTTGAAGCAATAGTCATGAAGATGACATTCAATACTACTTCTACTGTTGATGTATGTACTGTGTTTGATGTAAAAAACAAGATTAATGTATGCATTAAACTATTGCACAACAAGATGAACTTGAAAAAAACATGTCAAGATACATGATATTTACTATTGAATTAATTCAGCAACGCATTTTACATCATGAAGAATTGAATGAATTGAAGATGATAAATAATTCAGATGTCATACAAGAATTTGACAAATTCATGAACGCATTTTCAAATGAAAAAAATGCGATTGATCAAAAGATAGTTAATTCACTAGATTCATTAAATGATGAATCTGATGATATCATTGAGATTGACAATGATGACAAGAAGATGAAATTTAGCAAGAGAAATAATGATGCAGATATGATTGAGAACGAGAATGAGTACAAGAAGAAGTACAAGAAGAAGTACAAGAAGAAGAAGAAGAAAAAGAAGAAGAAGAATGATGAGATAATAGTGATTTCAGATTAGCAGTAGTAAATGAACAAGCATAAATTTTCTTTAATTAATTGCATTACTCTGTTGCATTATCAGACACTCAGATAAATATTAGTAGTACTTTGCTTTATGTCTTGATGAGTTGAATCGAGAATTTCAAGTCAATACTTGATTTCAATTCTTTAACTCAACTTGATTACTTAAGTTGAATCTTTTGACTTGACTTGAATACTTGAATCAAAAATTCTGACTTGAATCAAGTCTTGACGAGTCAAGAACTCGACTTGATCTCGATGATTCAACTCAATGCAATCAGTCTATTGACATGATCAGTCTACATCTTATAAATAGATTCAATGCAAGACATTTTGCTTTTCATTAAATTAATGAAATGTTTCATTTGATCATGCATGTTCAGACTATCAGAAAGAATTTCAGAAAACACTTTCTTAAGATCTTGAATAGCAGAGAGTATCTTTGATTCTTTCGCTTGAAGTGCATTGCATCTTGCAGTCTGATGATCTGCATTCTGCAATAAATCATCTGTAAATAGCAGCTGATAAAGCAAAACTGCATAAGTTTCTCTTCTTTTCTTAGCTGCAAGCATTATCAGCTTGACAAATTTCAATGTCTTGCACAGATTAACTCATATTTGCTTTGCATGCTGAGTGCTGTTTTCTGTTATGAGCATATCAAGACTGATAAGACTGATTAGAACTAGTCAATGATTTAGTCGAGATCTGATCTAGATCTGACTCAGGTTTGACTCAGATATGACTCAACACTCTTTTTCTTTCTCAACATTCTTTTTCTTTCTCAACATTCTTTTCTTTCATCAACATCTTGTTCATTAACATCACATTCTTCTCATGTCACAAACACATTTTTTTTGAGTCTAATGCAGTCTTTAAACATTACATAAATAGAAGCTTTTGTATCAATCTTCTTCTGTATTCTTAATATTCAGTTATAGCTATTTCTAAAGATCAAGCACTATCAATTCTGATCTTTATTGATTGTATCATTTAAACATGATTCTGACATTTTCTCAATATGATCAATGATGCTTGCGTCAGCGAATATTTGAATTGATTTCATCTAATCATGAGTAGTCAAGAATCATATCATATTCTTGCATGTTCACAGCATGAAACTCAATGTTTCAGCTCTGATGAACTTTCTTATGATCAATCAACTTGATATCAATCTGATGTATATCATAGCAAAGAATTCAACAATCATTGATTGTCTGAATCTGTTTCAGAGTTGCATGATTCTTTAATAATTCATGCTTTTTTACTCATGATTGCAATATAAAATTTCGCTCGATCTCAAAGTCAATAAGACAGTGAACTTCATGCATTTTCTCAGAGACATTTGTCAATACTGATATTATCAATGCATGTGACAATCATCTTTTCATAGTTATATTTAATGATTCAATGATGAACATCAGATTTTCTCTTTTTTTGCTTCTTCATCATGATTGCAAGTCTCTTGTCTGAATGCGTAGTTGAAACACATCAAATTATCAATCTTATGTCTCATTTTCTTGCATGATCAGCACGTAAGATTGAATGAAGCAACATTTTGCTTGAACTCACTAAACTTGAGTGTTGCATCATCTTTAGACTGCATGCTTGAAGCAGAGAACTTCGAATTCTTTGTTGCAATGATAAACTTCGTCTTTTCATGCGAGAATTGAAAACTCTTCTGAGACGCTGCACTTTCACTTTGTTGCAAATGTAACTTTGACAATGCATCAATGTTTCACAGATGTAAATCAATGTCTATAAAATGCTTTAGCAAATCTGCATAATTGATAAAGATGTATAAGATGCAAAGAAATTCATTCATGATGATTTTGTTAATCTTTATTTGCAAGTACATCATGCAAGTCTTGTTGAATATATAATAGTTCAGATCTGTGTACAGTCTGATAAGATATTACTTGAAATTCATGATGCTTTGATTGACTCGCTGCTTTGCAGTCTCAAATCAATGTTCTGTTTGAAAGTTGCAAATTTCAGAATTGCTAAGTTTAGCATGCAAGTATTCAGTGTAGTACTTTCAATTGAGTATCTTATCATGATTATGCATGCTCATCACATGATCTCGTCACTGATTACAAGACTTCTCTGACAAGTATGATGCAAATCATCACAGCTTCTCTTCTTTCATAATGAAATCAAATAATGTTACAATTATGAAGTCTTTGCAATCTTGCAGTCAGAACATCAAGAAGTCATAGTTTGTAATGCTTTGCTCTTTAGACTTGCAAGATCAATTAGTACGCTTGCGTGCATTACTTTAATAATAATCATCATTATGTTGATGTCAATGATCAGAAATTAATCAAGTTTCTCGCTCAAGTTTTGATATGCAAAGTTGCAAGACAAGCAGTACATTCTGCGTCTTCAGATTCTTTAAATGCTTACATACTTCACTTGTCAATCATTAAAAAATATAATCTGTCTGTTTATTAAATTCTTGCAACTTGAACTTTTTATCTGCATGTTTGAATGCGTGATTCTCAGATCTGTTCTGATGAGACGATAAATTCTCAGTGTGAAAGAAGTTATTACTTCTTTTGATTGTACAACTTTTGATGAGTTGCTGCATGTTCAACATTTCTTACTGAGCAGCTTTGTGCAAATAAAGCAATTAAAACTGTGAGACAACGAGATTTCTTTACGTGAAACTGCGTAGTAAAAGATAATAAGATAGCACTTTATTGATGATAGAACTAATTGCTAAGAAATGAAAGTGAAAGCTCGCAGAGTTTTCATCTTCTGTCAAGTCATTATCTTTATTCATTCATTAATTTCTTTGATTTAATCTTGTAAGTTAGTTTTGCAAACATGCATCATTCATAGTCAATGAGATGCATTCTCACACTCAGCAAAGCTTCTTTTACTTCGTCAATACTATTTGTCAAAAAGAAAGATGACAGTCTTTGCTTTTGCATAAACTATTGAAAACTGAATGCTCTGATCAAAAGAAATCATTATTCAATACTTTTAATAAACGAAGTATTAACTTGAATTCAAGACAGTAAGTATCTGACTTAACTTGACATTATCATCTGTTACAAATGTGTCAGAATTGATTAAAGCTAGTTAATGATCTAGTTGAAATCTGATCTAGATCTGATCTAGATCTGACTCAGATTTGACTCAGATATGACTCAGCATCTTTTTTCTTTTCTAGCATCTTCTAATCAGCTTCTATTGTCTTCTAGATAAACACACTTCTTTGTGTTACGAGTAATAAACAGATTTCTATGACAAACACATTTCTTTGTGTCATAAACATCTTTCAAATCAATATTTTTCTTGTGTTTCAACACGTCTTCTTTGAGACTAGCGTCAATCTGAGTAACTACTATATAAAGCATGTTCTTCTTGTCTTTTGTATCTTCTTTCTTCTGTATTCTTAAAGTCTTAGTTATAGTTATCTTTATAAATTAAACATTCTAGTCACGCATGCACTCTGATTAGTTTCTAAACACAATCTCAATATTACTTTAAGAATTCGTTAATCACACGTTACTGATCTCATTACTCATTCAAATTCACTTGACTGACAATGAGATGAGTATAAAGAAATTTGTGTATTTGATGATCAATAACATCGAAAGACAAAACAACATCAAGAAATCAATAGAATTAATGAGAATATATGATCATGTGATTGCTAGAGAATCTATCGCTCAGTCAGTAGCATCAGTTCAAATCGATTAATAGAATCAATGATAAAGAATCTTCGTTGATTGCTAGAGAATCACAAAAAAATCTCTCAAATCAGCAACATTTTTCTTTGAAGACTAAATACTTTAACAAACAATCTCACTACATACTATTGAGCATCATTCTTCGCTCGATCGTCAATTCTTTGCTATGACTCAATCATCTGTGAACAATCTCTTCAAGAGTAATCAAAGTTCTTATTCTTCTGACATTACAGATTCAGTTATTTATTCTGAGCTATCATCTTGCATATTAAAATATCTTAGAATTGATGTCGTATGAAAACATTGATACTCTTTGCCTCACTTTCAGACTTTCAATGAATCTCATGAAACTTCTACTTCATGAGATATAAAAAATGTAAAGCAGCTACAACATTGAGTTAAACAAGATTCAAAGATTTTTCTAGAAGATTTGAACAGTCTTCGAACTCAATGAGATCTAAACATGAAAGCTTGTGAGCTATTTGACAAGATATTAAGCGAACAAATATAAAAGACTCGTTTCGAGAAAATGAATAAAGCTAAAAAACGCTTGAATCAATTAAATCAGACGTTTTGAAATCAAGTGACTGAATTGCAACATCAATTGCAATCATTTAAAGAAGTCATTTCTTTCTCTTCTACTTTGTTCAATTTCTTCAAGCGATCTCAAAAGCTTTCAAATTCATCTTTGTTTACTGATGAAAAAGAATCTATCTGACATGATTAACAAGAAAAGATACGTGACAAGCTAAAAATCAACGTTGATCATTTTAATATCAATAAAGCTATTCTGATCTACATTTACTTCAGAATTGAAGAAAACGCAGTCAAAGCTACTTTAGCTTGATGTCAACAAGATTCATTGAATCTTTATGTCACAGTTAATAATCTATTAAATGAACTTGCTCAGCTCTACAATGATTTCAACAAAGAGGCAAACTTTTGAAGAAAATACGCTAATCTCACTCAAGAAAAAAGCAAATTCAATGAATTTTATTCAATGTTTCAGCGTCTGTTCTCTTATTTGAAATATCATGATAAACAGTTAATTGTTGATCTACGAGACAAGATAGTTTATTGTCTTCATGCAGCTTGAAGTAGTCAGTTGATTCAGTCAGAATCTTTTAATGAAATTCATAGTTATTTGATTCATTTGAACAATGAGCATTGAGTCATGAATAACATCAAAGAAAAGAAATTCTTGGTCAAAGTCAGAAAGTAAGTCATTTTTGCTGAGAAACGAGATTCATTGAATCTCTATAGAAAGATTGAAGTCACTACATTCATCAATCATTCAAAGTTGCACGACGCGATTTTAACTAGCGTCAAAAATATCAATTTACAAGCTGAAATCTGTTTCATCTGTCATAAATCAGATCATACTTCTAGAGAGTGCTCTGATCGATCAAGAATCAATACATTAGAAGATAATGAATTTGATTAATTTACATTGAACTCTGAGTTTGATTTTGATTCAAAAAACTAGTTATCTCTTTCAGAGTTATCAAAAAGATAAAGATTATATCTTTGTGCAGTCAAATTGAAGTTCTATCAGAAGAAAACTATTTTGAAAAGTCATTTCTGATCAATGCTTCTTTTATCTCTCAGAGCAATTCTTTCAGTCTTCGCTCTTTGATAAATAATGATTTCGTCGTCTACACGCTAATACATGACAAGCTAGTCAATAAAGTATATCAGAAACTTGAAATACAATCTATATTGCTAGCAAAAAAGAAGTTAATATGAGATTATGATGAGAAGTTAGCTAAAAAGACTATTACTCATAAGATTCTACTCAATCTTACGATTGAAAGTCATAAGAAATTGACTATGTCAATGCTGATAGCTGATATCGAGCATCATGAAGCTATATTGAGCAAACTCTGAATGAACAAAAATGAAATATTATTGAACATGAGACATGATACTATCGTATTCTCTGATCAATTTAAACTGATCATCAAGTTGAGTTTTAAGTTAACATTTTGAACTCAAATCAAGATTGAGTTGAGTTGCTCACATTTTCAACTTGACTCAAGTTGAGTTGCTCATATTTTCAACTTGACGCGATTTGACTCAACTGAGAATTGAGTCAACTTGACTCGACTCGTCAAGAACTCAAGCTTGACGTCAAGAGAGTTAAATATAGAAATTTTTCCGGTTTTTGACTTTTGCATTACCTTTTTGCATTATCTTTTAATAGAGAGTCATGAAGAGAAACATGAAGATCATTTGATAGAAAATCATGACGAGAAACATGAAGAAAAACATGAAGAAGAACATGAAGAGAAACATGAAGAGAAACATGAAGAGAAACATGAAGAGAGTCATGATGAAGAACATGAAGAGAAACATGAAGAAAGTCATGACGAGAAACATGAAGAAAAACATGAAGGAAAAACATGAAGATCGTTTGACTTTGATAGAAAGTCATGACGGAAAAACATGATAGAAAGTCATGAAGAAAATCATGAAGACTGTTCAATTAAGCTATTTACATTTATTTAATATTTTGTTGAGTCGAGTTGAGTTTTTGAGTCGAGTTATCGAGTCAAGCTTCTCAATTTGACTCGAGTGCTTGAGTTCAACTTCTCAACTCAACTCGACACTTTTTCAAAAAAATTTCAACTCAACTCGACTTGACGCGATCAGTGTAGATCAATTAAATATTTCGATTTCAATTTTTTCAATTTCGTTAAATACAAAGCACTTAAGTTGATCGCGATCAACTTCGACTTCTTCAACAGTTCACAGCAAGATCTTTAAGATGCTCAAGCATTAAACTAATCATCAAGTCAAGTTTCAATATCAATCTTCTGACTCGACTTAAGTACTCGATATCAATCTTCTGACTCAACTTGAATACTCGATTTCAACATTCTGACTCAATCTGATATCAATCTTGAATCAATACTTGATTCGAGTTTTCAACTTAACTCGTCAAGAAATCGAATATGACGTCAAGAGAGTTAAATATAGAAATTTTTCCGGTTTTTCGCCTTTGCATTACCTTTTTGCATTACCTTTTTGATAGAAAGTCATAAAGAGAAACATGAAGAAAAACATAAAGAGAAACATGAAGAAAACATGAAGAGAAACATGAAGATCGTTTGATAGAAAGCTTTGATAGAGAGCTATGATAGAAAGCTATGATAGAAAGTCATGACAAGAAACTATGAAGACTGTTTGATAGAAAGTCATGAAGAAAAGTCATGAAGAAAAGTCATGAAGAGAAGTCATGAAGAAGAGCTATGATAGAAAGTCATAATAGAAAGTCATAATAGAATATTTATCTATTTATCTTCATGTCTTGACGAGTCGAGTCGAGAATTTTGAATCAATACTCGATTTCAACTCTCTGACTTAACTTGAATACTTGAGTTGAACATCTCAACTCAACTTAAATACTCAAGTCAAGAATTCTGACTTGAATCAAGTCTTGACGAGTCAAGTACTTGACTTGAACTCAAGTACTCGACTTGATGCAATCAATCTATCAAGCACTCAGTTTCATTCATTTAGAAAAAGTCATTCTTGATTCAAAACATAGATGTCATCTCTTTTCAAGCACTCATAAAACGAAAAAAAAGAATCAGACAAAGATTTTTGCTATGTTCGTCGAAGACATTGATAGAAAAATCATCTACAATACTCAATGCAAACTAGATGTCATAAACGTCTTCTCAGTCAATGAAACGACTCAGATTCTAGAAGATATTAAAGTCAAGCTATTATCAAAATATCAGAATTTTCTAGATGTCTTTGATCAAGCTCAAGCAGACAAGTTATCATCTCATCATTCATATGATCATAAGATAAAGCTTACTAGTGACGTAACGTCATCTTGCTGTTGAGCATATTAAATGTCTTTCTACAAGCTTTAGAAAGTAAAGAAATATCTGAATGAGAATCTTTTCAAAGAATTTATAATTTTTAGCAAAGCTTCGTATTTCTCACTCGTTCTGTTCATCTTAAAAGCAAATGAAGATCTACGATTCTGCGTTAACTATCGAAAGCTCAATACTATTATCAAAAGAAATCATTATTTTTTATCGCTCATAAATGAAGTAATTGACAAAATAGTTGATTGCAAACATTTGACTTGATTGAATATCATTTCAACGTTGAACAAACTACGAATGCATTCTGATAGTGAGAACTACACTATCTTTATTATCGCGTTAGAAGCATATAAGTCAAAAGTGTTACTCTTCAAACTTATCAATGATTTTGTCTCGTTTCAGCAGTATATGAATGATGTTCTATGAAACTTTCTAAATAACTTTTGTCAAGTCTATCTAGACGACATTCTGATCTACAGCAAAACTCAACAAGAACATAAACAACATGTCAAAATGATATTAAGCAGACTATAAGAAGCTGATCTACAGATGAATATTTGAAAGTGCGAATTCAATGTAGAAAAAATCATCTTTTTAAAAGTCATAATTTCAGAACAAGATCTTCATATAAACTTTATTAAAGTGAAAGTCATAGTCAACTGAGCTACGTTGATTAATCTAAAAGAAGTTTAAAGCTTCATGAAATTTGTTAACTTCTATCATTGTTTCATTAAGAACTTCTCGAAGCTAGTCAAATTGTTCACTCAGCTGACTAGAAAAAACACGTCTTTTGTATGAAATGAAGTCTGTATTCAAGCTTTCAATGATCTAAAGAAACAAGTTAGCTCAATCTCAGTACTACGACATTTTGATTTCAAATGATAAACTATTCTGAATATCAATGCATCTGACTACATCAAAGATGAAATACTATCACAGTATGATGATGAAAGTGTTCTTCACTCAGTAGCATTCTACAGCAAGAGCATGATTCTTGCTGAATGCAATTATCACATTTATGACAAGAAATTGCTAGTCATTATTCAATGCTTTGAACATTGAAGACTCAAGCTAGAATGCACATAGACTGATCATGTCAAGTCGAGTACTTGAGTTCAAGTCAAGTATTCAACTCAAAAAGTATCAAGTCGAGTTGAAATTTTTTTGAAAAAGTGTCGAGTCGAGTTGAGAAGTTGAACTCAAGAACTTGAATTGAGTTGAGAAGCTTGATTCAACAATTCGACTCAACAACTCGACTCAACTCGACAAGATATTAGATAAATGTAAATAGCTTGGTCAAACAGTCTTCATCATGAAGACTTCATGATTCTCATCATGACTTTCTATCGAACACTCTTCACGATAATGCAAAAAGATAATGCACAATGAATTTATAAGATTATGAATTATGCTTAGAACTTAGAAAGTAAGATAAGCGCTGTTCGCTAGTTGAACAGCTCTATTATTTTCTTTTCACTTTCATTATTCTCTTTCTTCTCACTACTGATAATCTCATATTCATCATGTTGTAGTTTCTTCTCATTCTTCTTTGCTTCATAGCACATCTTTGCATCATCGTTTTCTACTATGATGAGATCATTCAAATTAAAATTTATTGCATGTATCAAATTCTGAATTTCTCGTTCTTTGACAGTTGAAAGAGTGATAAATTCTGTTGCAAAATTCTGAAAAGCTGTCATAGAATTAGTATCATTAGTCTGCTTTAACTTCTTCAAATCATTATGATGAAGAATTCTTTGTTAAATTAAGTGAACTATAGAAATCATAAATTTTAATATTTCTTTGCTTACGTTCAGCTCGTCTGTTATCTTCTAAAATTGATATTAGTTTCTACAACTGAGAAATAATGCATATAAATAATGCATATCTTTGTTGCTTTCAAAGCAATTTTCTCTGCAGTAGTATTTGCATCTTGTGTTGCAGCAGTTATATTGAAAAGCTTTATTGTCTCAGCGACAATCTCAGCATTTGCTTTGCATCTGATTTTCAATTCAAAGCATTTGACTATAAACAGATCAGCGCTTTATTTAGTATTGCATTACTGAGATGCATTATCATGAATATTTTTGTTCTTTCGCTCTTGTTTTATCTCGTCTCTTACATTGTCTTTCATTGCTGCTTTGTTGATCTTATTCACTTCTTGTCAAACATTGAATTGTCTTAGTTTGTGTAATCATTTAAATATGATTATATGATCATTGTTCTGTCACTTGTAGTGTTCTTTGATCTCATTGAACCAATTTTCACCACGATTTTGACTTGTGATAGACTTTGAATTTACAAATAAAGTGAACATTATTTGTTAGAATCAGCATTGTTCTTTTGATAATGCATTTGAGTAATGCAACAGTATCAATGAAATTTGAGTAGTTTGATAGAATATGAACTTGTAGAGAATTTGAGAAAGTAAGAAGTATAACATTAAGTGAGATGAATTAATTTTCATAAAGAATTATTTCTGAACTGTTGAACAGAGTGAAAAGTATCTGTTAAAGTCAGCATTGTTCTCTTGATGATGCATTTGAGTAATGCAATAATATTGATGAAATTTGAGTAGTTTGATAGAATATAAACAGATAGAGAATTTTGAAAAGTAAGGGAAAAACTCATCAAGTGAGATGAGTTTAAGTGCAACAAGAAAAATTTAATTATTATTCTTAACACTTATTTCTTAACATTTATTCAATATTTTCTTCAATATCTTTTCTGATTTTTCAATCACTTCTTCTATCATATTTTTAGACTGATCATCAAGTCGAGTTTCAAGTTGACATTTTGAACTCAAATCAAGATTGAGTCAAGTTGCTCACATTTTCAACTCGACTCAAGTTGAGTTACTCATATTTTCAACTTGATGTGACTCGACTCGACTGAGAATTGAGTCAACTCAACTCGACTCGTCAAGAACTTGAGCTTGATGTCAAGAGAGCTAAATATAGAAATTTTTCCGACTTTTGCATTATCTTTTTGCATTATCTTTTTGGTAGAAAGTCATGAAGGAAAAACATGAAAATCATTTGATAGAGAGTCATGATGAGAAACATAAAGAGAAACATGAAGATTGTTTGATAGAAGATCATGATGAGAAACATAAAGAAAAACATGAAGAGAAACATGACGAGAAACATGACGAGAAACATGAAGAAAAACATGAAGAAAAACATAAAGAAAAACATGAAGATCGTTTGATAGAGAAACATGAAGAAAAACATGAAGAAAAAACATGAAGGTCGTTTGACTTTGATAGAGAGTCATGACGAAGAATCATGGTAGAAAGTCATGAAGAAGATCATGAAGACTGTTCAATCAAGCTATTTACATTTATCTAATATCTTGTCGAGTTGAGTCGAGTTTTTGAGTCGAGTTATCGAGTCAAGCTTCTCAACTCGACTCGAGTTCTTGAATTCAACTTCTCAACTCAACTCAACACTTTTTCAAAAAAATTTCAACTTAACTTGACACTTTTTGAGTTGAATACTCGACTTAACGCGATCAGTCTACATATTTTCTTGAATCGTTTTAGTAATCAACGCAAATTTAACTCTTCAATAACATCACAGTTTGAAATTAATTCAGTATGCTTGTCAAAAGTATCATTCAAATGATCACTGTCATCATGCTCATGATTTCTAAAAGCTTTCTTAAGTTCATGATGTTCTTTTTGCATTGCATCATCTTTTGTTCTATCTTTCATTTAAAACATGTTAATAGAACATGCTTGATTGACATTTGATCTCTGTCATATTTGCACGTCATCATAACAACATCAAGTATTCATCTTTTATGTAGAAATTGATTGAAGTCAATTTTTCTCATGTGTAGCTGCGTCATTTTGCTCTATGCAGACATCAACTTGATGACAATTCATGTCAAATGCATCATCATTTAAGATAGAAATATGAGATTTATGAAGAATCTCATGATAAATCTTGATGTCATGTTTTTCAAGACAGACTAGAAAATGTCTGTCTTCATCAGTTAAATAGATAGTGTAATTCTTGAAATCACACTCACATTACTCTTGTGCATTATTCTTGTGCATTGACTCAATTGTACTTCTAATAAGTACTTACTCTAAATGCAAGACTTTTAAATCTGCATCAGAACAATCTTCAAAGATACTTGAAATGAATCAGCAGATTCATTGATCTTTTGATCATCATTCTTCTCTCTGTGATAAATATCTCAGAGCTCAGTAATAGTCTTGTCTGAATTCAAATTCATAGTTCGATTGTAATACTTCATCAGCATTATTTGTTTCATCGTTTTTGAACTCATCTGTGATTAATTTTATCGACATACTCTTTTAGCAAGACTGAAAGTTCACTCAATATTTATCAAGAATATTGAGCATGAAAGAACATTTTTAATCATTTGCGTCAGTCTAGAAAAATTTGAAGCATTGTCTTTTCAAAATTATCATGTTGAACATTTCTCATTTATAACATCAGTGCGAAGATATCAATCATCTTTGTCTTGAAAAGAATGAGCATGCTGAGATTGTTGAAGCAATAATCTTCTAACAGTTGCAACAGACTACAAGATTGTTAGTAAATGATCAAATGCATTATCATAATGTATTATCTTGTCAGCATTACTTCTTGCTCTTTGTGCTTTTGCTTTCAAATCGACAGCTAAATCTTCATAGTAATGATGAAAATACTTTTTAAACTCTGTCTTGTACTTGATCTTGTAGTGAACAAACTCTTCATCATGATCTGTATCTTCATTGTCTTTCTTGTTTCAAGTCTTGTAAAGATCTAGCTTCATTGTAGAATTCAGAATATTTGCAAGATTATATATTATTTCATCGCTGTCTTTGATCTTGACATAATACTTCGCAAGTTTGATTGAGACTTTTTTGCAAGTCTTTACTATAACAGCACTTGATGAGCAAGTACTTCTTCTTATATTCTTTTCAATCTGCTCAAGATGATTGAAAAGTGCATTAAATATTCAAAATCTCAAGTGAATATTTGCATTAATTGTTCATGACATTACTAAAGTGCATTTGTAGAAGAAATTTAATAGATTGTCAACAAGCAAAATCATGAATCACTCGCTTTCATCAAGTTTGATCTTTGCAATCTTGAAATCTTTGCAGTATTTCTCTGTTCAAAGATCAACAAATTCGCGTAGTTGATATGCTTGACGAAGCATCAAGTACATAGAGTTTCAATGAATGCAAATATCTTGTATCAGTTTTCTAAATCTTTTGTCATTCTGCTCTTGAAAAGCTCTGAAGCGAATCAATCACTGAGAAGAGTCATTGACAGCTATCATCAGAGCACAAATCTAATTTCATGATTAATAAATGCATTACTATTTTGCATTATCATTCGAAGCAATATCTTTTTGATCATAACAGATAATTCTTTGCTTGTTTCAATATCTTGCACTTGCTCATTCTTTAATTGAGCAATAATGTTATCAGCTATTGTCTTTGATTTAAGAGCTTGAATAAAATCTTGAGTCATAAGATTAATGATGTGAGTCAAGCAATTAATGAAATTCTGTGTTTTGTCTCATCGAAACTCACAATGACTCATGATCTTTTCAAGTTTCTCTTTCAAGATACTATTATTGCTTGCATTATTAATAACAATCTTGAAAAGCTTGTTTTTAATAGTGTAGTTCTTCAGAATTTTCATTAGCTTCATCATCAATTGACGATCGATATGCTCAATATCAAGAGATGTAAATTCAATAAAATGTTTATGAAACTGAAATTCAACATCGATTCAATATATCAACACTCTCAAGTACGCTACTCTTTAAGAACTAGATCACACGTTTAAAGCAATAAAGACACATTATGACTTTTTAAGATTCATTCTGATCTGATCATAAATATTCTTATAGTGAGAGAGAATCATAGTTGTCATCTTTGTGCAATGCACAATCTGCAAATCTGAACGAAGCATATGTAACAGCTTTCAAAATTGCTCATTATCAACGATTTGAAAGAGTAGATTCAAGTCAACAAAGATTTTGCATAATTGATTTTTTCAATTCTCTTGATTGAAGACAGAGACTAACTCAATATGATTTTTCTTCTAATAGTTTGTCAATTTTGCATTATCAATTTGCATTATCAAATATGACTTACTCATTTAAAAGTCAGTTCAATCTATGATTGCAAGTGTTTACATTTTCACTCTGTTGCTGTGCAAAAGTCTGATTCAAGATGCGTTTTCATAGCAGACGTGCTAAAGCTATCAAAAGCTGTAGAATGATTCATAATCTTATTGCAGATTATGCATGAGATTTTGAGCAATTCTTCAACTATCAAAGTCAACTGTATAAAGTAATTTCATATATTGAATTGCTTATCGTCTTTGACTTTTTTGAATCAGAGTGAATTGACTATCTTTTTTTGAGTCTTGTTTTAAATACTCTCGACAACAAAGATTTAAGATCATCATCATAGAAAAGAGTCATCTGTATTCAAAGTTCATTGAACATACTTGCTATTCTCTTTTATCTTGAGCTGTGAGAAATTCTGATGAATTTTATTCATCGCTTCTTATCTAATCTTCTTCTTTTTGAAATAATGTGAAAGTTTCATAGATTTTTGATCAAACAGATTGAAAGTTGTCAGTAAACTAAACATTCTGTCATATTGTAGAATGATTTGTATTTGCAACGCGACAACAGTAGTGATGAATAGCTTGAAGATAATATATAAAGCAATGAATAATGCGAAAAGATAATGCAATTTATTGCAAGAAAACAACAAGCGAACATGTTGTTTTATGTTTCTATTCTTAGCTCTCTTGACGTCAAGCTTGAGTTCTTGACGAGTCGAGTTGAGTTGACTCGACTGCTACTCAGGTCGCGTTGAATCAAGTTGAAAATATGCTCAATTCAACTTGAATCGAGTTGAAAATGTGAGCAACTCGATTCGAGATCGATTCAAGTTCAAAATGTCAACTCAATACTCAACTTGATGATCAGTCTAAATATTCTAAGCAGATACAGAATGAGTATATATTATGATAAAGTTAATTATTAAGAAGCTCTCGATAACTCAAGAGAATCAATCAACTATAGAAAGTTTGTCAAGCATTGTCAAGTTGAGCATGACATAACTCATGATATATTAAGTCGAAGATATGACGTAGTCTAAACGATGTCTTGACAGAGTCATAAAGTTTCAGAGCTAGCTCAGATCTGCTTTTTGACTCAGTCTTTGACTTTAGTCTCTGATCTAATTTCTATGAGCTAATTCATCATGATAATTGTCTTCTCTTTTAAGTGAGTTCATTCTCAATCTCAATAATTAATGTTTTTGTTTACTCTGATAAATGATGACGTGCACTCATTGATTCACTTTAGAAGCTCTTGATAAAAATCTTCAAATCTCTGTGAGAAAACAAGAAAAAGAGAAACTTTTGATTGAATGATGATTCGCCTTCGATTATAATGCATATAGATGACATTATAAATAGTATATGTGATGTGTAGTTGATGTAGATGACAGCAATGATGACGTGTAAATAGCACATAAACATTGTTTATCTTTCAAGTAAATGATGTTGTTGAAACAATAGAATGTAAACAAGAATGAATAATAATTGTTGATTTATTTATCGCTCTTTCAGTTTTTCTCAACTTTTCATTTTCTTTAACTTCATCTTTTTCCAACCATGATTGTATCTTTATCATTGTATGATTACTTTTGACAAACTTTGAGTATATCTGTATTGTAAGAGTAAGAGATCTAGATTATGAGTTATGAATGCGCAGCAACGCTTAAAGAGAGTTGTAAAATGATGAAGTTGACTGATGATTAAGTCAAGATTATTATGAAAGTAAGTGATGTCACAACTTGAAGTTTCACGACTATTACTGCGACTAACAGTATCATAAGTCTGCTCAAAAAACATTGATCAAACATGATGATCATAATGTTGCTGATGCTGAATCACTCATGATAATGCAGATGTTATTAAATTCTGATTGAAAGCTCATCACTTCTACTATTTAAACTTCTGAGTACATTTCAGCTATCAAAGAGAAAATTCAAAAGACGATGAGAAAAGAAATAATCACTGACACTTCGTCAATGATCTTGTTGAACTCACAGACTTCGCGAAATCGAAGAACAATGATGAGATTCACTTATTCAACTTCTTGATGTTGTTACTGATGCTTTTCAGCTGTCAATTGTGAGAATAAGTGAAAGAAGCATTACTGATTTCGAAATTCTAAATAGAGTGATTTGTATAAAGTGTGCTTGAGTTCTACACATCGAGAATAAAGCATCGTTGTGTGATGTCATCTTTCAGAAGAAGACAATGTACAAGAAGTGTGCTCGCTGTGCAAATAATGAAGATTTCTGTATTGCAATGAGTATACTTATCTGATACATCTGTTAAATACTCATGATTCAATGTTTAGATTCTTGACATCTGCATTTTGACTGTCAATGAATTCTTTCGTCTGCAGAATATTCATGATAGTGCGATTGAGAATGAAGAAAAGAACGTCACTTTGAAGACATTCACTGCTCATCAGAAAATTCTTTATAAGAAATTGATAACAGCAACTTGTGTGAAGAATTGTCTTGAAGAAACTCACAAATCTGAGTCTTTAAGAATTCAAAAGCTCATTCTCAAAGAGATGATGATTGTCAATGACATTGTCAGAGAAATTCTGAATGTAAAGTGCTTTGTAATACATTCAATCTTAATTATATATCATTTTGTTAGCATTTCTAATTATTCTGATATATTTTAGCACAATCTGTCATTTTTCAAATCTCTGTCTTCGCGTTTCAATGTAAATCTGACAATGAAAGAGAAGAAGAAGTCTGCAATCTTGTCTCATGTGAAAGATGTTTAATGAAGTGATGATTGCATAATGTTTATTATGTCGTGATGATTGCGCTCTCTTGTCAAGCGTGTTTGAGTGTCTTTGTGCTTTTTTCTTCTGTCTGTTGATTTACATATGTAATTGTTTCATTAGAGAGCGAAACTATTATAATACAATGATTCTTCTTTTCTAATAATGAGTTTATGCTTGAAAGTGAATGATTATGCTTTTCGTTCATGTTTCAGCCTTGTTTTGAAAGCTTCTATAAGCTTCAAGACATCTTTCATATCTTCGCTTGATATTCATTGATTATATTCAATGAAATATTCTTTTCATTGTATTTTATAATATAAGATTTTCTTTCTTTTTCGCTTCTATAGAATCTTTTCTACCTTTCATTCTTACTCATCATCAATAAGCTTGAATACAAAATAATCAAGTATAGAGTCATCATTTAATCTACGATTATACAACTTTAAAAGAAATACATGAAAGACAAAATAAACTTTATAAATAATTGAAAGATCAAGACAATACGTCTGCTTGTTTATGAATTTCTGTATATGAAAGAATTCTATCATCTTATTTGATAGCTTTTTACTCGACTTCTTCTGCTTCAGATTTTTTGCTGATAGCATGATTAAATTGTCAACATTAAAGAACTTAAACTTATGTTTTTGATTATAGTACTTTGCCTGAGCATCGATTGCATTTTATCATCATTGTGTTAACGTGTTTTGCACATCTTGCAGCATTTCAACGCGTTCTTTTGCTGCTGACACTTCTTCTTTCATAGCATCATTCTTAATGTGTATGTCAAAGATTGATTCATAGTCATACATGACTTTAAAGAAACTACAGTTCAATGAAGAATGCTTTGTCTGATGATACATAAACTCAACTACAAGTAGAAGTGTAACTCAGTTATCTTGCTTTTCTGAACAATATACTCATAGATAATGTTTCAGCGTTTGATTCTGTTGTTCTGTCTGATCATCTGTTTGCGAATGAAAAGCAATGCTTAGTCATCGTTTCATCTTGACATGATAGCAGATCTTTGATCAGAACGCACTGATAAATAAACTATCTTTATCAATAACTATATCATTTGATATCTCATATCTTAAAGCAATCTTCTCAAAGAACAACTTTGCTAACTTTATGATAGTCAGAGTTTTCTTTATAGACAGATAACACGTCATCTTCATGTAATAATCAACTATCATGAAAATTGAGTCATACACAACTTCTTTTCATTTACTAAACGACAAATCTGTTATGAAATTCATAGTGATTTCTTTTCATGAATCTGTAAGTCGAGATAACGATCTCAACTCATCATATGATAGATGATGTTTCATCTTTACTCTCTGACAAATGTCACAAGTATTTATATACTTTTTGACATTCTTGATCATACTTTTTCAGTAATATTTACAATCTAATAGCTTACTGATCTTGTCAGCATCAAAATGTCTTGCTAACAAATCATCATGATGATGTTTCAATAACTCTTCTCTGACAGAAAAATCTTCTGAAACATACAATGATTCGTTGTACTCTATCATTTCTTGACTATTCAATGTTCAAGCTTCAATGTCATTCTTTCATATACTCGTCGTTTCATCTGCTCTTAATCTCACAGCAAATTCATCTTCTTGCTGTAAGATCTTGATGAGTTCAACTACAAATTTACTACTGAAGTTATATGTCATTTTATAAATTGTCAATACTTTGACAATTGCATGTGAAATGAGTTGTTTGCAATCAACAGTTTCAGCAACAGAATTAAGCTGTTTCTCAGCTACGTTGTGATTTTTATAAATCAATGTTTCAACGTCTGTGCTTCTTGAAGTTGTTGATTCAAATTGAGAAATTCTATCTCTTGAGAAATGTACTTTGTCTAGATGCGTTTCTCGCACTGTTAAAGTCATGACTCTCAACAGCATACTTCTGACATGCATTGCTGAACATGTACTTGTGTTTTCATTAACATTGTGAACAGACATCTTCTCAACTTCGTTAATCACTCATGTACAGTAAATTTTATCTTGCGATCTGCTTTCAACATGTTTCACTGAATATCTTCGTTCACTGACACTGTGAACGAACGTCTTCTCAACATCATTAATCACTCATGTTCATCAATGAGTTTCATCTTGCAGTCTGCTTTCAACATGTTCTGCTGAATATCTGTTCATACTTATACTGTGAACGAACGTCTTCTCAACATCGTTAATCACTTGTATACAGTATAGTTCTTTGATTGCTACGAATATAAAGCTATTTAAACTTTCTATTCTAGTCAGCTTTCGCTGCAGAATGAGCAGCAAATGATTCGCAAAGATGTTCTCATTCTTATAGTCAAATCATCTTGACAACGCATTGATTGAGTTTGTCTTTTCTAATTTATGCACTATTTCAAAGTTGCAGATCAACAATCTCATGACTCATCTGACTTGTCTTTCATTTAGCTCTTGAACGTTTATAAAATTCTTCAAATTATTATGATCAGTCAAAACTTTGACAGTATGATAACTATCTTTCACATGTTCTCAGTGTTTAAACATCACTACTATGACTAGAAACTTCTGATCATGTGTTTCATAGTTTCTTTTGACATTTATCATCATTCTGAATCAGAATGCAATCAAATGTCACTGATCTTCATCATCTGACTGAGACAAAATACTTGCAACTGCATAATTGAATGCGTTGATCTTGATGTGTATATGTCGCTCTGAGTCAAAGTGTCTTAGTATAAACATTCTCATAAAGACGTCGCGAAGCTGATTAAAAGCTTGTTTCGCTTCACTCAATCATATGAATGAACTCATTTTTACATCTTTTACACTATCTCTCAGCAGTTTTGTTAAAGACTCTGCTATCTGAGAGTAATGATGTATAAAACGTCGATAGAAATTGATGAATCTCAGAAAAACTTGTATTTCTCAATACATCTTCAATCTGAGTCACGTTTTGATGATGTTTACTTTACTTAGATTCATTGAAACATTCTTTGTGAATATGATAAATTCTAGAAAGTTTACTTTAGTGATGAAGAATGCACACTTCTTCAAGCTAACATATAGCTTGAACTTTCTTAGTCTCTTCAAAATCTGCTTTACGTGATTTACGTGATCAGTCTTCTTTACGAAGAAGATTAGAATGTTATTCAGATAAACAACATAAAAGTTATTTAAAAGCTTTGTCAAGATTTTATTAATATAAGTCTGAAAGATGACAGACATATTGATTAAATCAAACAACATGATCATATATTTGAAGTTTTTTTTTATTTTTATTTTTTTATTTATTTCTTCATTAAGTGCATGCAGTCTATGACTATGACACTGTCTAGACGCTGTATGTATGCTAAGTTACATGTAATCTGACCAAAGTCGCTGCTTTATATCTTCTCGTTGATCAATCACATCGATAGTTTGTGCATACAAGCGCTCTCTCTCAATTCTCATCATCGTACTTTCGTTTTTCTTTGTTCTTTCGCACTCTTCGCGTTCTACTCTTTCGTTTCTAATAGTCATTTTCTCGTCGTAATTCGAGTATTTTTCAAATACTCTAGTGTTGCGATTCTTTCAATTTTGGTGATGAACAGTGTCAATATAGTGTCTGTGTTTTTGAGCTGAGCTTTTTCCTTAAGCTTTATCTGCTCTGCTCTATAATGTCTGCAGTTCAGCAGTAAATGCTTTGACGTTTGCCTCGCATTGCATATTTCATAGCATTTGTTCGAATTATTCTCTGATAATCTATGCAAATAGCTCTTGAAATAGTCATGTTTCATTTTCAGCTGAATAAAGGTTGAAAACGTTAGTCTATCGATTTTCCTCATCTCTTTTAGTGATTTATGACTTAGATTCACATTGAATATGTGCTTTTGATACTGGTTTTCCTTCTTGATGCTGCTTTTTCAGACATTTAACCATTGTAATTTCGCCTCTTTGCAAATTTGCTTTTTGACGAAGCTTATGATGATTGCTTTCATGTTGTCGATAACTGGTAATTCTTGAGCAGCG
>JAABUK010001909.1_pt1 | contig 38584 bp, 30 predicted proteins | sample 5559141 | NCBI WGS metagenome assembly JAABUK01 (sample SAMN10711869, study PRJNA513367) | rock metagenome | isolation source: Antarctica rocks | place: Antarctica: Victoria Land, Pudding Butte nord | collected 2016-01-03 | reverse complement strand
GGAGCCATGTTGCTAAAACACGGTCTGGAGTTGGCAGATAACTAAGGTCTACCGTGTTGGGTCGATGCCAGTCCCGAGGCGCTGGAGTTGTACAAGAGGTTGGGGTGGAGGGAGGTGGCGGAGACGGAAATTGAGTTTAAGGGGTGGGGCGGGAAAGAGGGGGAGAAGGATGTTACGGTCCATTTGGTGAGGGAGCATGGCCGGAAATTAATCTCTGCGAATTAAGGTACTATCAAACATTACCTGTATAGTACAGTTCTTTGCTGATGGTCATGTTGAAATGGCATCGTGTTGGTAGCTTGATCTTACCCAGAGACGGGAGAACTTGCCATGCACCGAATACATGCTTTGCTCTAATTAGCTACTGGGATCTTTCTCATCTAACATGATAGAGTGTGTAGCTCGCTCGCCTGCTGATTTGATATTTGCAGAAGCGGGAGTCTTTGAGGCTCAGGAAGTATCTATTCAATTCGCTGCCGTTACCGGACAGGAGCATCACCAATTTGAACTCCGAGGGTAACCGAGTATGCTCTTCCTTCGGTTTTACGCAAGGAATTGGAGCTTCCAACAATTTTATTGCTGGTCAATAGAGAAGGCCATGCTATCCACCGATTGAGGAGTCGACCAAATGAAGGCAGCAAGAAGACCCCCTGTTTTCCGTCTCAATGCGTCGACGCAGGCAGTGATCCGAGCAGCTCCCAAAAGATGGAGCTCTATCTCTCAGAGGCCGGGATCCGACCAGTATGTCCTTGACTGCCACATTCATATTGGTATGTTGACACATAGATGTACAGTGTCCACTTTCCAGGCGCCGTTAACAGCAAGTTCACCTCCGAGATGACCTTCCAACGACCCTCAACCCACCCTACAATTCCAACCTACCGCATCATGGATTCCGACGGTAACATTGTTGACAACACACGCGATCCTCAGTCCGCACCAGACTCCGACATCCTAAATTGGTACCAAAACATGCTGACAGTTAGCATAATGGACCGGATCATGTACGACGCCCAACGACAAGGCCGCATCAGTTTCTATATGGTCTCTGCGGGCGAGGAAGGTATTGCTGTTGGCTCCGCTGCTGCATTGATCCCGGACGATGTCATATTTGCACAGTATCGCGAGACGGGAGTGTTTGCACAGAGGGGATTCACATTGAAGGATTTCATGAGTCAATTGTTTGCGAATGAGAACGATCCAGGAAAAGGCAGGAACATGCCGGTTCATTACGGCAGTGGAAAACTGAACATACACACCATCTCGAGCACGCTTGCGACACAAATTCCCCAGGCGAGTGGCGCAGCGTATGCGCTCAAGATGCAGGCATTGCAGAATCCGAACGTACCACAAAGAGTGGTAGCATGCTATTTCGGCGAGGGTGCAGCTAGCGAAGGTGACTTTCACGCCGCATTGAATATCGCTGCGACAAGGGGGTGCCCCGTCATCTTCATCTGCAGGAACAACGGCTTCGCCATCTCAACCCCAACCCTAGAACAATACCGCGGCGACGGCATCGCCAGCCGCGGAATAGGCTACGGCATCGACACAATCCGCGTAGACGGAAATGACATCTTCGCCGTCCGCGAAGCCACCCTCATAGCCCGCAAAATGGCCCTCGAAGACGGCGGCCGTCCCATCCTCATCGAAGCAATGAGCTACCGTGTCAGCCACCACAGCACCAGCGACGATAGCTTCGCCTACCGCGCTAGAGTCGAAGTGGAAGAATGGAAGCGCCGCGACAACCCGATATCTCGATTGCGGAAATGGATGGAAAACAAAGGGTTGTGGAATGAGCAAATGGAGAGTGAGACTAGGACGAAGATCCGCAAGCAGGTCTTGCAGGAGCTTTCGGCCGCGCAGAAGGAGAAGAAACCGCCGTTGAGCGCTTTGTTTGAGGATGTGTATGAGGAGATTACGCCAGAGGCGAGGGCGCAGATGAAGGAGTTGAAGAGGATGATTGAGACGTATCCGAAGGAATATGATGTGTCGGGATTCAAGGGCGGTGTCAAGAGCTTGGGATGAGACCCTGGGGTTTGTTGAAGCCGCGCTGGCTGGGCAAAAGTATCCATCAATCTTTCCTCGGCCTCTTTCGAGGACAGCACCTGAGGACAAAAGTGCCATCAGCCTCGGAGACCACAGGCTCAAGTGAAGCACAATCAGACCTTCGTCTGCCAATTGGCTGTATCGGTGCTGCTGTCGTAGGGCTTACTTCGAATCGGTGGGTGGCATGAAATAGCATTGGGATCAGACAAGTGCGTCGCTTCAAGTCAAGGGGAGAAGGGCAACGTGGTAGATCAAGGGCGATGAAGTGGGGAGATAATTCAGTGAGAACGGAACAAAAAATACAGGAGATAGCACTAAGCCGAATCAAAGTCTTCGATTTGTACCTAATCCACCTTCTCGTCCTTCCCTATAAATCTATCCTTGACCGCCACAAACCTACCCCTGACCTTATCCCTAATCCCCCCAATATCATATCCCGGCACCTCATCAGCCCCCACAAACCTCCTCACCAACAAATTAAAGATACTCCCAAACGCCAACGCCATCACCGTACTCGTCAGAATAATAACGTTATACGGCATACTGAAATCCGGCGTCGGCAACGGAAGTAGAAGACTCGTGGTTCGGATATACACATCGCCTGCCCCTGATGAAGGATTGGTTTGGTTGAGGACCTTGATCACAGCCGGAGCGACGTTGAAGCCGCGGTTTGCATCAGGTGGATACTCGGTGTAGCGGAGGATGGCTTTTTCGAAGTCGTATGTTAGGGTTACGGTACTGGCGGGTGGGATGGAAAGGAGGAGCTCGAGCTGGGTGCCTCGTTTGCGGTCGATGGCGGGGCGGTAGTACATCTCTTTTATGACTTGCCAGGTTGGTGGTGAGCGCTGTCGTAGAGAGGTCACGTCTACTTTTAGGGTGTGGACGAAGGGGCGCATGAACCAGGGGAGAGTTTCGAAGTAGACGAGTTGGACTGGCTCTTGGAGGGATGGGTTGGCTAGAATTGTGCGTATGCCGCCGTTAGCGGCGCCGTGGCCGACGATTGTTCGTTCAGCCCGCAGAGGCTCGTGCGGTAATGTGATTTTTGAGTCTAGCTGTTGGGGTACGACTTCGAGGTCGAACACTTCCTCGGGCCGGAAGTGGTAGCATCGGTGCTCTTCGCGTTCTCCAGGGTTGCTTTTGACTTCGAATGCACCGAATGGAACATAGACCTTTCTGTCGTGGGGGACATGGAGGCAGAGCGGCTTCCATTCTTCATCGATCAAGGGGCAGGCTCCAGGGATATTCCGTCCGAAGACTTCCTCGATTGACCATCCCATCTCCTCAGCTGACTCCTTGGGGTAGCATGTGTCATGGGAATGATATGGTTTAGACTCGTCACACTTCAATTCCTCTGCTGGAACGGGACGAGGAATTGGGTTGTCGCGAGGTCGTTTTGCGCGATCGATATTAAGTACCATATCAATGGTTTGTGCCATCTCTACATAGCAGTCATCCGAGCCAGCGGGACAAACAGGGCGAACGTCAACTGACATACTCTGCCAAGATGCATCGAATACCTTGTGGCCGTCGAGCAAACTTGCAATGCCCGCCTTTCCTTTGCATGGCAACAGCTTCAGAAAAGGGGTCAAGTTCTCTGTGCAAACGACTTCTCCAGGAAGTACGCCATGCAATAGACGTAGACGGCCTTCAGTCGCAGTGTGATCGCCTTCTGGGGAGAATGACCTGACTGGTCGTGTCGTCCGAGTAGAGTCGATGAAGTTCAACGAAGCGCAAAAGAGACCGGACAGGCTCTGGGTCAGCGTAGTCCACTTTTCAAAGCTCTCCTCATCGTCTTCTGCATCAATCCACGCCCAAAGCTCAACGCCCGTGCCACCTTCCTTCTTGCCTTGCCATGGCCGAGCTCCCCACGTATCTGCGTCCCATCTTCCAGTACTGAACCGTAAGTGAAGCTCCTTCGTCTTCGCATGCTGTAATATTTGCCCGAGCGAGCGAGGAAAGAATCTGAAATTTTGTTTCTCAAACGACGTCACCGACTCATTGCTTCGGAAGTCGAATGAGGCGCGCAGCGCCCCTAATGGTAGAGGTTGAAGGTTGAGCTGTTCTTGGTAATCGGACTCTGCTGCAGTCAACTGTAGACTCAGGGCGAGAACGAGCCCCAAGAGACAAAAGAGAGGTCGCAACATGCCGTCATGTTGTCAGGTCTGGATTTCAGTCTTGCAGAGAGCGATTTATAGTTGGCAGACCTGTTGGGTGTGTTAGCAATGAGACTGATCTGCTTCCAAAAATGAACCCTCTGCAAAGCCAACTTTGCCGCAATTCCAAAATTTAAACGCGACAGATCAACTTTACGCGCCTACATATAGCAAACAACCTTTATCGGCAATCAGTGATCGGTCTTTAGGAGGATTGAGAATCTCTCGCTCGAGATCTTACCATAGCCAGCTTTGCGATCGCAGAACAAAACTACAATTCGCGACAAGGCCCAGGCATGGCGGCGGAACAGCGCAAGCTGCTGGAGCAGCTCATGGGGGACCAGTTCTCCGGCTCTGCTTCAGCTCGCAACGCAAACCTCACCCTCACAGACCCAAAAGTATGCCGCTCCTACCTCGTTGGTACCTGCCCTCACGATCTCTTCACCAACACAAAGCAAGACCTAGGTCCATGTCCAAAAGTCCACTCGGAAAATCTCAAGCTCGAATACGATGCCGTGCCTGCCTCAGAAAAGAGCAGCAAATATGGTTTTGAGTATGACTACATGCGGGATATGCAAAAGTACATTGATGATTGCAATCGGAGGATTGATGCAGCACAGAGGAGGCTAGAGAAGACGCCGGACGAGATAAGGCAGACGAATGCGCTGCTGAAAGCGATCTCTGATCTCTCGAGAACGATCAATACGGGCTTACTGGAGGTTTCTATCTTGGGGGAGACGGGGTCAGTGGGTCTGGCAAGCACAGAATTTCACAAAGTCCGGGTGGCCAAGCAAGCTAGAGAGCAAGCTGAACGAGACTTGAAGGCCCTGAGTGATACGTCTGGACCAAGTGGACATCAGAAACTGCAGGTGTGTGATGTATGTGGAGCATATCTCTCCAGATTGGACAATGACAGGCGGTTGGCGGATCATTTCTACGGCAAGATGCACTTGGGGTATGCTCAGATGAGGAAGACTTATGAGATCCTGCAGAAGGAATTGAAAGGGCGGCCGCCGCCAGTAAGGCCGGAAGACAGCTCCGCTGGTGGACCACGTGGTGGATATGATGATGGTCCAGGATATGGTGACGGCGGCTGGGGCGGCAGAGGTGGATTTGGTGGAAGGGGCGGATACAGAGGCGGAGGAGGATTTCGGGGTGGGAGAGGGAGAGGTGGAGGAGGTTATGGCAGGTGGTGAGCCCAGCCGTGCAGTTCTTGGATTCGTATCAGCGTGGCGTTTGGAGCACCATTTGAAGAAGCGGCATGTTGTGGAAACATGTACAGTTACTGAGACGCTGCAAAGCCTGTATGCTATCCAATAGCATCCTCGTTCGAGTTGATAAAGAGCTACCGTCCGTCGTGCGGCTTTGCTGCTTCGCTCACCTCAACCTGGTCAGCCCAGCTTCCAGCCCCTGCAGTAGGAGACACAACTTCCAAGCTACCCCTTTTCTGCTCCGGTCTCCTGGCTGTCGGCCTCTCGTCCGTTGGCCTTGTGGCTGCTGGTAGAAATGGGAAGTCCACTTCTGCTGCGACGTCGGGCTGACGAGCAGCGATGTTTCTGTGATCTGATCTCCCTCCACGAGTACCCCGCTCAGTTCCCCGGCCTCTTCCCCTACCTCGCCCTCGGCCTCCTCCTCTGTCTTCTTTCCACTGGTATTGACTTAAATCGTCCTCTGGTAGTTCCTCCCGATTGGTCCGCACTGCCCCATTTGCACCTCGTGTGTAGTGACCTCTGCCTCTGCCGCTAGAAGCCATCTTGAAATCTCCTTCGTTCTTTTCTGCATCCCACTCTCTCCCGCCCATGACAGCCATTTTCCGGGCTCTATTCTTCTCTCGCTCACCCTCCATTACCTTCCGGTTGGCTGCATCCTTGATCCGCTTTTCTGCTGCTGCACGTTCCCGCTCATTAAAGCTAGCGGCATCTGCTTGGGCTCGAGCATGGGCGGCGGAGAGATTTTCGGATCTGGTTTTTGCGGCTACAAGCTTTGCCGTGAGCTCTTCCTCGGTCAGCTTGGGTTTCTTGATTCCTCCTGTTGCGGTTCTGTCACCTCGGACTGCAGGTGGTCGTGCAGGGGTTGATGGCTCTGTAGGAGCAGCGGGTGTGGAAGTGGTTTGATCTTCAGGACCAGCCGTCGGCGAGGTTGCTGGGTGAATTTCGCCTCCAGAGGCTTTTGGAGGGTCAGGAGGGATCTCTGTTGCAGCACTTGCAGTAGGAGCAGGATTCGATGGTATCGAGGCTGGAGCGTATTTTGACTGTAGAAGTGCGGAACTCTGATGTCTCGAGTTGACTCTCTCTACACCTCTCCCACGACTGCCTGACCATCTGCCTCTGTCCCTTCTTGGGTCGTATCCGCGGTGATAATGTGTGCCCGCAGATGGGCCCTTAGGTGCGCTCTCTAAAGAGACGTCCTGCACCTGTTTTGCAACAGTCTCTACTTCAGCGTCCTCCTCGGTAGGTTCAATGGGAATGATGTCATCATCAAAGAGGTCATCATGGGCCCTGGATTGGGCAAACTCATCCATCACCAGTTTGAAGTAAGGGGAAGCAGCTGAACGAGGAGGAGCCTCTTCATAGGAAGAGCTCAAAGTTGTTTCGACCTCAAACAAGGGTCTCTCCAGGGTTTCTAGCGGCTGATCCCGCGGCCAGTCCTTCATGGCTGCCAAAAGTAGAAGAGTAGTAATTCACAGCATTCCACTAACACGTCCTAAGACGAACAATAGCAATGTTACTCGAACAGGTGTGAGATCTAATACTGTACAGTTTCGTCCCGAAAAAGCAGCGCATTCGAAAGGCGTCTGGAAATATTACCCCCAGAAGCTTGGCCGACGTTTTCCGTTCAACGTTCCTGAATGTCATCTCCGTTCGTCAATTTCTTCAGATTATGTGCGTCAAGTATTTACTTACACGCATTTGAGGCTCGAGTAAGCACTCCTATCCGATGGATCTGCACAGGATTGAATAAGGTCAGAAGGGTGAAGACGCAAGGCCAGCATGAATCAACCATGTTACAGTCGAAGCGAGTGTTCGTTGATACCGCAGAACGATATGCTCCACTAATCTGAAAAGCTGGAGGTATCTTTTCGCAAACTCGATGCTTCCTGGAACTTCTTCCTACGATTGGACTTCGAACGTTATGACTACGGTCTAGCACTCGTCTCTGGAGTGGCAGTTTTCGCTTGTTGGGTCTCTGTGGCGAGTATTTGCACCTTTGTTCGGATGACATTGGCCTCACCGATGCTATGTCACATCGGTGTAAACTGCAACCATCTTCTAGTGCAAGGTTGTCCGTTCCCAAAGCCGCTTTAGAGTCGTCTTCCATGCGCGTCCAGGCGGTCGAGGGGGTACTTCCTCGCGGCTTCGTCATCAGTGTGTCAGGTATATGTATATAGTGAAGCATAGTCCTACGATCTAATAACAACAAGCTTCAATTCTACGTAGGACAATTCTACGAGGAGTGCCTGAGGCACGAGATCGAGAAGCTCTAAACAGTACTAGGGCTAGGGTAAAGGCCCGAATATAGAACAGTGGGGCTGCTTCGAAATCAACCCAAGGCAACAAGCAACTTCTTAAAAAACTGCGCCCATCACCATCTACCCTCTTTCTACACCATTCGCAAGAAGTGCAAAGACCACAAAAAGAAACAGACGCAATGGCAAGAAGACCAGCGAGATGCTACCGCTACTGCAAGAACAAGGTGAGCATCCAGCCAGTACCATGTTGATGAAATTCGTGTACTTACAACTCATTTAGCCATACCCTAAATCACGATTCAACCGTGGTGTACCTGACCCAAAGATTCGAATCTTCGATCTTGGTCGCAAGCGTGCAAATGTCGACGAGTTCCCCCTTTGTGTGCATATGGTGTCCAACGAATATGAACAACTGAGCTCTGAGGCCCTGGAAGCCGCTCGAATTTGCGCCAACAAGTCAGTAGATCTCATGCTCCTGGAACGCCATCATACTCTGACATATCACTCTCGCGACAACGCTGACATTAAGTCTCGTGTAGATACTTGGTAAAAGTTGCCGGCAAAGAAGGTTTCCATCTCCGTGTTCGCGCTCACCCCTACCACGTTGTCCGCATCAACAAGATGTTGTCTTGTGCTGGAGCTGATAGATTGCAAACCGGAATGCGGGGTGCATGGGGAAAGCCCAACGGAACCGTGGCTCGTGTCAATATTGGTCAAATCCTGCTCTCCGTCCGAACTCGTGATTCGCACCGTGCTACGGCGATCGAAGCTCTGCGACGGTCTTTGTACAAATTTCCAGGTCGCCAGAAGATCATCGTCAGCAAGAACTGGGGTTTCACACCGTTGAAGAGGGATGAGTACGTCAAGCTGAAGCAGGAAGGCAGAGTTTTGATCGATGGTGCATATGTTCAGTTCTTGAGGAACAAGGGCCCTGTCCAGCAGAACATGAAGAAATTCCCAGGCGCATACGAGACGGCCAGCGAGGCATAGATGTGTTCCAAACCAGAAGCTCTAGCGAAGACCAATACATTCTCAGGCGAATAGGTTTTCTACATATGCGCAAGTGTGCTCCCAAAGTACAGAGGAATAGTGCACGCAAATCCGGTAGCGATCCCTTATCCTGCTTCCAGACAATGAAAACAGTCTTGAAAGATCTCGGGTCTACCCCAGTCGACGTAGAAATTCAAAAGGGTTTGGGATTACACCATATTTGTTCTTTTGTACTTGCACACACCAGTACTTGAAAGCGATGATTCAATATTGAGGTCTAAGAAGATGATGAGCAAATTCATGCTCATGTGCCCATCAGTGGGTACCGACTTACCGAATAGGATGGAATTGATATTAGGTATTATCTGAAGCTAAAATTGCTGGTAGGGGCTGCTTCTTGACGTAACTGCAATCGATTCCTCCAATCCCCATCGTCACCAGCTTTCCCCAACTCATCCATCCAGCTTCAACGCGCCCTCCATTTGTCCCTCACCAGTTCGTGTTATACCATGATGAGTGAATGTCACTTCCCGAGGTCTACTTCATATACACTCTGCTGACGGACTTCGCATTCTACTTGTGTCTAATGCATCTTGTTGGCCCCAAGTCTTCATTTGATCTATCTTCCACTCTCCTTCCATGACTGGAACCTAGCCCCTTTCTTCTACTAGTCTTATCCCTTCTTCTGCGCAGGTCGGCTCCACCTCTACAAAGCAGGGCATTGCCTTTGCACCTCTACCATGGCCTTTCGCCAACCCACTCCTGCACCTCGCCAGCTCTGTGTTTCTCAGCCGGACCAAGAAGAACCTACCTCGATATCCCCCTCATTTCTCAACAATCGATTTGAAGAATCTCAGGAGTGGATTCTATTTTCTCCGTCGCGAGCCGCTTCGATCACTACAGGAACACAGACGGACCAAACACCCCGCACTGCTGGACTATCCCGCATAAGCGACTTCGGATCGCTCGCGACAAGATCAGGGCAGCCTACACAGAGCAATGTCAACGACTTGTTCACAGAAGACGGAGAGCTAGACAGCCTCGATGAAGGACTGCAGGCCTTTCGAGAACCCTCCATATATCGATCTTCTTCCAACCAGGGCCATGGGGCCGTTTTACCTACGCATGATGGCCTTGGGACTTTTGCAGCATCCAGCACACCTGTTCAAAATCAGCTCTGGCAGCATGAACAGTACAACCCAAAGCGTAAATATGAAGGGGCCCACCATAGGAGGTCTAGCGTTCAGAGAAGACTTGATACAATCGAGGAGCTTGACTTGCAGATAAGTGAGGAGAAAAGAATGAGAATCGAAGAGTGGCGGCTCGAACAGAGTCAGGCCTTCCTGGACGAGATCGAAAAAGAGACCGGGAGAAGAGAACGTCATAGCTCAATCACGATGGTACCCTCAGAGTCTATCAATCTTGATTTGGGTGATGATCTGCTTGTGACAACGCCAAAGCAGACCAACATATCTGGCCCGCTGGTACAAGAAAATGAGGAAGTGGAACCATTTTGGAGAAGGTTGACACGGAAATTCATACAGGATGTTATCGGCATCGATGAGCCCCTCCTTTCTGTCATAGTCGGCGAGACGCTTCCGGAGGACATGTATGCCATCGCGGATCTAGTTGATAGTCCAGAAAGAAGTCCGTCGCAGCCTCAGCAATTTTTCACCGCGGAGACCTGGCCAGATCGCTTGCTGCACCGCATCGCCCGCGAGTTGGGACTTCTTGCCAATAAGCTGTCTCCTCATCCTGACTCGTTCACAGCAGTTTCATCTTCCTTGCCGCCTCAATACGCTGGAATACCCATTTCTGAACCGTCGAGTGGGAAGTTGAAATCACACTTGAGGACTAAAAAAGGGTCTTGCTCCAAAGTTACACCCCTGTTTTCACCTACGATGAAGGATCCTGCCCACAATGCTTCGTGGGGCCTGGAAGATGACGCTTCTCGCGAGATGGTTGATGCTCAGGCAGAGACCGATGAAGCGGAGAGGCTCCGCAGAGAACGAGAATACTGGGAACGGGAGCTCGATATCAAGATGGTTTTCCGCTTTTTCAAGGGCCGCTTTTCTTCGAATACTGGTCCTCGGCGACAAGAGACTTTGCACCAGCCACTGACGGCTAGAGAAGATTCCACCAGACGTGCGGATGTTATTCGGCGGCACCATCCTCTTGTTGCAAGAGCTCATCAGCCATCAATCGCGAGGCTTCGGCGGGACGCAAATTTACGGTCCTTGAAGCGGTCGGTCAGTAGCTGCGCAAGCGAGAGCGTGAGGAGTGGCCGCAGGCAGTCTCTCGCCAGAAGTGGCAGTAGTCGAAACTACTGGGATATAGGAGGTAGCATTGGGAGTGGAAGCGCCATGACTAGTGGTGGCATGATGGGCGCATGGGGTGAGGTTTGAGACATTAGGGATGACTCTCCTCCATCACGATAAAGACATATTATGAAGGCGTTTACGGAAAGTAAGGCACGACACCATCTTGGGCTACGGGGCAGGTGACTGCATGTAGAATAGAGCTGACATTACTTCTCCATACTCCGTCTCATCAGCGGCATCTGTACTGCAGCATAGCGTAAAGAACAAATCCTCTCCAGAGGAATTTTGACTTTTGTTTGTACAGTATTTCTTCCATCGTATTTCTTCCCTCTTGTGCTACAAATCCCTCTGCAATCAGTAGATCGACCTCGAATAATTTGGTCCCTGCCAAGAGCTTCCCCTGGCCTTTTTCTTCGACGCTTCGATTTTCTCTGGAGAACCCCACACACCTAGCTGGATTTGCTACATGAACGTTTTCTGCTCGGGAAGGAGGTGCCTTCGATCAGCGGGATGGCTCAATGGAGCGCAAATCAGACGTCTAAGTCGCTGGCAGCTTTATCAGGGACTCCAAGCGGAGAATCACCGCAATCACATCAAAGGTCTTTTGCAAACAAGAGCAGAGGACGAAGTCGAGGAGGTCCGCCGAATAAGAAGCGAGATTTGGGACGATCAGAATGGAGGTATGGAGATTTTATTTTGACCTCACCTCCATTGCAATTTCGACTGACCGCTAAAGCAAAACGAAATCAGACAAGCGAAAACGCAATGACGACGAGCAAGCTGCAAAACGGCAGAGACTTGATCGAGGAGATGTCCCATTACCGGTCTATGCTACGCAGTTCTCGAAGGATGATATCGCTGCTGAGGAGAGAAGGCCGAAGAAGAAAGTCGCTGTACTTATAGGCTACTCTGGCACAGGATACAGGGGGATGCAGCTGTAAGTCAAGTATTCCGTTGCGAGAGATCATACTCTGATGCTAGCAGAGCGCATGATCAAAAGACCATCGAAGGTGACCTGTTCAAGGCCTTTGTTGCAGCACGTGCGATATCGAAAGCCAATGCCGACGACCCAAAGAAATCCTCGTTTGTCCGATGCGCTAGAACAGATAAAGGTGTACACGCTGGAGGCAACGTCATATCGCTGAAGTTGATTGTTGAGGATGCAGATATTGTGCAGAAGATCAATGAACATCTCAGTTCCCAAATTAGGGTCTGGGGTTATGAAAGAACGAACAATAGCTTCAGCGCATATCAATTGTGCGATTCAAGGATCTACGAGTACCTGATTCCGACGCATTCGTTTCTACCTCCCCATCCGAGCAGCTATCTTGGTAAAAAGATTGTGGAATCGGCAAAGGAGAACAATGACGAAGAGGGCTGGAAGAGCAGACAAGAAGAGGTTGAAGGATTCTGGGAGAAGGTCGACGAGGAGCAAATCAAGCCGATACTGGAAGGATTCGACGCAGATTCGAGGAGAATACTCGAGTCAGCACTGTATCTCAGGGAGAACAATACAGGTGATGAAGTGACTACAAAGAACACAGCGGGCGATGATTTGGAAGAGAAGACAGAGTTGAACCAGGTTGAAGATGAAGGAGGCGTCCCTTCCAACGGAGAGACATCTGAGAAGACTCGGGAAGAAGTGGAAGACTTTTTAGACACAGTTGATATGGAGAGTGCCAGTCAACATCGAATCAAGCTGATGCTCGAAGATTACGACGACAGCACAAAAGCCTTGCTGCAGATGGCACTTCTTCTCAGAGAACAAGAGCCTTCGGCGTCTGTAGCATGCATCGCAAGCAAGGCCCAGAAATCATCTGCACATAAGCACAAGAAACTGTCTCCGATTGCTGAAGGCATCAGAAAGTTGCGCGCAACCTACATCGCTGCCAAGCGATCCTATCGCATTCCGGCTTCTCGTCTGGAGCGCATTCGTAATTGTCTGGCTATGTACGAAGGTACGAGGAATTATCACAACTTCACCATCGCCAAGAGCTTCAGAGATGCTGCTGCCAAACGTGTAATTAAGTCTTTCGTCGTCCATCCCAACCCAATTCTTATCAACGGTACAGAGTGGCTCAGTCTCAAGGTCCACGGCCAGAGTTTCATGATGCATCAAATTCGCAAGATGGTCGGAATGGTCGCACTGGTGGTTCGATGTGGTTGTGACCCAAATCGAATTTGTGAGGCCTACGGCGAGGACGTGATATCGATACCAAAAGCACCAAGTCTTGGCCTGCTTCTTGAGCGCCCAGTCTTTGACTCGTACAACAAGCGCGCGGAAAGCGACTTTGGAAAAGAAGCTCTGGATTTTGGTAAGTATCATAAAGAGATGGAAGAGTTCAAGCAGAGGGAGATCTACGAGAGAATCTATCGAGATGAAGAGAACAATAACATGTAAGTCAGTTGCTACCGGCAACGCATGCTCGATGTGGACTGAAATTGATCTCTCTGCAGGTTTGGCAATTTCTTTAACCATGTCGACAATTTCACCAACGAAGCATTTCTCTTCGTGACATCAGGTGGCATCCCGGCAACGAAATCCGGCGGTGGTAAGAGCGGCGGTAAGGATGTCTCCGTTGATCCAGGACTCGAGAGCGAACCAGAGAACGAAGTGGCGCGAAACGGAGAAGGTGAAGAAGGATGAATTACAGTTTCAAGTCGGACCTGTAGTGTCAGCGGGACTGTTGTCAGGCATTCATCAAACCATTACCGCGTACTTATTGCAGGGAATAGAGTTCGGAGGTCAGCTATATGAACTGGAAATGACCATCGGATCTTCGCTTGATCCAGTGGCCCGAAAAGATGGGCGTATGCCTAGTCCCGCTGACAGAATGAACCTTTTCTTCGATGTGAATCCATTGCTTCGCGATAGAGCTGTTGGAGCTACCAGGTGGCTTGCTGTACAGACTAGTTTGGTGCCGAACCTCGCCCAAGCGAATGCAGTGCTACTCATCCCTGGCAATCAAACAGGGTGGAACACCGCACCTTGCCTGCCCAAAAGGCTGTGTGCATTACCCGATTCAGATCCTGGTCACAGCATGGACGTCCTATTCGTCAGTGGCTGTATGCGCTCCAGCGAGAGGCTTCTACGCATATGAAGCATTATTCTAAGACATGGAAAAGCCACCTGCTGCAGTGATTTTAGTTAATCCTGATTCCGCCCTTGGTACTGCAGTGAGGTAGAGCTGTTGAGGCCTAGGTTACTGATAAGGTTAACAAAACTTCCTACTTACTACGTATGATCGCGTCTCCTCGCTGTCGCTTTTGCGCGCATCCTGATTGACATGCGATTCGAACTGGCACTACAGCCAAAATTTCCTATAATTGGAATCTGCTCCACCAGTAGCTAGCCCTTTGTGTCGCAATGCGCTTCCATTTGCGAACCCTTGCCACTATCTTTGGCTCCATTTCTACAACATTCGCTCAAAGCTCCACTCCATCACTGCAAGACGTTCTGACAAAGACAAAAAATCTGACCTCGTTCCATGATTTTCTGACCTCACAATTCTCCAACTTAGTAGCAAATCTGAGCACTGAGCAGCAATCTCAGCAATATGTCACCTTGCTGGCACCTTCCGACGACGCCTTCAATCGGCTGGCGAGTTCGAGCATTGGGCTGGCGTTTGCAGATAACGATACGAAGGCGATTGGAAATTTCTTGAATTACCACATTATACCCGGCGACCATCAGCTGTCGACAGTGAACCAGTCCTTCGCGTTCTTTCCGACGAGGCTCGACGATACGGCCTTCACCAATGTCAGCAATGGACAGCGGCTAGGGTTGGTTAAGCAAGGGAACAGCGAGCTCATCGTAGTTTCTGGAGGTGGAACTCGCTCGAGAGCAGAACAAACAGACGTTTACTTCACTGGAGGTGTCATGCATGTAATCGATTCACCGGTGCTTCCACCTCAACCGCTCATACAGGCAGCTGTACCATTCAATTTGACTGGCTTTCTCAGTGCTGGCTACCAGAACCGGTCTTTAGCCCAATCTATCACTCAAGCTCGTGATGTCACCCTATTCGTTCCCAACAACCTTGCCTTCGAAAAGGTCGGATCAACCGTGACTTCGATCGATGAGAAAAGCTTGTCCAGCCTTCTTGATTACCATATCATAGTCGGCGAGGGAGGCCCATTCTATACGTCCTCTTTCAGCAACGGCACAATACTCAAAACCCTGCAGGGTCAGAATATCACGATCCGGCAAGCCAGCAATTCGAACTTCGTGAACAGTGCTCGAATGCTGCAAACGGATCTTTTGATTGCTAATGGGGTCATGCACGTCATTGACAATGTCCTCAGTCCGAATGCTACAGGTGCGGTGCCGGACCCTGCTGTAGGAACTCAAGCACCTGCCATGTCCGGGTCAAGTCTTGCGGACACGCCATTCACGAGCATAATCCCTAGCTTGACCTCGACAATCTCCTCGATCGCTTCGATGTCGTCCGGCAGCGCTACCAGTACCGGAACTGGCAGCACCAGGAGAACTTCTTCAACACGGAGCTCAAGTACTGCTGAGAGCACAAAAGTGGCGGCAGCGCCGAGGGAGGTTGGAGATGGCCTGCGTCTAATGGCGTTAATGCTTGGAGTGGCTGCTGGTTGGATATGCCTGTAATGTTATGGCGGGGGGGAAATGGAAGACCAGTAGTATGATGTTCCGGTGTTCCCAGCCTTAAAGTGAGGTCCAGGAACAGGAGGTCCTTCTAAGGAACAAGTCTAGAACATTATGACCATTGTGCTAGGATGCCATGTGCATGAGCTGTAATGCCCTTTAACAGCTGGATCGGATCCTATTATTCTCTTTGTGACAACTGGGCCTCCTTGTGGGCCTGAGTGTCTCAGCACCACCACATAACAAGTTACCCGATTTGGCAAAGGCGCGGTTGAGGTCTTGGCTTGGCTTGATGCCAAGCAAAAGATCAAACGAGGGAAGATGCTTCAGAACGATTCTTGCTTCATCTGACTCAGTACCATATGCAGATGCCGCATAGCCCATTGCTTCCGAGACTTGACGCGGTACGTGCTAACAATTCTCTTGTCGTTCTCATGCGGTGTACCTCAGCGGATTGTCCTGCACAATGCATATGCAAATTCTTCAGCGGCACTTCGCCGTTAGCACGGTTCTAAATTCTTTATTATGGAGCTGACCACCCCCGTGGAACTGAACCAACACGATCATTCGATTGCTACCTGTGGAGTTCTCTGAGCCTCTGGAATTGCACCTTTCATGTTTGCGTTGAGCTCAGAAATAATAAGAGAGTGACCCGCATTTCCCCTCACCTGTTCTTTTGCGCTGTTCTGGACCTGAGGACCGCAACCTACTTTATTCTTCCTACTCTCAAATGTCTATTCATTTTCTCGTCCAGAATTGTGGAATATCACTTTATTGTCGTTCGCTTCCTTGAACCGCAGTGTTCTAGAGCTGGGCTCTATTACTCTCTTTTCTGACAATTTGGCGCGCAATGTCTGACCCACGGGATCCTATCAGGAGTACCCGGCTACTTCCTTTAAAACCTGCCCTGGGTTCCATCCACGAGACGCTTGAGTTGCTGGAAGCAGAATTGCGTAGGATCAAAACACCCTCTGAAGAGGGCAGACCGGTCCTGAGAGAACAACTTCAATGCAGCGTCAAACAACATACGACAGACGATTTTGTGGATGAGGGTTATTGTTCGCCTTCGCCTACGGGATCCGAGAACGAATTCTTCGGCGAATCAGCGAAACACTTGGACGAGTCTGAAGTCGACGAGGCGCAACAGACACTGCAGATCCCCATCAACGGCGTCCTTCTGCAACCACCCCACATTTGCGTGACAGACGAGAACGGCGAGACAGAGATCATCGCTCCAGAGGACGACGAGCATGGACAACTCTGGAACTTTGCCCGTGATAAAATTGCTCGACGAATGTTCTTTGTTCGAGCTGATAGACGAACGCGGCATATGGAAGCAACATTCTACTCTGACCTCTATCCTGTAAAGAACACCTCAACGGGTGGCAGCCAAGAAAGAATCTGACGTTTACAGGATCTTCGCTCATAACGGATCTCTCCTAGCGCACGCTCACCGCGATGAACGCCCAATTCGCCTAGCACGAACAGAAAGTGCGACTTTCGCCTCAGTCTATGTTTCTTACGTGAACGGGCACCGTAGCAGGATGCATTCCGACTCCCCCAGCAATCCAGACGAAGCCGGCCGACTCGCTGATCCCGACTCCATCATCTACGAGTCACGCACTTCTAACCACATCACCCTCATCACGCCAATCGCACCAAACATTTTGCTAGCCGTTACTGGCTCCATATCTTCGAAACAGACCCCTGCTGTCAGTGACGAGGACAACGAGGAAGCGTCAGAGGAGACGCCCTCAACCACAACATCTCCATCTACTTCACCCAGGTTGGCTCCGCCAGAACATTCTGGCCCAAACGGTTTTCTGGGGACCCCAAAATCCCTGCTGGAAGAACTCGGGTCGATATCCGATCGGCTGTCGTCTGTCTTGAGGGAGGAAATGGGCCAGATGCGGTGGCCGGATGGGGCGTAATTTAGCTTGTTCATATGGCATTCGCAGGCAGAGGAAGGTGCCTGTGTATAATGTAAAAGAGATTGCATATATTTCAACTCACTCCAACTCATCCACGAGGGTGTGATGATCAACTCTCCGCTTCAGTAGGCCAGCCTGTCCAGATCCGCAGGTGATGCGAAACCCGTCGTTCGTTGATCAATGTTAATGTTCCCTATCGGAAACACCGATAACTATGTGCAAATTATCGAATAGAAAAATGGCGAGAAGCTAGGTTTGTGGTAGAGATCATCTGATTGCTAGCTGCAAGCGAAAAGAATCGCAAGGCAGCAGGCCTTCGTAGAACGCCCAGTTTGCTGGACCTGAGACCAGAGGACCTGGCGAACGATATGAGAAGGACTACTTCACCTGGTGAAGTACAGAGGAGTCGGACAAAGTGCCCTCGGAATAGCATATCATCCACCCAATTCTTTGGAGGAAACGATTCACCCTTGAGCCGTAACGCGCCCGAAGGAATTTTCACACTTTCCCTGACGCTTCTGAATATCCTGCTGGGGTCTGAACCACTCAGGCTCCTTAGCCATGGTCACTCGCTGTAGGATGGCCATTGTACATATTGATCTTGCTCGAAATCACGGATTGCAGAGTGTCTTGGAGTCGGTTGATCATCAGGTTGGCTCTGTGGTGGACGATAAGGATTGACGTAGCTTGCCAAGCCTTGTAATACCTCTGCTAAGTGAGGTGTGGGGATGCCCTGAGTTTCGCTTCCCAAACATCGCAAACTAAGATCAGATTTCGAGTAGTAGTCCCCAATATTACTTCGTATACATGAAATTAATGCCTGCTCAAAGTCTTGCTTCTTGTCCTCCTTTCTACTTCGTCCGTGCGATTCGTATTGGTCCGCAGCAAATGGAATGCCCCTTCCCGTAGAGGCCAATAACGTCCTGCGACATCCCGAAGGTCCAGATTGTGCTCTTCAGGTCGGCGAAGGTACGCAGCTCTGGCCGACAAGACATCATTCTTGCGCATGCTAAAGCCTACCCAGGTACATACAGTCTTCGTGACGAAATATATCTAGCTACTCCTCCTGCACATCCATCTGAGGCTGCGGCACCAAATCCCAACCCTCTTGTCACTATCCCCATAGCACCTACAGCGGGCATAAAGCTGTCACTTGTGACTTTGAACCCTCGCAAAGCGGCTCCCCAGCTCTACCAAGTGAATACCAATAATACCACGTCCTCGGGCCGTAAGACCTACAGCATTCGAGAAAGCGATCAGGAAGGACGATCTTCTGCAGAGCTTGCCAGTGACGTTGCGCCTCGTGCATCTACTGAGGGAAGCAGTTCTTCCACGCCGGCCTTTGGGGAAGGCAATGTTGCACTGCTGGCGACCACTGGGAAGGAGGCGTTGAAGAGGAGGAAACCCAAGAATAATATTGTCAAGAGCAATTCCTCTTTCGTCTCGCGAGTCATACCACATGATGCATTGACGAAACGGTTGAGTGAACGGGACTCGAGTGGCTTATATGCCTTTGCCAATATCAATAGAGCCTTCCAATGGCTCGATCTATCCTCCAATCTAAAGGCCGAGCCTCTAGCAAAGATCCTTTTTACCAAGGCCCACATGCTATGTCACGACGTGAATACCCGGACCAAAGATTCTGGTCACATCGATATTGTCTTGGGCTCGTCTGCAGGTGATGTCATATGGTACGAACCGATGTCGCAAAAGTACGCTCGGATCAACAAGAATGGTGCTATCAACAATTCCCCGGTCTCGCACATCAAGTGGATTCCCGGCTCTGAGAACTTGTTCCTTGCCTCACATATGGATGGAACTCTGGTTGTGTATGACAAGGAGAAGGACGACGCTCCATTCTTCGCCGAAGAGGTCATGCATGAAGAAAACAATGTTTTCATCGACGACGATACTGCAGTGCTAAATGTCATCAAAAGTGTCAATTCCAAGAATCAGAAGACCAATCCTGTGGCGTGCTGGAGTGTATCTGGCCACCGGATAAATCAATTCGAGTTCAGCCCAGATTCTAGGCACCTTGCAGTAGTCTCGGAAGATGGATGCTTGAGAGTCATTGATTATCTAAAAGAACGGTATGTCCTCAAGTCTGAGAAGATTGGCGCTTGGGCATCTAATCCAACTAGATTAATCGACATTTATCCCTCATACTACGGTGGATTTATTTGCGTGTCCTGGTCTCCGGATGGCAAGTACATGCTGACCGGAGGACAAGACGATCTAGTGTCTATCTGGTCGCTGAACGAGCGACAAATTGTAGCACGGTGTCAAGGCCATCATTCTTGGGTGACAGCGGTGGCATTTGATCCTTGGAGATGCGACGAGAGAAATTATCGCTTCGGAAGCGTAGGAGATGATTGCAAACTATTGCTCTGGGATTTTAGTGTTGGCATGCTGCATCGGCCTAAGGTGGTAAGCATATCAATTGCTCCATTTCGCCTTGCGGAAAAGCCGAAATCGAGACCCTGACGGGCGCAGATAGCTAGGCAAAGGGGCAGCATATCTGCTCAGTCACTGTCGCTCCAGAGACAGAGAACGGGCAGTGCCATCACCATACCCCAGCTGCGCACCGACTCCAACCGGCTGTTCTACGGAGAAGCGGAAAGTGATGAAGTCCTGTATCACTCGGTGGAGCCTCGAGCAAGGACTGCGCAGCTGCCTCCTATTATGGTAAGTCGGGCGAGCAGCTCCCGTCCGAAGCGGAATTCCCGTGTCATTTGCCGTGGCGTCAGATTCGATCTGGGTACCGTACTTGGTCGTCGGATACTGACATGTGTTGTGCGACAGACCAAGACGATTGACGAACATCCACTCCGTTGGCTGGGATTTGAGGAGGACTGCATAATCACGTCATGTCAAGAAGGTACGAACTTGGTTTCCCCTACGGCGTTCCTGGCATTGACTACTGACATATGAAACAGGTCATGTTCGCACGTGGGATCGACCGAGAGAAGGGGTCAATGGCAGTCAGACAACGCTTTCAGGAATTCAAGTGCCGTGAGAGGCAAGCAAGCGTCTGTCACGATCTGTTGAATAAGCGGAGATGTCAATGGACAGTTGGCCAATCCATGTTCTAATACCTTCCCCGATCTTGAGGAGATATTCATGACGTTCAAACAGCATGCCCAGTAGAATTGGAGCTGTATTAGTATACTACCACAGAGACGTCGCCAAAACTATCCACCCGGGGGTTCCTCGGGTGTCTTACTACGCGCTACATCAATCGGGTGCTCGATCACCGTTTCTTATTTTGCTTGCTGGGCGAAAACCTATTTATCCGTTGGTTTCCGCTGCTGTCCAATGGCTTTGGCATCAGAGAGTGGTGTGGGACACGCGTGAGGGCATACCGGCGCGAGGATGCCACTTTCATTTTCGTTCCTCCGAACTCCGCGGTTGGACTCGTAAACACTGGAGATGAAGTGCTAATGACTACGTCTGTCTGATATTGACTGACTATCATATTCGTCTCAGAGTATCGATGACATCTCCGATAGTGACCAAAGCCTATGTGTGCCCACCATCTGAACAGAGTATCGAATTGATAGACCATGCGAAACGCCGCATCGAACAAGCCTGGATCAGCCCTGATCAGCCCGGATCAGCCACCACGTTGCAAGCCTCCATCGAGCGATCCTCCATCGAGTGATCCTCCGGCGAGTGATCCTTGCTCTCTCGGCTGATCTGCTTCTGGAACTCTGGCCCCGGTTAAGCAACGGCTCCATCCTGCCGCAACAGCGACTCAGCGACTCAGGTCCCTGGTCATCACCTCGACATACTGGTACTGGTACCGGTAAGGCACCGTCCAGCACGTCACACATCACTCCCTCCTAGCGGCAGGCGCTAACTTAGTTAACGGACCGGAGGACCCAAAAAGTTGTCCCTCACTATCTTTGGACCCGCAGTCCATCTTGCATCTCGTACTTTACATCTGCATCTGAGTCACGATCGTCTTTTTCTGTCAACATCTCTCTTATTTCCTTTCTTCGGCATCTTCAAGGCGGCTTTTCGGTAGCACTTTTGCTTGTGTCACGGTTGGTGTCTTACGGGCAATTGACGTCTTGCATTCCAACCTATGACTTCGACCTATGGCGCTCAGCTTCCTAAGTGGGGCCGGGAGCAGTAGCAGCGCAAAGTTCTTCGACATCAGGCACGTTTGCACTCACTCCTGAAGCGCTCGATAAATCAACTGCATACTGACAGCTTGCTAGGCTCGACGATGAATACATCGTCTTCCGCGGAAATGAAGAAGAGGCTGCGAGCGCCCACCTGCGCGGCAAGCTGCTCTTATGTCTCACAGAGCCCCTCACCATCAAGCACATCAGGTTGAGCCTGATAGGAGTTTCCAAAGTCGCGTGAGTCTCTACAAGACCTGCGTTCATTCCAGGCTCAGCTGCTGATCCACAAACAGGAATGGTCCAGCATCCAGCTCGTCCAAAAAGACTGGAAAAGAGCGTAACTTCTTCGAAAAAGTGTGGCCATTCCGAGAAAATACGAAGGGGAAGACGGAGACACTTAAAGCAGACAATTACGAATACCCCTTCGACATTGTGCTGGAAGGCTCCCTGCCGGAGAGTGTCGAGGGATTGCAAGATTCGTTTGTAATATACCGATTCAAAGCAGAAATTGGGCGCAAATATGCAAAAGATATAGTGGTTCGAAAGCCCTTGCGGATTATTAGGACGTTGGACTCGAGTGCGCTCGAATTGGCTCATGCTATGGTAAGGAACTAATCACGTCACAACCTGTTACAAATCTGATATCCGACCTAGACTGTTGCCAATGTGTGGCCGAATAAAGTGGAATATTCGATCAGCACACCTAGCAAAGCCGTCATTTATGGAACATCTATCCAAGTTGAATTCCGTCTCGTCTCTCTGCTAAAAGGTCTCAAAATTGGCAGTATTACAACTCAAGTGATAGAAACGCAGGAATTCAGCCTCAATCCCGATGCCGTCTCCACGTTTTTGAACAACCACAAGTTCACCAGAGTTGTTGCGGACGACGAGTACACGGTCCCAGAAGACCCTGACATCCTTGATGAAGAGGCTGAAGGCTACAAGTTTTCTAGGCATCTTGAGCTCCCGAAATCGTTGACGAAGTGTATGCAAGATGCAGAGACGAGAGGCATCAAAATCAGGCACAAGCTTAAATTTAACGTTCTCCTTCACAACCCAGACGACCACACCTCCGAACTCAGAGCGACACTTCCAGTTTTACTTTACATCTCTCCCTCGCTCGCGATCAACGAGAGTAATGAATTGGTCGATCAGTCGCCAGTGGCTGCTCGTCAGGCTATACGGAACGACCTTGAGCATCAAGCCCCGCCATTATACGGAGATCACCAGCTTGATCAGATGTATTCTGACGTGGATTTCAGTGGCTACCGCACACCAGGCAATTTTTCCACTCCTAGTACTCCATTCGGATCTCACTCGCGAAACATCTCTGCTGAGAATCTCGCCTCACTAGATGCGATGACGGGGGGAGATCCTGAAGTCGCAGCATACGGCATGAGGCCTCCTGGTGACGTGTCAGCAGCAGCACTAAGACATAGATTACAAGATCTCAGAGCGGGACCAACGCCCCTCGTAAACGAAGGCCTTTCCAACAACCATGATGTCAGCCCTGACGTTCCAAGGCAGACCTCTACCGTAAGTGGAGGTCAGCGAGGCGACTATTTTTCAAGCGGGAATTCTTCACGAAGATCTCCATCCCAAAGCAGCCCTAGTCGATCACGTTCCGTCACACCTGGACAAGATCGCTCTTCAATTTCCAGTGAAGCCAACATCTCCCGAAGAACAAGCGACGAAGATCACAACCACTTGCCGTCGGGTGCGCAAACACCAGGACCTCAATTTCTGGAGGTCGAATACCTCTCCCGTGTCCCTTCATACACCACAGCTGTCCGGGCATCGGCACGGACGCCTTATTTGGGATCAGATCTCCCTACCTATGGTGCTGCGACATCGAGGAACCCCAGCTTATCTTCATCACCGAATGCTGCACCGGGAGTGGTAGAGCTACCGCCAACGGCTCATATAAGGGGTCTAGTCGCCGGTGCGGCAACCACGTGGAGAGGTGGGTCAACTATTAGTGCGAGGGAATCGGCTCTACCCGGACGTAGTGGACCGTTGGGGAGCATACACGGAAGAACGGTTGGGGAGATTCAGGACGAAGAGCGGAGATTGAGGTTGATGCAGGCGAGAGGGGGAGCTTGAGCGCGTACTTCTTTGGAGGATGGGCGAAAAGGTGGCGTTGTGTCGTTCGCTTGTCATGAGGCATTTGCGCCGGAGTATTCTCTTTAGCGCCGGCTTGGGGTTGGGGGCTATCTCGGACAGCGGTCATTCGTTCAGCAAGGGAAAGGCGTTTTGCTTCGACACCGAAGGACTGGTATTATAAAGCGCTCAAGAGTACACCTCATGGAAGCAGGGGAGGAATCTGAACTATAGACGAGCTGGGGCACCTTGGGAGCCATATGATATGCTCCCCTATGATCTGCACCTGTACAGTTATTGTTTCGAACGGATTGTTGCCAATCTAATATGCTCCCGTTACCCTACGCATTTCCTTCTCTAAACGCGCCACTGTTCTCAAGTCGCACCCAATCTTGTCTCAGAAAGGTACTCAGGTCATCTGTTCTCAATCTAGATTTGGCTCCTCCCAGACCCACATCCCACCACCTAGCTCAACACCTGACAGATATCAGCTTCCCCTCAACTCTGTCGTCCTTTAGCTACCCGGTCGTTCTAATGCACATCCCTATTCTGTCCTGCTTTCAATCTCATCCCTCTCCGTCTTCTTTTTGGAAAAGTTACAGATCAAACCGCATTCACCTGTCCCCAGATTGAGGTGCCGGTTTCCCGTCGTCGCCGCCGCGACGACGACGACGACATGGGCTCCTTTTTGGGGGGGGTTCGTTGCCTGTCCCTTGCTAATTTCGTGAGCTGGGAATAATGACAGGTAGTACCGGCAGGGGTTTGATCATTCGGCTCGAGTGTTCAGGTGAATGAGCACTCTGCTTACGGTGGGGGGGTTGGTCTCTTTTGGTGCGGGCGGGGTTGTGGTTCTTCGACTTTGATCTTGATCTCTCTGGTTGCTGTAGGGAGAGTTTGTGTTTGAGGTGGAGTTATGGCTGTTGTAAGAAGACGGTGGGGGAGCATTGATTCTCTGAGGCGGCGGTATGCTTTGAGTGGTCTTGGGCCTTTCCTGCCTATAGGTATATAAGGCCGTCCTAGTCATTCCTCCCAGACCGTCATCCACATACGTCACACCACCTTTCCATCCTCGGGAAGCCTTACCTCCCCAATAACACTCCTCAAAATCTCCGGCACAATCTCCGCCGCATCTCCCTCGAAGAACCAGTCCCCCTCCTGCAGATCCCGCGCATCAGACCGATCCATGTTTACGATTGCCACCCTTGCGCCCTGCGCTCGAGCCACGGAAGCGTATCCCGCTGCAGGATAGACTTTGGACGAAGTGCCGATCACGAGACAGAGGTCGATTGGCTTCGTTTGGGACTGGTTGGTATCTGATTCATTGAAGTATGCGTCTATGTCTGAGAGGGCGGATTGGGGCAACGATTCGCCGAACCAGACTACGCCAGGGCGGAGGAGCGAGGTTTTGCATTGGGGGCAGTGGGGAAGGGAGTCGCGAGGGATGGTGGAGAGTGGAGTTTCGGCGTTGGAAATGTCGAGACCTTTTATAAGAGCTGCTTTACTCGCGATCATGTCGCGAAAGGTTTGGTTTGGTGGGAATCTGGATTGTGCAGTGCTGCTCGTTTCTTCTTCTTCTTCTTCAGGGATGGCTAATGCAGGTGTAATCGGGTCCGTGAAGTCGTTCCTACGGAAGTAGCCACATCCATCCTCATCCTCACATTTCACATTGAACAGATTCCCGTGCAGTAGCTTCAACTGATCCTCCGGATGCCCCGCCCTGGGCGACAGCCCATCCACATTCTGCGACAAGGTCAAGAATTTCGGTTTCCTTCTCGCCAGCTCTGACAGCGCATAGTGTGCTTTATTCGGTTGAGCGTTCAGCGACATATGGCGTCTGTAAGAATAAAACTGCCAGACCAGGCCCGGGTCGGAGCGGAAGGCCCCGGGAGTAGCGAGGTAGGTGGCGTCGTAGGAGCGCCAAAATCCACCAGCACCCCGGAAAGTGGGAAGGCCGGAGGAGGCAGAGAGTCCGGCGCCGAGAATGGCGATGATGCGGGTGGAGCGCTGGAGGTGGTTGGTGAAGGATTCGAGGTCGGAGGGGGGGAGGAAGTTGGGTTTGGAGGAGGAGGGCATGATGATATGCTCTCCGCCTGGGGGAACTGCGTTGTAGCCGTGCTGATGTCCTGGAGTTCCTTTTAAGAAGGCGAATACGCAGTATTGCACTGATTATGGGAATAACGAGGAGGAGTGGAATCTCCACTCCAAGGATGCTGGCAGACGGTCCCCGCACCGTAGGGCTGAGGATTATTGTTGCACTTGGCATCCCCTCCCCTTGGTCCGTGCGTCTACGTGTGGCGCAGGAAAGTAAACATGGCGCAACCACTTCGACCTACACAATAATTGTGTCCTGGAGAATGTACGGTACCGCCATCTACTGAAAGCATTCCCTCCCAGCAGTTGATCAATCTTACTTCCTCAGACTGGTAGATAGAGCTTTCAGTCCATCATGGTCCGGGAGCAGGAGCCATCCAAGGCGCCGCTCGCACCCGCCAAACAGAACCTGATCTCCCGACAGCCTGTCCAGGACGAGCGCAGAATCATGCAGAAGCCAACGACCTCAAGCGAACCGCAGTTCGGAGTCCCTTCACCGCTTCGTACAACGCCTCAATCCTTCTCGACCAAACCTCAACACACTCGACCTGGCCAGCCAGCCTCCCTCCCGTCTTCCGATCAATCGCTCTACTACCCAGCTCTCAATCAGTCATTTCATCCACCGCCGTCAAATCCATTCGTCGAGACTGTGTCTCAACATACGAAGCCGAATGACAAGTTCTCGAACTTGTTTCTACCTTCGAAGAAGCCTGTAAGGCCAGCCGCAAATCCACTGTTGCAAGCTAGGAACACAATGGATAGCCAGCAGCAGCCACCGCAACCCTCCCTCACTAGCAGCGATGACGACGTCGTTGAGATCTCTCGACCCATTACTCAGCCTGCATTTGCGGCAAGACCTGCGAAACCTCCAATGTTCTCTTCGCAACCAATCCTTCCGAATGCTATGAATAATATCATTGACCTGACTGCAAATACGATCGGCACGGCTACGAACAGTGATTTGTTTCATGACCGGCTTGGTGCAGCAGATCCGTATATGTACGTGGATTCAGGAAAGGCTACGGACGATATTAAGGCGCTTCTAGAAGGCGCTTTCGAGGATGAAGATGATAAGCCGCGGACGCGGCAAAGAAAGAAACAAGTTGAGGACGATTTGGTTGCGAGGTTGGAAGGGTTGAAAGTCAAGGGTGCTGAAAAAGAGGCAGAGCCCGCAGAGGAGGACGTAGCAGATGAAGATGATGGAACGGTGGAAGGCTTGAAGGTCCAGCTTCTACCCCATCAAGTTGAAGGAGTCAATTGGATGCGAGACAAGGAGCTGGGTACTAAAAAGACAAGAGGGGTTTTTCCAAGAGGAGGCATACTGGCTGACGACATGGGGTTGGGTAAAACCATTCAATCAATCGCTCTCATGTTGACGAACCCAAAGCCAGCTGAGGGGGAGAATCCTGATGACAAAAGAAAATTTCCCGCCGAACTTGATAAAGGAACCTTGGTTGTTGCTCCATTGGCGCTAATCAAGCAATGGGAAGGGGAGATCCGAGATCGTGTCCAAGACACTCATACTCTTCGAGTCTGCGTCCATCATGGTCCTCAGCGAGCCAAGCGATTTAAAGACCTGCAGAAATATGATGTCGTGATCACTACCTACCACACGCTGGTCTCCGAGCACGGGGCATCCGGAGAGAACCTCAAGGTTGGATGTTTCGGTCTTAACTGGTACCGTGTCATTCTCGACGAAGCACACTCAATCAAAAACAGAAATGCCAAAGCTACAAAAGCCGCTTGCGCCTTGCACGCCGAGTATCGTTGGTGCTTGACCGGAACACCAATGCAGAACAATCTCGACGAGCTACAGAGCTTAATTCACTTCCTACGGATCAAACCATATGACAACCTCAATCAATGGCGGGAACAAATCACTCGTCCCATGAACAATGGCCGAGGTGGACTTGCAATCAAACGTCTACAGGTGTATCTGAAGGCTTTCATGAAACGGCGAACTAAAGATATCCTTAAAAAAGAAGGGGCGCTCAGAAGTGGTGGCCCAGTGAAAGAAGGTGAGCAGAAATCCAACGGATTCAAAATTGTCCAGAGAACCGTGAAGAAGATCGAGGCGGAGTTCACACCGCAGGAGCGGGGATTCTACGAAAGACTGGAATCGAGGACGGAGAAGAGTCTCGAGCAGATGATGGCTGGAAAACAAATGAGCTATGCCTCTGCATTGGTCTTGTTATTACGTTTGCGTCAAGCGTGTAACCATGCAAATTTGGTCAAGGGCGATCTGGCAAAAGAGAGAGACGCTTTTATGAATGGAAGCGGAAGCCAGACACCGAGTCGGAAGAAAGCTGTCAAGGATGATGATGTGGACTCAATTGCGGCGATGCTGGGAGGCTTGAGCGTGGCAACCAAGAGATGTGATGTTTGCCAAATCGAGCTCTCTTCCGAACAGTCGGCCTCTGGCGCTATTAGATGTTCCGAATGCGAAGCTGATCTTGAAGACGATAAGATTAGACAGAGCGTCGCTGATAAGAAGAGAAGTAAGAAGATGAAGAAATCTTCCAGGCGTGAGCACAAGCAAGAGATAGCCCCGAGAAAGCCAAGGAGAAACGTCATTACTGATAGCGATGATGACGAAGAAGATGAAGGAGAGTGGGTTGTGCCTGAGAAGCAACACCATAAGACCGATCTAGGCAAAGCGGGTGGTTCTGAGGATGAGAATGCCGAGGCTGGCGGTGAACGGAACGGATCAGATTCAGACGAAAATATTGGACCGCGGCGAAAAGAAAAGCCAGTCAACCCGATAAGTGACGGAGAGGGTCAGGATCCTCCAGCAGAAGATGAAGACGAGGACTCAGCGAGCGGTGAAGACGATGAAGACGACGAAGACCTACTCAGCGATGATCAGGAAGATGGCCAATCACTCATCATATCGACCAAGATTCGACATCTCCTCCGAATACTCCACCGTGACTCCGCAAACCACAAATACATCATCTTCTCCTTCTTCACCTCAATGCTCGACCTGATCGAACCCTTTCTCCGACGAGACGGCCTAAACTTCACCCGCTACGACGGCCAGATGAAGAACGACCTCCGCGAAGCCAGCCTTGAGCGCCTTCGAACCCATCACAAAACGAGAATTCTACTCTGCAGTCTCCGGGCTGGATCATTGGGACTCAACCTCACAGCCGCAAGCCGAGTCGTCATCCTCGAACCCTTCTGGAATCCGGTATGTCTACTCCCTGTCCCCACCCCAATCATCTTCGGCCCCTTAATCAATAGGCAACGGAGTAACCTGTGATGTGTGTCCGTGTAGTTTGTGGAAGAACAAGCAATCGACCGGGTCCACCGCCTCAACCAAACCCATGACGTCATCGTCTACAAAATGACCATCAAAGACACCGTCGAAGAACGCATCCTAGACCTACAAGACAAGAAACGCCAGCTCGCGGACGCTACCATCGAAGGTAAAACCGCTGCCGCCAAGCTGACCATGGAGGACATGCTTAAGCTTTTCCGTCATGATGCGGAAAGTACACATCAAGTGGACGGGATCGGGTTGGATTTGCTGGCGGGGGGGAGGGGGGTGATGAAGGAGGGTGGGAAGGCGGGCCTCGAGAAGGGGGATTTGAGCGGTATGCAGAGGAAGCCGGAGCATGCGGTTTATGGGCGGAGGTGGTAGACTCGGACTCTCGTACCGTATGGATGGTGCTGGAGCTTTTTGGTGCCAGCAGAGGGGTGGAAGATAGACACATCTTGCCTTTCCGCCTTGATCGGGCTGGATAGGCAAAACCCTGCTGGACCCAGTCCTTGTGCCTACTAGGCACTGGTCAGATCGCTTAGGATTTTGTGGAACAATTGTCATCTATCGATTGATTCGTCAATCGGGACTTGACCGTGACGAATAATTCCAGGGTCGTGCTGCACAGTGCAGAGATATGCTAGGGTAGGGGGTAAAGGCTTGGCGGTATCTTCTCACGCATATTCCATGCCAGCCGTCACCCAATGTCGCTGCTGCTGGTGATGAGGTGAGTCCGACATGGAGAATTGGCCTAGTCACTTCAAATGAGCCAAATGAACCGCTACTATTTGTCCCCAACTTCGAATCTGCTTATCAAGACAGATTGATAGGCAAAGCCATTCCACGATGGAAATGCTCCCACCCAGCTGAAAGAGATCAAAACTCCGGAGTACGTCGTGGTAACTTGGCGTTGTTGACGTTGACTCCTCCAACGTTTAAAAAACCATTGATCCTCGGATCTGTAGGAGTGTCGGTCCAGGAGGTAGAGAGCCCATGGTTCGATCAAACCGCCGGATCATGACCAGCAAACAGTTGATGTATTATGTGTATTACATGGAACGATGCCCCTTCCACCTCACCGCTGTCAGGGGCTGACGATGGCGAGTGATCTCAGGCACCAAAGTGAGTGTCGATGACTAAAAACGCAGTCGAAAACGAGGCGCATATGCGACCCAGCAATCGGGCCATTTTGACCTGGTGTGCTGACCGGCCCCGTGACGACTTCGAGTCAAGGCGAGACGTGCAAAGAAGCAGCGCCGGAGACTGGATCTTGGTCTCGCCTTTTATGTCACTGGGTCGCGGCCCCCCCCACCCCCCCCCCAGCCGCCTACATCTACCATGTGTCCGATCTCCGGCCAATCAAGCTCCTCGAGTGGAGTATAGTCGCAGGCGACTTTCGAGTTTCGAGATCTACCATGTCGCTTTGGTTTTCCCTTTTCTAGGTGTTCTACTGCTGCTCCCCCCTGGGTTCGCATTTCGGGTGACGAGCACAGCACGTCTAGACTTACTTACTACCATCTCTATTTATGATGACGGTTGATAGTTATCGTTCACGTTGGGGTCTGCGGTTGAGCGGGTTCAAGGCAGGTAGAAGACAAAGCTAAGTGGGAGGATTGTGGCAGAGTTCGTGTGCTAATTACAGAAACCGTTCACATCATATGACTATGCAGCCTCTAAGACGGACCTTGCTGGGTTTGGAATGGTGTTCTGATGGTTGCACTGGAATAACGCAAGCTCCGAGATTCACCCTAGATGATGCTGACAGAAGGATCAAGAACCGCGTCGAACACAAAACATTTCTTTGAAGGAGTGTGAATTCTAACTAAGCTGCATGATATCGCTGAGCCCCCAACGGTGAGTCCTTTTCCTTCTAAGCGCCTGCCTGAGTATGCCATGCACTGAAAAAGCAAGTGGATCTCACAAATTGGAACACATCTCAACAGATCTGACTGATGGGCCCAAGCGTCAATAACCTGTCAGCCGAGTCGCGGTGACATGCCAGAACTGAGGTTGATTGTACTCGCCATCAACGAAGATGGCATCGAAAATGTTGCTCGCGGATTCAGCTCCTCGGGTGGGGTCTGAGGTTGAAGTCTGCCTTTCGGGACATGGCTGTTGAAGATTTGGCTTGTCAGGACCTGGGGGGGTGAGAGCTTGGCTTGGGCGGATTTGACTTGGGAGGATTCGGGAGGATTCGGCTTGGGAGGATTCGGCTTGGGAGGTTGTGGTGAAGGGCTCACATGCTCCATGGACGCCACACACCGGGTATGGCCGCAGTCCGATGCTTTGAGCCTTGAACCGCCTGGTAGTGACTTGAAGAGACACATGTTGTTGTGGGTAGGTTATGCCTCCGGGGCCGATCGAGATGCTGTAATGAAATGAGAGGTACTTTGAGTAAAACTCGTTTTGGATTGATGGATGAGAAAAACATCAGCGTGCGGATGGTGGGCTTTTGTATTCTGCATGTTGACAGCAGCCTTGTCCGGTGCAGGCGAGATCTCTTTGTTCATCATGCCAGACATTGGAGGCTCAGCAACTAGCTTCCGACACAATGGAGCGCCCAACGCAAGACCTAGCAAAACAGCTCAAGCTTGTAGCTCTTGTTCTTTTTGAGACTTAACCACTCCGCTATTTCATGGAGAGCATCCATATCGTTGCTGGGAAGTGAAGCGAGAACGTTCTCGTCGTACCATTCAGGGGTCCTTCCCACACCCTGCAACGAATGCCCAATAGGTCTGCATGAACCGAAATCAATGATAATGGGCGTCTCATCATCCTCCGTAGCAAACATGATGTTGGCAGGGCCGAGGTCGTTGTGAACCAGTCCCAAAGAATGCAGATGTTTGAGACCCTTTCCAATACCTTCTAGGCACGACTTCACGTCTTTTAGAGGTCGTTTGCTAGCATCGAAATGTCGCTTTCCAGAATGACCAGGGTTCACTCTTGATAATAGTGTGTCATGATACTTGGGAAAGCAGAGCCCTGTGATGCGACCATCCCGAACCTGACACCCGTGGTATTTGACAATGTTTGGGTGGGGAGAATGCTTAAGCGTCTCCCAGGTAGTTGCTTCTTGGAGCATAAGATCGCCAAGGACCTTAGGTTGGGAAGGTTCGTATGACATTGGGTGAGCTTCTTTCAAGTAACAAAGCCGCGGAAGAGGGTCTGGCGCACGAGTGAAATGCTCCGGAAAGATGGGAGAAATATCAGCGCTTGGGATCAAGGTGCTCTCAAAGATGTCGTTGAAGTTGACTTCCTCCCTAGAGCTGTATCGGCCATGGGACCGGCCGAGGTAGAACGCTTTCCCCATACGGTAGAGCACGATGGTGGATTCGTGGCCCCATTCTCCATCGATTTCGGCGAATCGTTCTGAGGTGGCGAGAATCTCCCGTTTTGGCGTGTCAGACATTGTGTTAGATGGGGATGAGGATGTGACTGAAGTTGAAAGAAGACCAAAATGAGACTGGCCGGCGGGTGTTGGGAAGCTTGCGAACGGGAGAGTGAGACAGGTGAGAGTAGGGCAATGGCTCAAAGGCAGAGAGGAACAGAGCATTGAAGACAAGGAAGTCGGCCATTTATAGACCAGCATCAGGATTCAGAATGTTAGCAGGATTCAGAATGTTAGCAGGATGCGGAATGTGAGCAGCAGTCCAACAGTTCGGTGGAATTCAGAATGCGGAGCCCTTGCTTGAGCTCGTCCCAGGACGGCATGATGTGGGTGCTGCGCAGAGGGAAAGTGGTAGAGGATGAACAGTCGGCCCTCATCTACACTTCGAGGCATACTTTCGTAGGCCAGTAACTGGTCGGGAGCCTGATACGATGGCAGGGAGAAGGGAGATGCGCTTGTCTTGGGAGAGTCATTTCCGGCAGCAAGATAAGACTGCCGTTTGCACGAGGTCAACGCCGATTGGTGGCCAGCCATCCTCAGCGGATCAGCGCCTCGCAAGATCTCCTTTCTGATGAATGAGAGTATGCAGGAGGAAGCCATCGACGCAAACCAGCAAGGAAGAAGACAACAGGAGTAAGCCGCCAAGGAGGACCTACAACACTTTCCCCCCTCTGGCTCGGCATTTGCTACACTTCTTCTTCCCCTTCCAAACGCAGCCCCAGATTCGGCAATATTCAGAAAGCATCCACCATGAGCACCGAGCGGAAACAAGGATGTTGGAGGAGGATAGATCCGGACGAGCAGATCGAGGCGGCTCTCAAGGATGGGCTCTCCGAGCATAGGTCCGGGATCGACAGCAACCCCGTTCACAGAGAACTTGCTCCAAGCAGTCAACCGCGGCATGCCGCGATGATGGAAGTTTGGAAAGCGTGTGTCAATCATAGCCTGGCACACACCCGCTGTCTCCTCTAGATTTTGCCAACTCTACGCAATAGTCACGGTGGCCCAGTTCTAGGACCTCGACGGTCAGTCCTAGAACTAGGCTGACTGTAAGAACTTACGAGCGCGATTTCTGCCTCACCTCTCCTTTGAGCCCATACCCATACCCTCTCAGTGGGTAGTGAGAGGCTGATCTGACGCTATGACCCAATTGTTGTGGCAAGTATTTCCTTGTTTTGGGAACACTTGACGAGAGCAGCTAGAAGAACACAAATTCGGACTTTCGAGCTCACGTCAGACAACTAAACAGTCGCTGAACACTCGCCATCAGCATCCTTGCCAACACTGGTCTTTCCATGACAGACTTGCCCCTACTTCCGCGTGTGAGTGTTAACCCAATCTCCCACCCAACTTTGATCCCCGTATCCAGCCAATACCTACATCACAACCGTTTCACCGCGACGAGTCCACCCCAGAGGAGCTGGATGTTGGTTCATCGACTATGCCGACGGTCCTTTCGGCAAACATGGGTAGTCCAAGCAAGGCAGGCCAGCCCAAGCAAGGCAGGCCAGCCCAAGCAATGAAGGCCAGTCCAAAAAGCGACGCGGGGGAGAGCGCTTGATGGACTACACGATCACTTCTTCTTCTTCTCAGCCCGCTCCCAGCAAGGTTTCTATAAAGTACCTAGAGCAGCAAGAACATGCCAAGCGACCTGATCTGGCCCCTAGCACTGATCTATTCGAAGGATTCATCACTCGTATCTTCCAGCTTCCCGTGGAAGATGACTCAACCTCGGCTCCACAAGTTGAATACCCTGACTGTCTATCTGGAGATATTCTTGACGATACTTCGGAGCCTGGCTCTATGAGCGAAGCGACGGCAACCAGACTGGACAAATTCGATAGGGCATTGCAAGGCATGTACCTCGCACCGACGGCCGACTACGTCAAGAAGTCTTGGATCACTTGGAGGAAATCGGACCTCCACTCACAATAGACTCATAAGACTTGGTTTTGCTCTACTATAGCCAACCTTTACTAAATTTACGTTTTCTTCTGTAGTTCCCAAGGATATTCGAAATGAACGTTTTGCGGCACGATCGTTGGTACACTGAGATCATAGATAACATCTTTGAGGCCGCTTCCAAGCACACTCACGAAGCTCTGGATACCAGGCTTGTGACGAGATCTTTGTTCCGTTGGATATCTGTAAATTCCACGCGACTGCTCTACAAGCGATTCGACGAATCCTACTCCACCCATAGGTCCGTCCGTATCGAGCTAGGGCTGCATTGGGGAGAAGGAACTGGCAATCGGTGCACTCCCGGCTGGCGACGAACTCGCTGGAGTTGCTGGACAAGCAACTACCGAATGTGTTCGGTACATATCTTATGCACGGCCAATGTCGACGTCGTTCATCTGAACTCCAAAAGAATATGGCATATTGTGGCAAAGCAAATGCAACGAGCGCGTCTAGCGATGCAGGGGTAAAGAGGCGGATGCGCAACTATAGAGATGAGATCCAGAAGGGACAGAAGTATCTTGAAACCGACACCTTTCCTCCACAAAAGAAGGCGCTGTGGGCTTACCAACGCCTTGCTCACGAAAATATCGACAAGGTCGATTATGGCATCCTTTCCATACTCCCGTTTCTCCGTGGCAACATTCTATACGTTATCCACTTTCATTGTCTCCTGGCGTTGGCTGAGGCGACCGAGGCTCTCTACTTAGGAACTCAGGTCTCGACCGTGACAGTCCGCGGTTCAGCGCGTGGTGGGGAGGCAAGTTTGGTCTGAATCTCAGACCATCTGGTATGCCTCCACCTGAACTTGAACCACTCAACATTGCTCTTTCTATTACCCAGCCTGTGACATTCACTGGCTTAGGATCGCTCAACTGGACGCCCAACGAACTTATTATGTTTAGCGAAGTGTTCAAGCGCCGAAGGAATGTCTACAGCTACCACAGTCGGAGCATTGACTGGGACTACGTGGAAGAAGAGCTGCGGAAGGCAGGGATCGACAGATCTTCCAAGCAAATTAAGCATCCTTACCAGCATCTCCGCGAGAACCTTCAGTCTGGTCTAGAGTCTCTAAGAAGTTGTATCTGCAAACAGCGTTGGCTTCAAATATGTCAACTCAAGTCCTTTCTAGAGGACAAGACCTTGGCGGCAAATCCTCAGGATGAGGACGACAATTACTATCACAGTCCAGAGTTGGAAAACGGGGTCAAGATCTTATTTCAATTTCCAGCTTTTCTTCGCCATCATGGATTTAGCACGGAGGAGCTGGCCAAGCAGGGCGCTCCAGTAAATGGTTACTGGCTTGACAACTTCGCTCGCGTAACGCTACCTGAGATGCTCTCAAGAGAGATTTGGGAGCAACGTAATTGTAAGTATATGATTTACAAATCGTTATCAAGTGGCTTCACTAACACATTCAACTTGGTCAGCGACGCCTCCTTCCAACCTTTCGGTGCGACTCCCTCGATATTCACCCTATATCAGAGAACGCTTCCTCCGTGTTGTATTGTACAATATCTACAAGGGAGTCCAGCAGAACTGCTCAAGCTCAGATGATGCCGCAATGCCCGGGTTTGTCATGGATCGGGATTTTCTCCTTGAAGTCTGGCACGAAAGCAGAGCGCAGCTTTTGTCGGACGGGGTACCTCCTGAGCGCATGCCAGCCAAAGGAGTGAATGACATCGTCTACATCTGGGACAATCACAGGAAGCTCATCAAGGACTGGACATGCTTTTCCAAGTGGAAATATGCTCCGACTCTCAACAAACCCCGTAAGGTCTCCGTAGAAGCACTGACGAACCTTTCGCTTGGCGGTGCCCAACACGATAGCTTGGACGACGGAGAAACTTCCGACCTCACTGAGTACGAGGCCAACGAAGAGGAGGTGAGCGAAAACGATGCTGAAAGCCTGTCCGAGCATCAAGGTCACCAAGACTCAAGTGATGGCTACGTCTGGCCAGCGATGAATATCGCCTTGAAGTTTTGAGCTCCTCGGATTCATTGGCGGCTGTGTTCCTCAATCAGCACACAAGCGCAATTCCCACTGGTCCTAGTCTTACCATCACAGTCGGAGTCAGACGGCAGGCTATGATGGCCCAACACCGCATTTCAACTTTCCGAGTTCTTGTTCGCAGAATGACAGACGTGCATCGAGCAGTCTTCACTGAAGGGAACGCCACCCCTGATCACTTCTGGGAACAACTCTTCGTTGACATGGGAACCGATACGTGGGGTAATCCATCGCCTAATACGCCTGGAGGTCTTAAAATAAGGGTTGGTTGGGCTCACGAGTACCATCAACAAGGGTAAAATGCCAGTTGATGTTCTACGCTTCATGGACGCACTTCGACAGGCCCGGAGCGAGGACGGAACGGTTTTGAGAATCACCACACATCCCTGTACACCTCCAAAGCTGACTGTGCTATCGGATCGTTTCTCAATCCTGATCTTTGCCCTCGCTGGGTTAATTGGATCATGGCTAAGAATGACGCGATGGCAAAAGTCTTGAAATGGCTGCCGGAGCGCTATGGGGTTCACGTCAACGCAGAGAATCAAATGTAGCTACGGAAAATGAATTCCAGTCCTTTGGGAGGAAGCTTACAAAAAGGGCTTACTCAAGAACGGCGACGCCTTGGATCTTGTCAGCGACAGAATCTCTCGGAATAACTGGATTAAGATAATTGACGAACATGCCGAGCTTGACGAGGCCGAGAAAGATACCGAGCCTGAGGACGCCCAGCCTGAGGACGCCCAGCCTAAGGACGGCAAGACGATTGAAGCTGTGAAAGAATTGATCGGTGCCTCTTATCTTTCCGGCAACGCAAGTACATGGGCCTGGTTGCATTTGCGATGCCCCAAGAAGCTGGAAAAGGGCGGTAACACAGTTCTCGTGGATGCCATCACTCAATTGGACCCTGACGTCGTTCGGAAGAAAGAGTGGCTCATGCGTCTCAAGATGCGAAAGCAACTCGGAATCAGGGAGTTGGTGAACGATGAGGAATTTCAGTTTCACGGACGCCTTATACCACCAGGATTCTTCAGCAATAGAACATCTAAATTCTCTGGACCTCTTCTCTTCAAGCCAGGCGAAGCTACAAGTCCATACCCTCTGTGTGCGAGCACCGATCATCCGCTCTTGAAGCTGAAGGACGACGAAGAATGTTTTGTTTTCTTCGACAAGGATGAAATCAACTTTCGCGCAAGAGACGGAAGAATGTTGCATCCCTTGCCTGTGTCTGAATTTCGTAGGCGCCTGGTTGAACTATACAATCACGAACGCTACCTGCAGCTGCAAAAAGCCACTGAGAACATTTCATCATCTGCAGCTTCAAGCGACATGAAGTCCGGAACTCGCAAACGACGGGCTGCAGCATCCGAGGAACCAATAACGAAACGCAGTAAGGCCTATCCTAACAACGGAGACCTCGATGGAAACCAGCAGACACCTCTCTCAGTCAAGTCCCCAGCGGCGTCTCGTCAACATTGGGCCGTGGAAGAGGCGGAGTGGCTGTACAATCAAGTCGCTAATGGAAACCCAGTTGGTTTCCATCATGTTGCCAAGCAAATGAACGACCTTTTCGGCATTGACCGATCACCTGGATCGATACGTTGTTTCGCCATCAACCACTTGCAACGGAAAGCCCCAAAACTTCCTCCTGATGAGGGGGGGAACAACTCCGATCAGAGAGCTTGTGGATCGTTTAGGAGGCCAAAAAGGGCACGTGGTGGAAAGACATGGTGAGTCCTTTCAACAAGAAGGTCAACTCGAACAGAACAAGCGAAGAGCTTGAAAGACGATATGAGGAGATTCAGAGAGCCGTGGATCCAAAAATTGCCCGATGCAGAGAGGCCAGATTGGGGCAACGAGAAGTAGTGAATCGTTCGTGCTACTTCAAGCTTCGCTCCAAGGCCGCTCAATGGGGGGGTCCAAGGTGGAAGGAAGAAAGAAGACCGGTTGCTCAATGAGTGCAGAAACCGAAGGATGTCTTGGGAGCAAACGGCCAAGAAGCTTCAGCGAACATTTGGAGTTGATTCGAACCCTGGGAGCTATTGAAGCAAGGTTCGAAGACCATCACCGAGCGCAGTCAGGGTACGAGGCCTCACTCAGTCTAAGGCCATGGACGCAAAA
>JAABUK010001907.1_pt1 | contig 38599 bp, 34 predicted proteins | sample 5559141 | NCBI WGS metagenome assembly JAABUK01 (sample SAMN10711869, study PRJNA513367) | rock metagenome | isolation source: Antarctica rocks | place: Antarctica: Victoria Land, Pudding Butte nord | collected 2016-01-03 | reverse complement strand
CTGGTTAGTTTATCCACACAAAAATGTGGATTTTAAAGAAAAAAGTAACAAAAAAGAAAATAGTAGTAATAATAGTAATATTATAAATAGAATTTGAATACAAATCTAAAGGACACAACGATGATGATTAGAATTACTGAAGCTGGTAAAAAAAACAAAAAAATAATTTAAAGATAGATGTTAGATAAACTTGAAGGCGTAAAGGGAAGATTTGAGCAGGTGGGAATGGCCCTGACAAACCCTGAAATTATTGGTAATCAGAAAGAGTTTCAAAGATTTAGCAAAGAATACCGCAGCCTGGAGCAGATTGTGCAGCCGTTTGAAGAGTATAAAAAGGTTTTAGCAGATTATGATCTGAGTAAAGCAGCGCTGAACAGTAACGACGATGATATGCGTGAACTGGCCAAAATGGAAATGCCTGAGCTGGAAGAAAAGAAAGATAAGCTGGAGAAGGAACTGACAAAGCTTTTAATACCTAAAGATCCGCAGGATGATAAGAACGCTATTCTTGAGATACGGGCAGGAACTGGTGGTGATGAAGCGAGCCTGTTTGCCGGAGATTTGTTAAATATGTATTTACGTTACTGCAGTCATCGTGGCTGGAAAACTGCTGTAGTAAGTGAAAGTGAAGGAACAGTCGGCGGATATAAGGAAGTAATGGTGGAAGTGCAGGGAGACGATGTATACGGAACGCTAAAATTTGAAAGCGGTGTGCACCGTGTGCAGCGTGTGCCTAACACTGAAACGCAAGGCCGCGTACATACGTCTGCTGCAACCGTAGCTGTGATGCCGGAAGCGGAAGAAATTGATTTTGAACTAAAGGAAAGTGACGTAAAAATGGAGACAGCGCGAAGCGGCGGCGCAGGCGGACAGAATGTAAATAAAGTGGAAACTAAAGTTTTGCTGACACATATACCTACCGGTGAAGTTGTTGTTTGTCAGACCGAAAGAAGCCAGTTGGGTAACCGTGAGAAGGCAATGACTATGCTTCGCTCGAGATTGTATGAAGCCCAGGTGCGCAAACAGGAAGACGAAATTAGCCGCCACCGAAAAACCCTTGTCAGCACCGGCGACCGCAGCGCGAAAATAAGAACGTACAACTGGCCGCAAGGCCGCGTAACGGATCATAGAATCGGGCTGACATCTTATAACCTGGATGCAGTGGTAAACGGAGATATTGATGAATTTATAGAACAATTGCAAATGGCAGAAAATGCTGAAAAAATGGCATATCAGGGAAGTTAAACTGTTTTTTGATTTTATTTAAAGCACATATATAGCGATTTTCGCTAATACTGATAATTAATTTCCCGATTTTACTCTTAAAAACATTAATAATGTTACAGTGATAGCTCAAGCTGCGTGGCTGCGTTATTGCAACAGGACTCCATTCGCTTTTTTCTGACACTGCTGCGCATGTTTCAGAATTTCTTCGCCTCCGCTCGAAACCTAACCGAATGATGTCCCTTATGCAATAACTGTTGTCAATAATCCTTTTGCTTGGTTTAAAAGGCAGTAACTGTTGTCAGTACTTCTTTTGTTTGGTTTAAAGAAAATACCATGACTTTAGTTATATATTAGTGACGGCCTTAAAAAGCTATTAGAGTATCTTCATTGTATGAACCAGCGCTATTACTCGCTTGATGTTTTTCGCGGAGCGACAGTGGCTTTTATGATCCTTGTAAATAATCCGGGAAACTGGGCAAATATTTATTCTCCGCTCGATCACGCCTTATGGAATGGATGCACCCCGACGGATCTTGTATTTCCTTTCTTTTTATTTGCTGTTGGTAATGCGATGTCATTTGGAATGCCTCGTTTTTACGAAAAAGGAACGGATTACACTTTAAAGAAAATCATAAAAAGAACACTCTTGATATTTGCAATCGGATTATTCCTGAACTGGTGTCCGTTAGTGCAATGGAAAGATGATCAGTTGGTTTTTAAAGCCTGGGAGAATGTGAGAATATTTGGTGTACTGCAGAGAATTGCGGGTTGTTATTTTTTTGCTTCAATTATTATTTATTTTTTTAAAGTTAAAGGAGCTTTAATAAGCAGTGCTGCTTTACTTTTAATTTACTGGTTAATCTGCTATTCTGCCGGAAGCCGGGAAGATCCGTACAGTCTTGCCGGTTATTTTGGAACATCTGTTGATAAAACTATTTTAGGAATTAGTCACATGTACAAAGGTGAAGGTGTTGCTTTTGATCCGGAAGGCATCGCAAGCACTATTCCTGCAATTGTGCAGGTAATCTTTGGATACATTGCCGGAAAATATATCCGTGACAAAGGGAAAACCTGGGAGATGCTGTCGCATCTTTTCATCGTTGCTGCTTTACTGGTATTCTTTGGATTTTGGTGGGACATGATTTTCCCCATTAATAAAAAAATCTGGACAAGCAGCTATGTTTTATATACAACCGGGCTTGCTTTAATGGTTTTGGGATTACTTATTTATTTGATAGAATTTAAAAATGCTAAAGGTGCCTGGAGTAGCTTTTTTGATGTTTTTGGAAAAAACCCTTTATTCATTTTCTTTTTAAGCGGATTTTTACCAAGAGTACTTGCGCTTATCCGATGGAAGGATCATTTAGATGAAAATGGTAAAGCCGTTTTCATATCTCCTTTTCCCTGGTTTTACCAGCATATTTGTCAACCTGTTTTTAATAACTTAAAAAACAGTTCGTTACTGTATGCTCTTTGCGTTGTTGGCTTTTATTGGCTTATCGCTTATACATTAAACAGTAAGAAAATTTATATAAAAGTATAGCAGTTAAGTACTTTAGGAAGAAAACATCATTTCTGCCTTCAAAATGCTTTCAGGCTTGCCGACATCTATAAATCTTGTTTCAGAATGATCAAATGATTTGATTGTGTGTTCGTTCATTAAATCAAGATATACATCTACCATCGAAAACTTTCCACGCTGTTTTATCAACGAAAAAATTCTTGACTCAACAACCTGAATTCCGCTAAAAGCCTTCTGCATTTTTTTTCCAGTTAGTAAGTCATTCCCCCCTCTCCCTTCGGAGAGGGGCCGGGGGTGAGGTCTCTCTTCACCCGTTTGTACATTCTTCCAACCGCATAAATTGTTTCCCTCGTCAAATAAAAAGTATCTTGAAGTTTCCCGTTCTGTTGTTGCCAGCGTAGCCAAAGGCTTTTTTTCCTGGTGATAGCTTATGAGAGATTGCAGGTTCAAATCTGTAAGTATATCAACATTCATCAAAACTATCAGGTCAGCGTCTTGCAGCAGCGGGGCAGCTTTCAAAAAGCCACCCCCGGTTTCCAGCACTTCCTCTGTTTCGTCACTAATGATTACCCGGCTTCCCCAGCCATTATTTTTTTCAATTACTTCGATTATCTGGTCTGCAAAATGATGAACGTTTACTGCTACTTCTTTTATTCCATACCGTTGCAAAAATTCAATATTGTGTTGCAGCAGGCTTCTGCCGTTAACTATTGCCAACGCTTTAGGATGATTATCAGTCCATGGTTTTAACCTGCTTCCTAAGCCTGCCGCCAATATAATGCCCTTCACTCCCCGAAAGCGGGAGTTAACCATTTTAGTATTCAAAGCAAAATTTCCCCGCATAAAACCTTCTTATTTATACTAATGAAATTCTCTCTTCTCCCTTCAGGGCCGGGGCTTCCAGTCAATCTTATCCTGCACCAGATGACTCAACTGTATCTTTACGTCAAACTTATTTTTAAGATGTCTTGCCAAAGCATCTGCTGCATATACGCTTCTGTGCTGACCACCGGTACATCCAAAACTTACCATCAGGCTCGAAAAACCTCTTTTAATATATTCTTCTGCCGAAATATCCACAACATGAAAAACACTGTTTAAAAAATCAATCATTTTTGTCCTCTGCTCCAGAAAGTCCTTCACTTCTTTATCCCGCCCGGTGAGATATTTATACTCAGTAAATCTGCCTGGATTTAAAATGCCACGCATGTCAAAAACAAATCCGCCGCCATTTTCAGTTTCATCTTCCGGCTTTTCTTTTTTGTATGAAAAGCTGCAGATTTTTACAACCAACGGCGTGTTTTCATCCGCTCTTACCGTTTCAAACTTTGCAATAATGTCATCACTTATTACATGTTTCAGCATCCTGTCAAACTCGGGTGTTTCTACGCCTGTTTGCTTGTTTTCAATAAAAAACCTGAGATTTCGCAACGCCAAAGGAATGCTGGTTAGAAAATGAGCCTTTCTCTCAAACAATCCTCTGAAGCCATACGCTCCTAAGACCTGCAGCAATCTTATCAGCACATAACCATTGTATTGGCTTATAAATACATCTTTATCAATTTTTTCACCAAGCAGCTTCTCTGCTTCACCAATATAATATTGCAGCAAATCATCTTTCCATTCTTCACTTAAGTTTGCCTTTGCCTGCCATAATAGTGAGGCAACGTCATATTGTAAAGCGCCTTTCATTCCGCCCTGGTAATCTATAAAATGAACTTTATCGTTATCAACAATAACATTCCTGCTTTGAAAGTCTCTGAATAAAAAATATTTATAGGCAGAATTACTCAGATAATTACTTATTGCCTCAAAATCATTTAACATCGCCTGCTTGTCATAAGGCGTTTTTAAGGTGTCTAAAAAGTAATACTTGTAGTACAAAAGATCGCTTATAATCGCCTGTCTGCCAAACTCCTTTGCCGTCAGGCACTGGTCGTAATCGAGGCTTTTATCGCCCAAAATCTGGACTTTGGCCAGCTCCTGCAATGTTTGCTGGTATAAGCGATAACTATAATCATTGTGACCCAATCTCTCCAATGCATCCAGCAAACTTTCTGTACCAAGGTCTTGCTGTATGTAAATGGTTTTTTCTTCATTTACGGCAAATATTTCCGGCATGGGCAATCGGGCGTTTGCAAAGTGTTTTGAAAAATAAATAAATGTTCTGTTTTCCTTTATATTAATGTTGAAAGTGGCTATAAAAGTTTCACTGCCGGCATACAGTCTAAAGTAAATTCTGTCGCTGCCCGATTGTGGAAGCTTTTCAATTCTGTCCGCTTCTGCACCTTTAAAAGACACGAATAATCCGCTGACCGCTGATACAATTTCCTCCATATTTATAAAAAAATTTGCCGGGCGGTAAAAATATAATAATTGTGTGAACCGTGACTATGGAGAATTATTGAATTTTTTTTAACCACATAGGCACAGAGGAACATAGTTATAAATAAACCTTTCTACTGTGCCTATGTGCCTATGTGGTTAATCTTCTCAATGCGTCCCCTTAAAAGCAGGATGAAATTGTTGTAAAGTGCTTCGCAAAAAATCACGATCTAAATGCGTATAGATTTCTGTGGTAGTTATGCTTTCATGGCCAAGCATTTCCTGCACCGCTCTCAGGTCTGCGCCGCCTTCTACTAAATGCGTTGCAAAAGAGTGGCGAAAGGTGTGCGGAGAAATATTCTTGGTAATGCCAGCTTTTATAGCCAGATCTTTAATAATATAAAAAATCATTATTCTTGATAATTGCCCGCCGCGTTTATTTAAAAACAAAAAATCTTCGCAGCCTTTTTTTATAGGCACATGCACCCGTATGTTGTCTTTATACAGCTTAATGTATTTTACTGCATCAGACCCAATCGGCACCAGTCTTTCTTTGTTTCCTTTACCCGTTACTCTTATAAAACCAACATTAAGGTATAAGCAACTGATTTGCAGGTTTACGGCTTCGGTTACCCGAAGCCCGCAGCTATACATCGTCTCTAAAATGGCTTTATTGCGTCCGCCTTCCGGTTTGCTTTGATCAATTTTACCTATAATTTTTTCAATTTCATCAAAACTCAGCACGTCCGGCAAACTTCTTTTCAGCTTTGGCGCTTCCAGCAATGCTGTTGGGTCAATAGTTACAATATTTTCAATAAGGCAGTATTTATAAAATCCTTTTATACCAGAGATTGTCCTTGCCTGGGAAGAGGCTGTCATGCCAGGTTCGCCAACCCATTTTACAAATTGCTGCAGGGTTTTAAGGTCTGTTTCTGCAGGATTTTTTTTCTGATCTGTTGCCATTAAAAAAGTGGTCAGCTTCTCTACGTCTCTCAGGTATGCCTCAACCGAGTTATCGCTAAGTGATTTTTCAAGTTGCAGATATGCTTTAAAACCTTTTTTATACGACTCCCACATTTATCAGTTCTTTTAGCGCAAGATACTGTCTGAACCGGGATTTATGGGATTTGTGGAATGTTTGGGATTTTTGGGAACAGGACTTTGCGTTACTTGGAGTCTTCGTGTCTTTGTGGCTAAAAAAGTTCCTTTTAATCCATAAAATCCATATTTACTCTGAGAAATCTGCGATCAATACATTCTTTATTAACGGCGCTAACATGCCTGCCCACACTGCATATTCTTTACCGGAAGGATGCAAGCCATCATTTGCTATAAGTGAAGGATCGTTTGCAGCTTGCCGCGTAGATGGAGTAATGTCTATGTAAGCAATACCATTCTGTAAAGTAACTTCCTTATTTATTGAATTAAAAAGATCAACTTGTTGGCTTACGCTTGCCTTATCATTTTCAACAACAAAAGGTGTAACGCTGTAATCGGGAATGCTTAGTACAAAAACCCGCATCTTTCGGCCGCCTGCAACATCAACCGCTTTATTCAGCAATGCTGAAAATCTTTCGCGGTAGCCGGCAGTATCGCCTCGTTGGTATTGATCGTTGACGCCAATTAATAAAGTAACGATATCGAAGTTTTTTGCAGGTTTTTGTGAATTAATGGCAGAAAGAAGGTTTGACGTCGTCCAACCGGTAGTTGCGATATATTCAGTATCTTTTACATTAATATTTTGAGCCCGCAGCAACTGAACCGTTTGTGCCGGAAATCGCTCCGCCTCCTGTACGTTTTCGCCTATAGTATACGAGTCTCCGAGAGCAAGATATTTTGCACCTGTTTCTGAAGTAATTGCTGTATCTGAAGATTGATCTGTTATAGTGTCTTTAGCAGGCATCTCATTTTCGGTTGGCTTGTCAATGTTTTTTTCTTTGCTGCAGGCAAAGCAGTAAAAAATCGAAAAAAGTAAATAAATAATTAGTAACAGGGATGAATGTCCGGTCTTTTTCATTCACCAAAAATTTATTTATATACGGCTGCCTTTTGCAAAATGTTTTATTGATATATAAAAACATCAACCCTTACTTTTGTAAACCTTTTAAAAAATCTAAATATTATAACGATGGCGGAAAAAATTAAAGTTGCCAACCCGGTTGTTGAGCTGGACGGTGATGAGATGACGCGGATCATCTGGAGATTTATTAAAGACAAGCTTATTCTTCCATACCTTGATGTGGATATAAAATATTATGATCTTGGTATTGAGTACCGCGACGAAACGAACGACCAGGTTACCATAGACTCTGCAAATGCTATAAAACAATATGGTGTTGGTATCAAATGCGCTACCATTACGCCCGACGAGCAAAGAGTGGAAGAGTTTGGCTTAAAACAAATGTGGAAGTCTCCCAACGGAACGATTCGTAATATTTTGGATGGTACTGTTTTTCGTGAACCGATTGTTATGAACAATGTTCCCCGCCTCGTTCCTAACTGGACTGCCCCGATTTGTATAGGCCGTCATGCATTTGGCGACCAGTACCGCGCCACTGATTTTGTTACTAAAGGCAAAGGAAAACTGACTATAAAATTTGAAGGTGAAGACGGAACAAAGCAGGAGTTTGAAGTGTACAACTTCAAAGGTGATGGCGTTGCACTGGCCATGTACAATACGGATGAAAGTATTACAGGTTTTGCAAGAGCCTGTTTTAACCAGTCTTTAATGAAGGGATGGCCGTTGTATTTATCTACGAAAAATACCATTCTTAAAAAATATGACGGACGTTTCAAAGACATTTTTGAGAATATTTACCAGACTGAATTTAAAGAAAAATTTGATGCAGCCGGCCTTACTTACGAGCATCGCCTGATAGATGACATGGTCGCCAGCGCTTTGAAATGGAACGGCAATTTTGTATGGGCTTGTAAAAACTATGATGGTGATGTGCAAAGCGATACAGTAGCCCAGGGCTTCGGTTCTTTAGGTTTAATGACTTCCACTTTGGTTACGCCCGATGGCACTGTTATGGAGGCTGAAGCTGCGCACGGAACTGTAACCCGACACTATCGCGAGCACCAAAAAGGCAGACCGACTTCTACCAACCCTATAGCTTCTATCTTTGCCTGGACAAGAGGTCTTGAGTTTCGTGGAAAATTAGATAACAACCAGGAATTGATTGATTTCTGCCAGGCTTTGGAGCAGGTTTGTATAGAAACCGTTGAAAGCGGTAAAATGACCAAAGACCTTGCTATAACCATAAAACCAAAAGTGGAGCACGGAACAGATTACCTGTACACAGAAGAATTTTTAGATGTTTTAGATATCAATCTGAAAGCGAAGCTGGCAAAGTAAAAACCAAAACGAATCTATAAAAAATGCCGGGCGATTTGTACGGCATTTTGTTTTATAATTTTTAAGAAAAACATTACTAAAACATTCATATCTCAATCGCATTATCTTTCCAATTCCAAAGATGCATACACGCATACGTACGGTACGGTTTCCATTTTAAAGATATTTTCAGCATTTTTTCTTTTAAAAGCTTTTTATCGTCTGCAGGTAAATTATACGCTTTTATCATCGCCTGCTGTATGCCGAGGTCGTCAACTGCAAAAACGTCTTCGCGGCCTAAAGTAAACATCAGCAACATTTCTACTGTCCATTTCCCTACTCCTTTTATTTGCGTAAGCAGATCAATTATTTCATGATTAGTAAGCGACATTAGCTTCGTGTCTGTTATTTCTTTTTCGATACAAAAGGCTGCAACGTTTTTTACATAATTTACTTTAGCGTTAGAAAGACCGATAGCGCGCAAAGTTTCAAACGGAGTGTCGAGCACCTGTTTTGGCTGCGGCTCGTTGCCTTCGTATAGCTCAAGAAAACGTTTGTAAATAATTTTTGCAACCTTGGTATTTAACTGCTGGCTCATTATGCTTGCCATTAATCTTAATGGAATATTTTGGCGCATTTGTAATAAAGGCAACGGTTCTTTTATAATTTTTTCGAGCTTTTTATCTTTTTTTAAATGAAGCAGGTATTCCATTTTTTAAAATTAATGCAGATTTTTCTATGCGAATGCTCAACACAGAGAAGGAAGAGGGAAAAACAGAGTTTCACAGAGAGGATTTTTACTCAGTGCCCCTCTGTTTCTCAGTACCTCTGTGTTGAAAAATTATTATTGAGGAGGCGACTCTCATTTATTGACCCACATTTTTTTATAAATCATTCTAAGAATAAAAATGCTAATTATAAACCATACGTAAAACAAAACATTACCAATGGTTATGTGATCGCCGATAAATGCATTATCACCTTTGATAGCAGCCGTGGCATTAATGGCCAGCCAGGCAAATCCGATAGCCAAACTGTTTCCGACACGTCTTAAAAAAGCTGCTGCTTCAGGTTCCATTTGTAATGGTTTAATAATGTAAGTATTACAAAAAAGAGACAATAAAGTTACAGTATTTAAAGCAGATTACTTTATCAGCAAATTTTCAAAATCAGCGGTGTCGCCATTAAAAACATTAAAATCAACAGGCTTTGTTATGCCGTTAACCCGGCCTTTTTCGTTGTGTTGCCAAAAAAGCCAGGAACGGCTGATACGCGGTTTGTCTTTCTCAAGATAATGTGCAGCCCACAACGGATATTCATCAAACCGGCCTTGCATAAATCTTGAGTAAAAGTTGACGTAAGTATAAATGATGGGTTTTACCTTATAAAAATCTTCTACAACCGTAAGCCAGTCCTGCACTTCTTTGCGCATTTTCTCCGGTTTTACACCGTACAATTGCTCAATGTCTAACACAGGAGGCAGGTCGCCCGGTCTAAGATTTACCTTGCTGATAAAATTCTTTGCCTGGATTTTGCCGCTTTTTGTGCATAGAAAAAAATGGTAGGCACCTCTTGGCACGCCGGCTTCGGCAGCTTTTTTCCAGTTGCGCTTAAATTGTTTGTCAAGATTGCCAAGACCTTCGGTAGCTTTTATGAATGCAAAACCAATTTTTACATCATTTACCTTCATCCCTTTTACTGACGGCCAGTCAATAAAGCTTTGATATTTGCTTACATCTATCCCGTGTATTTCGTAGCTGTCAGGAATGTCAATGCCAAATGCAGGATAGCGTACAAATTTTGCCTTCTCAATGTTTATAGCTTTGTATAAAAAATATCCCGCTGCAGTCAGGGCAGCTAAAGCAACCGGAATAATTATCCGCCATTTTTTATTTGAATTCTTCTTCCTGGATTTTCTTTTAGCCATAACACTGCAGCCTCTGCATTGAACAAATATGGCTAATAATGTGTGAAGTAAAAATGAAAAGTCGGCATATTTGGATTCCTGCCTCATTTGCAGTGCGGATATTTTTAACGCAGAGGCGCAAAGGAGAACACGCGAAGTTGCGCAAAGGGTATTAAAAAACTTTGCGGTGCTTTGCAGTAACCCCGCATTTCTTTGCGTTTAAATGTAAGTTGTACAAAGAAATCATTGTAATAAAATTTTAAAGCTTTCATAAACTGTCAAGTCTTAATTTTACATAATGCCTTATTTTAATTTCAACGACAGTATAAATTTATTTTCTAAAATAACTCCTAACCGGGCCTGGAATGCTATAAAGGTTTGGAGCAGTTATCGTTTGAGCAGAATTTTAGGTAAGCCTATACAGTGGGGTTACCCGATTTCGGTTTCTATCGAGCCGACTACTTCGTGCAATCTTCGTTGTCCTGAATGCCCAAGCGGACTTCGTGCTTTTACACGGCCAACAGGTATGCTGAAAAAAGATTTTTTTAAACGTACCATTGATGACATTTATAAAGAGCTTACTTATCTTATATTTTATTTTCAGGGAGAGCCATATTTAAATCCTGATTTTCTTGAGATGGCGAAGTATGCTTCTGATAAAGGTATTTACACCGCTACCAGCACCAACGCTCATTATCTTACTGATGCCAACGCTAAAAAAACGGTGGAAAGCGGGCTTGATCGCCTGATCATTTCCATTGACGGAACTACCCAGGATGTATACAAACAGTACCGCGTGGGCGGCAACTTGCCAAAAGTGATGGAAGGTGCAAAAAATATAGTGAAATGGAAAAAAGAACTAAAAAGCAAAACACCCTTTGTATTTTTTCAGTTTCTTGTGGTGAAGCACAATGAGCATCAAATAGAAGAGATAAAACAGATTGCAAAAGAAATCGGCGTAGACCAGGTAAGGTTTAAAACTGCGCAGGTGTATGATTATGAAAATGATCCCAACCAGTTAATTCCTACCCTTGAAAAATACAGCCGCTACCGAAAAGGAAAAGACGGAAAGATGAAAAGCAAAAGCGGCCTCGGAAATCATTGCTGGAAACTTTGGCAGGGAAATGTAATATCGTGGGACGGGCTGGTGGTGCCGTGCTGTTTTGATAAAGATGCAGCACACCGTTTGGGAAACCTGCAGGTGCAAACTTTTAAAGAAGTTTGGGACAACGATAATTACAAACAGTTTCGCAAAGAAATAATGACCAGCCGTAAAAATATTGATATTTGTGCCAACTGCAGCGAAGGATTAAAAGTGTGGGAAGATTAAAATTCATTAATTTCAGGTATTAATACGTCAATCCGATTTTCTGTTTTCAAACCAGTAATTATGCCTATTGAAAAAGAAATCCCTAAAAGTTATCTGCGCAATTCAAGTCATAAAACACTTGTAAATATATTATACACTTCCAACTGGATACTGGAGCGGTTAAAAGAATTTCTGGCCGATGAAGACATTACTCACCAGCAATACAACATTCTTCGTATTCTCAACAACAGTGAAACTCCTTTATCTACTTTAAAGATAAGAGAGCAAATGCTTGATAAAATGAGTGATACCAGCCGGATTGTAGAACGTCTTTTAAAAAAAGAACTCGTAAACAAACAGGTGTGCACAACTGATAAACGATTAGTTGATGTAACCATCAGCGAAAAAGGCCTTACTCTTTTGCAGCGCCTCGAAAAGAAAACAGACGAGCTTGACTCCATCACTTCTCACCTCAATACTGAAGATATAGATATTGTTAATCAGTTGCTCGACAAAATAAGAGAGAAAGAATAGCACAGCTTTATTTTAATTTCATCCAAACCTATGATCAGACCTTTCAGGACGTTTATTTCTATTATTTTTTGTACTATATTCTCTATCTCGGTTTCCGCCCAAAAATCCCCCCAATACGAATTCAGAGCCGTATGGATAGCTACAGTAGAAAACATTGACTGGCCCAGCAAAAAAGGATTAACAACAGACCAGCAAAAAGAAGAATTTATCCGCCTGCTCGATATGCATAAAAAGAACGGAATGAATGCAGTAATCATGCAAATCAGGCCGGTTGCTGATGCTTTTTATCCGTCGCGCTACGAACCCTGGAGTGAATACCTTACCGGTACGCAGGGATTGCCGCCGACTCCGTATTATGACCCGCTTCAGTTTATGATAGAAGAAACGCACAAGCGCGGAATGGAATTTCATGCCTGGATGAATCCGTATCGTGCAGTCTTTAATGTTAACCGTTCGTCTGTCGCACCGAGTCATGTTACCCGCCTTCACCCCGAATGGTTTGTGACTTATGGAAGCACAAAATATTTTGACCCCGGCATACCGGAAGTTCGTGAGCATGTAAACAATGTAGTGAGAGACCTGGTAGAAAGATATGACCTCGATGCTATACATTTTGATGATTATTTTTATCCGTATCACATTACAGGCAAAGAGTTTCCTGACGACAGCAGCTATGTTAAGTACGGTAATGGCGCTGACAGAGGAGACTGGCGCAGAAGCAATGTAGACACGATTATCAAAATGCTTGGCGAAACCATTAAAAGTGCAAACCCGCGGGTAAAGTTTGGCATCAGCCCTTTTGGCGTATGGCGCAACAGCAGCAAAGACCCGAGAGGCAGTGAGTCTAAGGCTGGCATTACGAACTACGATGATCTTTATGCTGATATTCTTTTATGGCTTCAAAAAGGCTGGATTGATTACGTAGCTCCGCAATTGTATTGGGAGACGACGCATAAATATGTTGGTTTTAATATGTTATTAAACTGGTGGGCGAATAATACTTATGGAAGGCAACTGTATATTGGCCACGGCATTTACAGGGCGTTGGAATCGAGAAGCGGATCATGGAGAAACCCTAATGAAATACCAAGCCAGGTAAAAGCGGTAAGGGCAAATGCAAACGTAGAAGGAAGCATTTATTTCAGCAGCGCAACTTTTTCCAGAAACCCTAATGGCTGGTGCGACAGCCTTCGGAATAATTATTATAAATATCCGGCGCTAATTCCGCCAATGAAATGGATAGACAGCATTCCGCCCATAAGCCCATTAAAGGAAATTCTGAATGAAGACCAGGTCAGGTTATATTACCGTGGAGCGGAACCTATTAAAGGATTTGCCGTTTACACTGTTTCTCCCGGCGAAGCCGATAATATACATAGCGCCACACTTGTATCAATACTTGTAGCCGATAAAACGGTTGATATAAGTCTGTCCGCAATTCCATCCCAAAGCGGAGACAAAATATATGTTTCTTCTGTAGACAGGAATAACAATGTGAGTGATTGGGTGCAACTGAGATAAAATTATTAATGCCTGTTACAAAAGTTAAACAATGCTTTTTTTGGATAAAAGAACAAATTTCTATTAAAGATTACTAATCTCTTTTTCCTTTATTATTGCATATCCTTTCTTTTTATTTATATCAACTATATTTAACCCATTTATGGGAATTAATATATTAAACAAAATGTTTACAGAATGAAACAGATCATTTTTCTGATTTTTTCATGTTGCCTGATAGTAATTCATGTGACAGCACGACCATTTTACCACAAAAGTACTTTTGCAAATAAGGAAAAGCACGGTAAAGCTTCTTTTTCTTCAGCTTCAGAAAGCTGCAGAAATGGTTATAATTTAAAAAAGCAAGAATCAGGTCAGAATAATGTCCCAGGCAAGTCTCATCCTCGTATTGCTATTGCAGGATTAGCAATAGAATCAAGCACATTTTCTCCGGCACTTACAAATGAAGAGGCTTTTCATGCAAAATATGGTACGGATGTTTTCTCCTTTTATCCATTTTTATCAGTTGACTCTCCGCTTCGTAACCAGGCAATTTGGATTCCAACTTTAGTCGGCAAATCATTGCCGGGAGGTGCAGTTACCAGGGAAGCATACGAGTCGCTTGTAAATAAAACGCTTGATTCGCTTAAAAAAAACGGACCTTATGACGGTCTTTTTTTCGATATTCATGGCGCCATGAGTGTTGCAGGCCTTGATGATCCTGAAGGGGATTTCATTACAAGAATTAGAAAAGTGATAGGCAAAGAACCCATTATTTCAACTTCAATGGATCTGCATGGAAACGTGTCATGGCGGCTGGCACAAAACACAGATTTAATCACTTGTTACCGAATGGCGCCTCACGAAGATGCTATGGAAACGAAAGAACGGGCCGTAAAAAACCTGGTGGAGAGAATTGAAAGCGGCAAGGGAAAGCCTGCGTATAAAGCCTATATTTCAATACCTGTATTGTTGCCAGGCGAAAAAACAAGTACGAGAATAGAACCGGCAAAAAGTGTATACCAGGCGGTTGCGCCTGCTGCTGCACAAAAAGGTATTATTGATGCCGCTATGTGGGTAGGATATGCCTGGGCAGACGAGCCACGCAATCATGCAGTTGTAATGGTTACCGGAGATGACAAAGAAAAAGTAATACATACTGCTGAGCAACTGGCTCAGGGCTTTTGGAATGCGCGGGCAGGTTATTCATTTGTAGCACCAACCGGAAACTTAAGTGAATGCCTCGATAAGGCCATTGCGAGTAAAAATCATCCTTTTTTTATCAGTGATTCCGGAGATAATCCTACTGCCGGCGGCGCTGGTGATGTTACCTGGACATTAAAAGAAATACTTGCCCGTCCTGAATTTAAACCTGACAATGGCCCTTCTCTTATTTATGCTTCTATCCCCGGGCCGGAACTGGTTAAGAATGCGATAGCAGCAGGTGTCGGGAAACAGGTAGATGGTTATGCAGGTGCAAAAGTCGACTCAAGATATGCTCCTCCTGTCCGGCTTTCAGGAACAGTGGAGTCGATACAATACGGCGATAAAGATGCTGAAGTTGAAGTGGCCGTCAGGGTTGGGAGCGTGCATGTTATTGTTACCCAAAAACGTAAGCCTTATCACAAAGAAATTGATTTTACCAGGTTAGGTCTTAATCCCCGCAAGGCAGATATTGTGGTTGTAAAAATCGGTTATTTGGAACCTCAGCTTTATGCAATGAAAGCAGATTGGTTATTGGCGCTTACACCCGGCGGAGTAGATCAAAATATAGAGCATCTTCCATACAAAAGAATTGAGCGTCCGATGTTTCCTATAGATAAAGAAATGAAAAATCCGGATCTTTCTGCCAAAATTGTTCCTTCATTTTAGAATTAATAAATATTGCTCATTTAATTATAATAAGCCATAAAGTAACAACCTTCTGCTACTTTTTCTCCGCTTCCTTAATGTGGTATTCCTGTATCAGCGGCGGATTTTCAGGAGTAAGCGTAAAAGATACTTCGATATTCTTTTTTTCACCTTCCATTATAAAGCTGCCGCGCAACTGGTTTTGGGCAATAACATCATTCACTTTTAAAATAGTACCTGCATGTGCAAAAATGGCTGTTGCTTCTTTCTTTAGCGAATCCGGAAAATAATCCATAAAAAAATTGGCGGCGAAGATTTTACTCGCTGCTGCATTGTTCCAATAAGGCAGTATATTGACAAGCTCATTTCTTTTTTGCTGCAATATGTCCGACGGCGGCAGTTGCCTGGGTTGAAGGTGAGCCAGCGCAACGAGCGTATCAAGCACCTGCAGATTAATAGCGCCTGCGTTAGCATACGTAAGATTTGCAAACGAAATAATACCTATACCGTATTCGGGTAAAAACCTCCACTGGCTGCCAAAGCCCGGCAATCCCCCGCTGTGGCCTACATATATTCTGCCATCACAATCTTTCATCCAGTTCAGACCAAAGCAATAGGCCGATATGGTGGCGCATTCCCTGCCATCAGGGTATTTAAAGTGAGGGGAAAATGAGCCCATGTTCCATGGCTGCTGCATTTCGCGCAGCGAGCTTCTTTTAACAGGCCCGTTATCTTTATCATTAGAAGGTGGCCATGCTGACTGGTGTAAAGCCACATACCTGCTAAAATCTTCGATAGAAGTAATAAGACCTCCCATAGCGCCATAAGCGCCATGGTGCAGCAATGGCTGCTCTGCCCATTGCTCATTCAACCACCGGTAGCCATGCGCCAATTGTGCAGCAGGCACTTGTGTATATTCCCATTTTGTATGACTCATCCCAAGCGGCTGCAAAATATTTTCAGTTATATACTGCTCAAACGGTTTGCCGGATACTTTAGAAACAATATGCCCCAACAAGGTAAAACCAAGATTGCTATATTCATAAGCGACACCGGGAACATTAGAAAAGGTAATGCCGTTCTTCACTAAGTTTATTAACTGCGCATCAGTATTTTGGAGCTGCCGGTCGCCCCAGGGATTGTCTTCGGGAAAGCCTGCAGCATGCGATAATAAATTCCTGATGGTAACAGGCGGCGCATCAGTGGTAAGGTACTGCAGCTTCTTCATCTCAGGGATGTATTTATAAGCAGGATCATCAAGCTCCAGTTTGCCTTCATCGCGCAGTTTTAGGATGGCCATAGCTGTAAAGCTTTTCGTCATGGAAGCAATGCGGAAAAGTGATGCCGTTGTAGCAGGTATTTTCTTTGCCAGATCTGTATAACCAAATGCGCCGGTGTGTACCAGCCTTCCATCCACCATTAATCCAAATGCAAAGCCAGGAAAATGATTATTTTCGGCATACCTGTGGACTAAGCTGTCAATCATGGGAAAAGCAGCTTCAATTTTTTGAAGTCGGTTGCTGTCAATGAATACAGGAGGCTTGTAGGTAAGGGATTGCTGGCTGCTGGCAATATGCACGTTTAAAAAGGCAGCTACGATCAGCAGAAAATAATATGAGTAACCGGAAGGGATCAATGAAATTACTTTTTTCATAGCAGTTGTTTTTGGTAAAGAAGGTGCAACAATGTAAGTTTTTTTAGGTAAGAATGTTTTATTGGCAAAATAATATTAAAGTGTATGATTTCATTAAACACTGACATTTGCTTACATGGTGAGTCTTCAAGTTATCATGATGCTGAAGAAAAAGACATTGAAAATAGAATAATCAAAATGACAAGCTTTTGTAGGAAGATGGTATTAAGGGGATGGCATAATAATAACTATATTGTTCCAAATTGTAATGAACCTAATTAATAACATGATTTATTCAGGTACAAGTGGCCTGGTACTTCCTGTACCTCAATCATTATACCCTCCTGAATTTCAGGGTAAAAGCCGGTTGACTTATTATGCATCCTTATGTAATAGCATAGAGATCAACAGCTCTTTCTACAAGACCCCGATGATATCAACTGTTAGTAAATGGGCTGAAAGTGCTCCGGACAATTTTCAGTTTACTTTTAAACTATCGAAAGCTGTAACTCATGCAAAAGGGCTTGATTTTAATGCTGAAGATATTAATCATTATATGCAAACTATAGCCAACATCGGCAATAAAAAGGGATGTTTGCTGGTTCAGCTTCCACCCGCACTTAAAATTGAAAAATATAAGCAATTGCAAAACCTTTTAATAAGTATTAAAGGTGCTGACACCAATGAAGATTGGAAAGTGGCGATAGAGTTTCGTAATACGTCATTGTATCATAAAGAAGTATATGATTTACTCGATCAATATAAGGTTACTATGGTGATACATGATTTGCCTGCCGCAGCTACGCCATTGATAGAATCAACAGCAGATTTCAGGTATTTGCGTTTTCACGGTCCCGGCGGACGCTACCGCGGAAGCTACTCTGATGATTTTTTACACAAATATGCGCAATACATTAAAGCCTGGGCAAGTGAAGGGAAGGCAGTTTATTTTTATTTTAATAATACAATGGGAGATGCTTTTAAAAATTTACAGACTCTAAATAGTTTGTTGCAGCCATCGTTTTAGAAGAAAAAAAGCTTTTGAATTAAGAGGCATAATTATACTGTTTCCGCCTTTTTTTAGTTCTTTTACCTTTTCTTTTGTATCAGCAAAACAAATAGGTTTCCTGAATTAATAACAGAACGTACTATGCAAGAAATAAAAAAGGCCTTAATAATGCTTTGATTATTAAGGCTTTAATAAAGTAAGTGGTGTGAGGCGGGATCGAACCGCCGACACAAGGATTTTCAGTCCTTTGCTCTACCAACTGAGCTACCGCACCATCCGTTGCTTTTGTTACTAAGCAAGGCTGCAAATATAAGAGGAATTTTATAAAATTATTATTCTATCCGCTAAAATTTATTTTTTAAAACTCACAGTTTTTCGGCGTTCGTGCAAAAGGTATTACGTCTCTTATGTTGGTCATTCCCGTAACAAACTGCACCATTCGTTCAAAACCTAATCCAAAACCGGCATGCGGAACGGTGCCAAAACGACGACTATCTAAATACCAGCTCATTTCTGCTGCAGGTATATTCATTTCTTTCATTCGCTCCTCCAGCTTCTCCAGCCTTTCCTCTCTTTGTGAGCCACCCACTATTTCTCCAATTCCCGGAGCAAGTATGTCCATGGCAGCTACTGTCTTTCCATCAATATTTACCCGCATGTAAAAAGATTTTATTTCTTTGGGGTAGGCGGTAACGATCACCGGTTTTTTAAAATGCTTTTCTACCAGGTATCTTTCATGCTCACTTTGCAGATCAATTCCCCATTTAACATCGTACTTAAACTTCTTCTTTTTATAAGCAGGACTTTCAAGGAGAATATCTATAGCTTCTGTATAAGTAATTCGTTCAAAATTATTATGTAAGACAAACTCAAGCTTTTCTATCAATCCAAATTCACTTCGCTCATTTTGGGGCTTTTGCTTTTCTTCTTCCGCAAGGCGCTGGTCTAAAAACTCGATATCTTCACGGTTATTGTCTAACACATATTGTATAAGATATTTTATAAACTCCTCGGCCAGGTTCATATTATCTTCAATATCACAAAAAGCCATTTCGGGTTCTATCATCCAAAACTCTGCAAGGTGACGGGCAGTGTTAGAATTTTCGGCCCTGAAAGTAGGGCCAAAAGTATATATTTCACTAAAAGCCATTGCCCCAAGTTCTCCTTCCAACTGCCCGCTGACAGTAAGGTTTGTGCTCTTGCCAAAAAAATCTTCTTTAAAATCAATATTACCTTCAGCATCACGTACAGGCGAGTCAAAAGGTAAAGTAGTTACCCTAAACATTTCTCCTGCGCCTTCTGCGTCTGACGAAGTAATAATGGGTGTGTGCAGGTAAATGAAACCTTTATCATTAAAAAACTTATGGATGGCAAAAGCAAGTGTATGTCTTATACGAAACACAGATCCAAAAGTATTTGTACGAAAACGCAGATGAGCAATTTCTCTTAAAAATTCAAGGCTGTGCTTTTTAGGTTGCAACTGATATTTTTCAGCATCGCTGTCTCCTAAAATCTCCACAAATAATGCCATTACTTCTACCTTTTGCCCTTTACCTTTTGAAGCAACTACCTGCCCGGTTACTTTTAGCGAAGCGCCTGTGGTTATTCTTTTTAAAGTTGTTTCGTCTAATAAACCAAGTGCTGCCACCACTTGCAGGTTATTATTAGTGCTGCCATCATTAAGAGCTATAAACTGGTTGTTACGAAATGTGCGCACCCAGCCCATTACAGTTACCTCGCCGCCTGTTTCACCCGATTCCAGCACTTGTTTCACCTTTACCCGTTTATTAAACATTTTGCTTTCTTTTTGACGGCAAAGATAAGGAGTTGTGATTTTGCTGTCTTTATTGCTGGTTTCATACATTTACATTCTAATGTTAATCATCATAGACTGCAAGATTTTTTAAAACTTTGTTTTTTGCGCAAACCATACATCAAATTATTTTTTCTTATATTTTTCCGGCTATCTACAATAAAAACTTAAAATAATCGTATCTCTTGCAGTACTGAAATAAATTAAATAAATTGTTGTATCTTGCCGACGGTAAAAATTAAAGTGTATAAAGGCAATAATAAAAACTTCTGCTTATTCACATTAGGTTTCTTACAGGTTGTAAAGTTTGCATCTATAAAGAAGATTTCTCTGCTATCACGGATTTAAATAAATTGACTATTTAAAATATCGGTTCTAAATCAGAATGTAATCTTCTTAATTATTAATCACTTTAATTAAAATGTAAATAATGTCTGTAAAAGTTTAATAACAATAAACAATTATTTTATTAAAGGCCTAAGATGTATTAATAATTGATTTTTTATTATCACGGAAAATAGTAAGATAATTTAAAAAAATTATCTGCTGATAAAACAAAATAACCGCACAAACGTTCGTAATATAATTAGTACAAATTTTGTTAACAAATAATATGTGCTGCTTCAAGCAATATTTACACAACCAATTTAAAACTGATAAAAAAGTAAAACCAAAAACATCTGTTGAAAAGACTATTAAATAAAAAAGACCTTAGACAAATTAAAGTGTAAAAACAATTTAAAATTTTTTGATTTACAAAATTGTAACGTAAACTTGCATTGAAATATGAAGCTGATCAGGAACTACTCTTAAACTCGTCAGTTTTTTGGTTTTCTCAATTCCATTTTATTCAAACTTTTTTCCTTTTACCCTGATGTTTCGAGTTTTTAACCATCAAAAATTTTTATGTACGACATTTCTCAGTTGAATGATATGCTTGTTCCCGAACTTAAGGATATAGCGGACCAGCTTAGCATTCCCAATGCTAATAAAACAGATAAACAAGATCTTATTTTCAAAATATTAGATCGCCAGACGGGCAACGATGCAGATAAAGCCCAGCCCGCAGAAAGAGGCAGGCGTAAACGCATAGTAAAAACAACCCCTGCTGTTGCTTCAGCACAGGAGGCTGAACCAATTATAGAAACCAAACCTGACGTTGCAGTTGAAGAGCCTCTTAAAAAAGAAAGTTTTAAAAGTGCATCATTAAAACGTGGAAGAAAGCCTAAAACGCAAAAAAATGATGCACAATTAGAGTTTGACCCGATAAACACAGACGACAGACCTGCTGTAAAAGAAGATAATGAAGAGGCAAACGACAGCAGCCAAAGTTCTGAAACCAACAATGATACACAAGTAATGAATGGTGCGCCTGCAATACCATCTCAACAATCAAATAACAGGTTTCAGCAGCAAAATCAAAGAAGAGAACAAGCTTTTAATATAGAATTTGACGGAGTAATACAAAGTGAAGGTGTGCTTGAAATGATGCCCGATGGTTATGGTTTCCTTCGCTCATCTGACTACAATTATTTATCTTCTCCCGATGACGTGTATGTGTCTCCATCGCAGATAAAATTATTTGGGTTAAAAACCGGAGATACGGTAGCCGGGTATGTTCGCCCGCCAAAAGAAGGTGAAAAATATTTTGCACTTTTAAAGGTTGAGTCCATTAATGGTAAAGGCCCGGAAGAAGTAAGAGACCGGGTTCCGTTTGATTACCTGACACCGCTTTTTCCGTACGAAAAATTAAACTTAGTAACTAACTCAAGCGGTTACGCAACACGAATAGTAGACCTGTTTACACCTATCGGCAAGGGCCAGCGCGGATTAATCGTTGCCCAGCCTAAAGTTGGTAAAACAGTTTTATTGAAAGACATAGCAAATTCAATTGCTGCCAATCATCCTGAGTGTTACCTGATGGTTGTATTAATAGACGAGCGGCCGGAGGAAGTAACAGACATGGAGCGCAGTGTAAAGGCAGAAGTAATAGCATCTACTTTTGATGAGCCAGCCGAAAAACACGTAAAAGTCTCGACTATTGCTTTGCAGAAAGCCAAGCGCCTGGTTGAGTGCGGGCATGATGTGGTGATATTGCTTGACAGTATAACCCGTTTGGCAAGAGCGCATAATACGGTTGCTCCCTCAAGCGGTAAAGTATTAAGCGGAGGTGTGGAAGCAAACGCTATGCAAAAGCCGAAACAGTTTTTTGGAGCAGCGAGAAAAATTGAATTTGGAGGCTCACTAACTATTCTTGCCACAGCCTTAATTGAAACAGGATCCAAAATGGATGAAGTGATCTTTGAAGAGTTTAAAGGAACAGGTAATATGGAACTGCAACTTGACCGGCGACTTGCCAACAGGCGTATCTTTCCCGCCATTGACCTTGTGTCTTCATCAACACGCCGCGATGACCTGTTGCTCGACAGAGAAACTTTACAACGGATGAACATTCTTCGACTATATATTAATGACATGAATACTGAAGAAGCCATGAATGAATTACTTAAGAGAATGCGCGGTACAAAAGATAATACAGAGTTTTTGGCAAGTATGAATGGAAGATAAGGGGCAATAACATTTTTAGTAAAAGCCACTAAAAGAGTGGCTTTTTTTGTTGATTGCTTGTTTTAACTATTAATATCTGCATCACAAAAAGAAAAGGAGAAATGACTAATAAAAGCTTAAGACAGAGGTTTGAGTTGCACCTTAGGAATAAAGTCAATTGTTGATTTTTGTAAGGCTTTTTGAAAATAAAAAGTGTAGCCAAGGTTTTTGGTATTTGTGAAATCTATTAAACGCCAACCCAAGGATTTCATATATTTTAATATATTTTCAGCAGCTATTGAACTTTCAAAAGATTTTAATTTTTGAATTTTGATTTTATCATCAAATTCAGCAAACCTTACTGCTCGTTCAAAAACTATATTTAATTTATTTAGAGTATCAGACAAATGTTCTTTGTAAAAATTAATTTTACAATGTATCACTATCTTTTCCTGCGCATTAAGGATGTTTAATGGCATAAAGAAAATTATAAGAATAAGTATTTTTCTTACCATAATCTGAAAATTTATAGCTCTGATTCTTGTTTTTACTAAAACAATTTCAGTTAAGTTACTATAAAAAATTCTTATACATTTCTTACAGACAATTTTATTTATAATGCTTTTTATTGTACCAGAATCTTATGAGAAGAAATTCCTGTATCTGATTCAAGCGTTAAGAAATATACGCCTCTGCTTAAGCCCGTAAGAGGAATTTGAATCTCCTGGCCTATATTTAGTATATCATAGCTTTTTAAAAATACCTTCCTGCCTAAAGCGTCAATGAGACGTACATTTGCCTGTTTCATATTCACAAGTATGCGAAGGGTGGTTTTATATTTTGCAGGGTTAGGATATACTACGTATTGCACTCCTGTTTTGTCAAGCGCTACGCTTACCACCTTAGAGTAAATAACCCGGCCGTCTTTAGCTGTTTGTTTAAGGCGGTAGTAATTTACACCCTGAAAAGGTTTACTGTCATTAATAAGATATTGCTGCAAACTGTCAGGAGTGCTGCCTGAACTGAGTTGACCAACAGAACTAAAAGTAACACCGTCAAGGCTTCTTTCAATTTCGTAAGAAATACTATCTGTTTCCACAGGTGCAGACCATCGCAGGCTAACTGTATTATTTGCTTCTTTTAGCCCTGTAAAAGTAAAAGCACGGATTTTAAAATTGTTATCTGAGATATCGAAGAAAATATTATTAACAGCTTTTACCCTTATTCTCCCTGTTGTTGATATATTTTCGGGCACTACTATTTCTTCCGACCCGTCGTTAGGCGTACTTGCAAGCAAGGTAACCGGAAAAGTTAATCCGCCGTCAACAGATAATTCTATGGAAACATTGGCGCAGTTTACAGGTGCAATATTTGTATTATTGACATCCCAGGTAACCATTTTAAAGGTACCGGCATCCCACGTTGCCGTGTCTGGCTTCGTTACTTTGAAAGGTCCCGCTTTTCCATCAACTGCTACTGACATTTCACCAAAACATACGCCTCCGCCTCCGGAATGGTTATCCCTTGCCGTTAAACGAAATTGTAATGTACGCGCATATGTTGGCAAAACTTCACCAATGGTTGTTTTGTTATTTAAAATATCACTCATTTTTGGAAAGTATCTTACCGGAGCGGTTACCGGCGGAAAGGAACGGAAAATAGGCGCATCATCTTTCGGGGTATTCCACTCCCCGAAAGGCCCGCCTGTATTTATTTCTTCCCAATCGTAAGTAAGAGAGTCTTTGTCAATATCGGTTGCAGAACCGGTAAGTACAAATGGTGTTGATTTTGGAATAGTATAATTAGTACCTGCATTTACTACTGGCGGAGTATTGCCGGTAGGCGTTTTTACTGCACAATTATTACCGGTTCCGTTGACTGTATAATCAGTTATTTCATTAATACTGATAGAATGAAAATACGGATCACTGTTAGGTTGCAGATCGTTTGATGGATCGCAAATGCCTGCATAAGCCATAATGGTGCTGCCGCTGCCAGGCTCAGCATTGGATGAAACATCTCCATTGCCGCTGCAGTTGCCGGTTGCAGCATTAAAAGTATGAACTCCGCCAAATTCATGACCTATTTCATGTGCCACATAATCCACATCAAACGGATCGCCTGAAGGAGGCGAATTTCCCGTTACACCACTTGCTTTTGAGCCATTTATACATACCACGCCAACTTTGGCAAGCCCACCGCTTGCTGTGCTTACCGTATGACCAACATCGTAATTATTCTGACCGATGATCTTATCAATAGCAGCCTGGCTTTCGTCTAAAAGAGTATTTGCATTAGCATTTCCTTTAAAAGGGTCTTTTGTCGAGTCGGTAAAAACAATTTTATTATTGTTATTTACCAGCACTAACCTGATATCGAGATCATTTTCGTATATGCCATTAACCCTGTTTATAGTAGTAACGATAGCTGATAAAGCCTGTGCAGCTGTGACCGCTGCGCCGCCGACAGCACTAGCATATTCGCCTGTACAGGCAACAGCAAGTCGGTAAGTTCTTAATGTTCCTCCTATACATTGAATTCCCTGCGGCCGGGCTGCCGCTATAGTTCTTTGTAAGACATCTTTATTAATGATCTGGCCGTTTTCTATAAAAGGTGTTTTTTGCCTGTAATTTTTTTTAAAATAAGAAATATAGCTGGTTAATGTTTCCTGGACATACGGATCAATGTAGACTGAGCCAATGATTGGTGAAAGGACCATTGCATGAAAACCTCTCTCTGACCAATCAATTTTAATAGTAGCATAAGGATCATCAATTCCTTGCCCGTTGTAGGTTTTAATATTAGGAAATTTAGCTGCTAATCCCGGTTCCATCATTGAAGTTTCTGCCAGTCGAAACCTGTTAAAACTGCCATCAGGCATTGGCAGCGTAATTACTAAAGCACTTTTTTTTGCAGCTTCAGTAAATTCTTTTGGTATCGTTTTTAAAAAAGATACCAGGCTTCCTGTATCTAATTTTAATGTACGGTATTGCTGAGGCACTATTTTTCTTTGTTTGCCTGCTGCAGCAATTTTTGATTCTAAGATATCTTTCCAAAAATTATTCTGGGTAAAAGCTGAATAAGAAGAAGATAAAGCAAGAAGCAGTATGAAGCGTGTTAAGAACTTTTTCATTAGGGAAGTTTATTCGTCACTAAGTATGAAAACCAGGTTTTTTAATTGTAATATTACTAATAATTCAATTATTGCTTTTAGCAAAACTCGTGTATTTGCAATTTTTTAAATAATAACAGCAGATATAACAGTAATATTTTGTAATTCTGTTACTAAGTTATTTAAAAGGCATGTTTATAAATTAAAAAGCTTACTAATTTGACCTGCTCTTTAGTTTACTATTAACGGTTTTCCTGTACTTTTTATTTTACTATAGTTTCTCTTAACTGACCATACATTCCAACTCTGTATCTTACATTTGCCAAAAATTAAATGAATAAACAAATGAGGAAAATACCGATGGTATGTCTGGCAGGCATGTTATCTTTTGCAGCATGCCATAATGAGAATTCATCTACTGTTGGTACGTACGAAAGAGAAGAACCATCGTCAGAAAAAGAAGGTGCGGTAAAACAAGAAAAAGAAGGTAATAACAATAAGAACCCTGAAAAGTTTTATATAGATTCATCTAAGAGTATTGATAGCTCACTGCGTAAAAAAGACGCAGGAGCCTCACCGGAAAAAAACAGCGTAAACATGCAATCTAAAGCTGCACAAGGTGATGTAAAACAGCAATAAAAGTGCAGGAAGCCAAATAGATGCATTTAAAAAACCAAATGTTCTCTGTTTTTAATCTTTTCCCTTGTTAACTCTGCTGCCATTTGTACCACGGAAATTGATTTAATCAATGCTGTAATTTGATCGCATCTTTCATCATCAACATAATCACCTTTCATAAGCAACAGAAAATCCATGTGTTTAAATTCGGGCAGCAGATATTCACCATCGCAATGATTGTGAAACAAGTAATATTTTAAAAAAGTGTTTTCTTCATGCTCATAAACTGAAAAAAAATACTGCCTGTTTTTTTTTCGCAATTGTTTGTCTATTTCTGTGTTCAAACGAAAATTATAACCTAACAAATTATTCAGCAGCCAGCAGAACTGGTAATTTTTTACAGGCGCCATTATTCCGATTAACCGTGTATCCGAAAAAAAATCATCAGCTATGGCTTCATTGTCAAGTATCAGTTTCATGGTTCGGCAAATTTAAAACTCTGCTGTAAGATTTTATCTTCTTTTATTCTTTAACTGCAATCATAATTTTTTATGTCTTTATTTAAAAAGTTCAGAAAAATTATTAATTGAATTCTTTTATTCAGAAACGGCAGTTTTTTGAGAAGAGGCAGAAAATCGGTTTGTGTGTAATCTTGCCAATTGACTTTCATCACTTTTTGCAAAAGCAAGCTTTCCCTTTGAACCTGTTGCTTCAATCAACCGGTATATAAATCTGGCAATATGCAGCTCTTCGTCATAATCTGCTTTTTCACCGCCTGCTGAAGCTTTGTTATAATTATTTTGATTACCGGTAGAAAAGTTCAGCACAGGTACTTTTATAGGCATAGAAGTATCCTTGGCTTTAAGACTGCTGCTGTCAATACTTATATCCACAGTTTTATCAGCAGACGTTTTAATGTTTTCAATCCAGCCGGCAGGTGTGTCATAACATTTTATTACCAGTTTTTTATCTTCACCATATCTTCCAACCCGGTTAAGATTGATAATGTAATTTACTGTTGAAGCAATTGGTGAATTAATAATCCATTTATTGCTTTTAGACAACCCGTTTTCATCAATGTAGGATACGAAAGTATAATTATAATTTTTTGCTTTTGATGCCATTAACATTCTTGCCAGCTCTATCAATATAGACGTGCCGCTTACTATTTCTACAGTATCGTTTGGTTTTATCTTTTGCCCGGTACTTTCATTTTCTTCCGGATACATATAATTATAAGGAGCTGCAATTATAATATCTGAGGCAGCGCCGTTATCAATAAAGGCAGCAACATTATTGGTATTTTTTATACTTTCTTCAAAAGCTACATTCAGTTCTACATCCAATATCTGAGATTGGTCGTTAAAATATTTGTTATAGCCGGCAGGGGTAATATAAACAACAGGAATCTTTGCCGGAGAGATTTTATCTTTATTATTAAAGCGAAGATGATCAGCAGTATTGCTGCTGTTATAAAGAAATAAAGCAGTTGCGCCTTTTAAAGCTGCTCTTTCAGCCTCTTTCTGCACTGTTTTATTAATGTCGAAAGCCTTGTTTTCAGTATTATCTTCAAGCCAGGCTTTCACATCTGCAAACCAGGGAACTCCTTTTTCTTTTAAAGCCATTGCAGGCATGCCGGTAACTGATTTTTGGGCAGAATAGGAGAGGGGAATATAATCTTTTTTTACAGCAAGCAAAGTACCGTTGACCTTTAAAAAAGTGCTTGCTTTAATTTGTTTTCCTTCATCAATCCGAAATGGCTGCAAGTATCCATTTGTACCTTTTGGCCTTAATCCAATCGTTTTAAACTGATTGCTGAGATATTCTGTTACCAGATTGTCTTTGTTAACAAGACTTGAGTTTTTATTTGTAAGATTTTGATCGTGACTTATTAAATTGTTGATAACCTGCTGGTCTGCTTTTCGTTGCGCTTCCATGGCTTTTCTTTGTTTTCTTGATTGTGAAAACAACAAAGCCGGAACAAATACACAAAAAAACAGCAATTTTTTCATAGGAAATTTTGTTGGGTAGAATCAAAAGTAGTGCCGCTAATGAAAGCGATGTTACTTAAAATAAAAGTTATATGTAATTATAACAATTACAAGGGACAGGAATTTCTATGAGAAAGTTTAATTACAATTACAATAATTAATGCAGGAGGATTAATTCGATAAAAAATTAAGTCATTACCTGGTAAACGAGCAAAGCCATTACGTAAGCCAAAAAAGTCATGTACAAAAGTTGTACAATCGGCCATTTCCAGGTTTTTGTTTCTCTTTTTACTACAGCTAATGTGCTCATACATTGCATCGCTAATACATAAAAAACCATTAGGCTGATACCTGCCGCCAAGGTATAAACTTTGGTTCCGTCGCGCCGCACCGCACCGCCCATTTTTTGGCGCAGCGAAGTATTTTCGTTATCTGTTTCCACGCTGTATAGTGTTGCCATGGTTCCGACAAATACTTCACGGGCAGCAATAGAAGTGATCAAAGAAATGCCTATTTTCCAATCGTAACCTAAAGGTGCGATGGCAGGCTCAATGGTTCTGCCCAAGATACCTGCATAACTATTTTGAAGCTTTTCAGAACGATATTCTCTTTCAACGCTGCTTTTGTCAACTCCTGCTTTTTGTTGCAGCTTTTCGTATTTAGCCGAAAGAACTTTCATTCGGTCAGGAGGGCCATAACTGCTCAAAAACCATAAAAGAAGACTGATAACAATAATAACTTTACCGGCATCACGTACAAATATCCGTGCTTTTTCTATCATGGTTACGCCTACATTTTTCCATCGCGGGGCGCGGTAGGCAGGTAGTTCTAAAATAAAAAAACTCCTTTCTTTTATTTTAATAATCAACTTAAAAACATAGCTGACGATAAGCGCCATTACAGTACCAAGCAAATACAATCCCATCATAACCAAACCCTGGAGGCTTAAAATACCAAGAAAAAATTTATTAGGAATTACAAGGCTTATAAGTATCGTATACACCGGAAGGCGGGCGCTGCAGCTCATTAGAGGTGTTACCAGTATGGTTAATAATCTTTCTTTGCGGTTTTCAATGTTTCGCGCACTCATAATGGCCGGTACAGCGCAGGCGAAGCCGCTTATCATCGGCATTACACTTTTGCCATTCAGGCCCACTTTGCGCATTAATTTATCACTTAAGAAACTAATACGGGCCATGTAACCAGTGTCTTCAAGGATCGTGACAAGCCCGAAAAGAATCATGATTTGCGGCACAAAAAGCAAGATACCGCTAAGACCTGCAACAAACCCATTGATAAGCAAATCGCTCCACCAGGCCGAAGGAAGTATATTGGTTAACCAGCCGGCGGCTGAAGCAAAAAACCATTCAATTGCACTCATCGGGTATTCTGCCAGCCAAAAAACACTTTGAAAGAGCAAAAACAGCACAGACAGTAAAATAACGTAACCCCACACGCGGTTTAGCAAAATATTATCCAGCTTTTCGGTAAACAGCTTACGCTGCACCGGATCTTCCTCCACCACGCTTTGCTGCATTATCTGCCTTATACGGCTATAGCGCTGCATAATCTCTTCAGCCTGAAGGCGGGTGTGGTTGAAATTATTTGCTGTTTCTATGTCTTCAATCCTTTCCTGCATATCAGCTGCAAGCGGAAAATTTTCGTGATTGATAAGATAATGAACAGATGAATAATCGCTTAATGCAGGAAGTAATTGCTGCATTTCTCCGACTGCGTCTTCTGCCAGCATTTTTATATTAATAAAATCCCGCAAAGGAGGCCGGTATTGTTGATTCGCAGTCTGAAGCAGTACTTTTTTTAACTGCGGCAATCCTTTATTTTTTCGGGGATTTATGGAAACGACCGGCACGCCCAATTCTCTTTCAAGCGCTTCCAGATCAATCTTAATGCCTTTTTTCCCAGCCAGGTCAACCATCGTAAGCGCTACAACAACGGGAATTTTTAAATCAATCATCTGAGAGCAAAACAACAAATTTCTTTTAAGATTGCTTGCGTCTGCCACCAGTACCACCATGTCAGCATGCACGGTTTCATCAACATTCATTAGCACTTTATACGATACCCATTCATCAGCCCGGCGCGGATAAAGACTATACGTGCCTGGAAGATCAATGATTTTAGCAGTGAAACCGGGCTCAATTGTACAGCTTCCTGTTTTTTTATCCACGGTAACTCCCGGAAAATTGCCGACTTTTTGGTTTAATCCTGTCAACGCATTAAATAAGGAAGACTTACCGCTATTCGGGTTGCCAACAAGCGCTATGTGAAGATGAGAATTAAGCATTTATTACCTGCAAAAGTAAATTTAAGTCTGATGTAAGTGTTACGAGATCGGGAGATTTAACAAGGAGAAAAAATTTTATAATCCCGGATTTGCAAATAAGTTAATCCTTTAAAAAAAATAAATCAGAAAAGCATGTTATTTGAAATTTAATCAAACTATTTTTATATAAACGATAAAATGAAATTTCAAAGGTTGCTGCCTGTGCTTTTGACTGCTTGTATTTTTACCCTCAGTTTTACCCCTGGGAAACGGAAAAGTGATTGGACATCTTTATTTAATAAAAAAAATTTTACGGGATGGGATAAATACATTGGCCCAGATTTGGACAGCACAGGAAAAATGATTAATAATAAGCCGGTCGGCCTTAACAATGATCCAAAACATGTCTTTACTATAGTAAAAGAAAACGGAGAAAACATAATACGAATATCCGGTGAAGGCTGGGGCGCTATCTCAACGCAAAAAGAATATGAAAACTATCATTTTCAGTTAAAGTTTAAATGGGGCAGCTTAACCTGGGGACAGAAAAAAAACAAGAAAAAAGACAGCGGGTTATTGTATCATTCTGTCGGTCCTTATGGTGCAGATTACGGAGCCTGGATGCGTTCGCAGGAATTTCAGATTGAAGAAGGTAACTGCGGCGAATACTGGGGAGTGGCAGGCGGAATGGAAGATATACCCGCCATTCAAAATTCGGACAGTGATTATGTCTACAATCCTGCCGGAAAGGTATACACCTTCAGTGCTAACAGTCCCAACGGAAGGCATTGCCGTAAAGCTGCAGATGCAGAAAACCCTTCAGGAGAATGGAACACGCTCGATTTATATTGTCATGGAGACACAAGTGTACATGTGATTAATGGAAAGGTTATGATGGTATTGTATAATTCCAGACAGATGGAAAATGGCCAGGCGATTCCTCTTATAAAAGGAAAATTGCAAATACAATCAGAAGGGGCGGAAGTGTTTTATAAAGAGATAAAAATTCAACCTTTGAAGCAATTGCCGGTTGAGATGCTAAAGCAGTAAGCAGTACTACACCTAATTACGCTATCATTTCCACGACCACTTCGAAACACATTGCTGATAAAATTTGTATGGAAGAAATTATAAAATCAACTTTGCTTGAATATGAAAAGAGCACCTTTATAATTGATTTAATCAAACATAAGTCCGGGAAAAATTACATTAATGTGCAACAAAATATTGAAGGAAAAAATAGCCAGGAATTGAAAATAAATTTATCGGTTTTAACTGATATTATTTCTGTTTTAAAAAACTATCAAAAGGAATTTACTGTACCTGCTTCCAGACTAAGCAAGTCATATTTTTCAGAGGACAAACAAAAGTCAGTTGTTGAACGCTATTTCAAAGGAGTAACAATTGAAGATTTGGCCTTACAATTTGATTGCTCAAAACAAATTATTGAACAAATATTGTTCAACAAGGGAATTGAAATAGTTGATAACAATCAACCTACACAAAAAAAGAATTTTAGATATAGAAGAAGAAAGTAGGAGGCTTTTTTCTGCGTTAGGGAACAGAAGTGGAAAGCATCAAGAGAAGCAAAGGCCTGTAGCTCAATTTCATTTAGTTAAGAAACGGCTAAAGCCGTTGATGATGAAAATAACTTTTATAGCCCACGGTTTAAACCGTGGGCTATAAGCAGCTATATTGGCTTTAATAAGATAATTATTTAAGATAGTATTACTTTAGCTGTATCTATTAAACTTTAATTTAAAAAACAAAAAACAATGCAACGAATTGCAATGCTTGGCTCAGGATTTATCGGGCGGTTTTATGCAGAGTCTCTGCAAGGCTACAGAAGCAGGGATAAAATAATAAGCATTTATTCCCGCAGGGAAGGATCTGCTAAAAAATTTGCAGAAGATTACAAAACAGAACATGTGACCACTGACATGGAAGAATCTATTTCTCATCCTGATGTTGATATTGTTTGCATAGCGCTGCCAAATAACCTGCATGAAGAAGCTGTAATGCTTTGCTGTAAACACAAGAAAGCAGTGATGACCACAAAGCCTTTGGGAAGAAATGGAGCAGAAGCCAAACGCATGCTGGAAGCTGTAGAAAACGCCGGAATATTTAACGGTTATCTTGAAGACCTCGTTTATACGCCAAAGTTTATAAAGGCTCATGAAAGCGTAAAAAACGGTGCGCTTGGCAGAATACTTTGGGCGAAGTCAAGAGAAACACACCCTGGGCCGCACAGCGAATGGTTTTGGAATATAGAACAGGCAGGCGGCGGGTGCATACTCGATCTTGGCTGCCACTGTGTAGAAATTTCAAGAAGCTATATTGGGAAAGATATTAAACCTGTGGAGGTGATGTGCTGGGCAGATACGCAGGTAAAACCAATAGATGCCGAAGATCACGCCATAGCTTTGGTAAAATATGAAAACGGTGCAATCGGCCAGTTTGAAGTAAGCTGGACTTTTCGTGGAGGCCTCGACTTGCGTGATGAAGTAATGGGCACAGAAGGAACAATATGGATAAATAACTTTCTGCGCACTGGCTTTGAAATGTTCACAACAGGAAAAGGAACCGAATATGTAGCTGAAAAGGCAGAAAGCAATACTGGCTGGCTTTTTCCCGTAGGTGATGAGCTGAATGAGTTAGGCTACAATCATATGTTTATGGATATGTTTAATGCGGTGGAACAAGGAAATCAACCTAAGGAAAGTTTTTATGACGGTTATGTAGTAAATTCTGTTTTGGATGCCTGCTACCGCTCTGCAAAAAGCAAACTGTGGGAACCTGTACAGCTTGACATCTGGAGGGGACAGGAAGGTGTATCAAAACCCAGCCCTTTTGTTGAATACGATGACGAAAATTATTTGGTGAAAGAGGAATTAACCCATTATGGCGCAAGGAAACTTATCTTAAAGAATAAACAATCGGGGAAGATTTTTGAGAAAGAAGTGGAGTAATATCTGAAATGCGGCTAAATGTTGTAAAACTTTTTATATACTTTAAGTATAAAACATTCCTCATTTTTTAGTTTTTATCATTTCTTTTGATATTAATAAAGAAAAATTTGGTAAATAAATATAATGCCACTATCGAAAATATTCCTTAAAGCGTCTGGTACGTTTTTAGTACAATGTTTATAAAATATTTCATCACTTAAATTTTTCTACCATGTTACGTTGGACAATTATTTTTGCAATCATTGCAGTAATTGCTGCAATATTCGGTTTCGGCGGCGTCGCTGCAGGTGCTGCAGGCATAGCCAAAGTATTGTTTTTTATATTTGTCGTCTTGTTTATTATTTCGTTAATAATGGGAAGAAGATCAGTTTAAATATTCTAACATATAATTTATAAATAGCAGCAAATCCGGCTGCTATTTTTTTGCGTTATTATTAATACCAAAAAACTTTTTGCGTTTGTTTTAGTATAGAGTTATGTTTCAATCTTTTAATCAATATTCATATTAACACTGGATAAACATTTTGGCATAATTTTTTAGCTTTACTATTAAACATAATACTATGGATAAGTTAGAATTTAAAGGTGATTATAACGAGTTTAAAGGTAAATTAAAGCAAGCTCATAGCGGGCTTACAGATGATGATCTTGAATACGAAGAAGGAAAGGATGATGAATTTTTCGGAAGATTACAAAAGAAGTTAGGCAAAACCAAAGATGAAGTAGTACACTGGATCAAATCTCTTGGTTAATTCATTTTGATTTTTAAATTAAAAAAGAGGCAGATGTTTAACCTGCCTCTTTTTTAATTAATATCCTATTCATAATCGTTTTCATCAATTGGTTATTTCAGCTTTGCAACCTGGTCATTATAATATCTCACTGTTTCTACAACATCAGGCAAGCTGTGATACCAGTTTGATTCATGTTCTATAGAAAGCATTCCCTTAAAGTTCTGGCGTTTCAACTCCTGGAAAATGGCAGTAAAATCAATAACTCCTTTACCTACTACAGTATCTTCTGCCTGCGTGTCGTTAAATTTTACAATGTCTTTTAAGTGAACGCCATACACATGGCCTTCCAGTTTCTTTAAACATTCCACAGGGTTTAAACCATTACGCGCCCAGTGGCCAACATCAGCACAATCGCCAAGATTTGGATGCCCCTTCATAGCAGCGATGACAGAGTCCGGGCTCCAATACGCATTTGGCTTGGGATGATCATGTATTGCCACTTTTATTCCGTAAGAACCCGCCATGCTGTCCACCATATCCCATTGGTCTTTATGCGGCTCCGCAGTAATATAACTCAGGTTAAACGCTTTTGCAAGGTCAAAAGCTTTATGCCATTCATCTCTTGTACCGGGAGAAATAACACCCATTGCCGTCATGGTTATTCCCTTTTTTTGCAATAGTTGTTTCACTTTGGTTCGGCTGTCCTCCGACATCCTGATGCCAAAACTGTCTTTCATACCCGCGCCTAATGGCTGTCCCCAGAAGGCTTCAATGTTTTTAACGCCTGCACTATCCACTTTATCCAATGCTTCTGCAAAAGTGAACATACGAAAGGTCCACATTTGAACCCCGATTTTCCAGTCAGAAGTCACATCGCTGTTTGTTGCGGTTTGGCTCATTGTTGTATCAGCCGTTGTACTTGTCTTTGTATCAGGATTATTGCACTGTGTAAGTGCAATTATGCAAATAAAACATAGACATGCAGAAGCAATCTTTTTCATTGTTTTTATTTTAAATTTAGAAGTCAGCAAGTTAATGATTTATGAGAAAGTAAATGAAAGTATTGCATACGACAATTTCTATGAAGCATTTAGGGTACATTTCAAGTTTTGTAAGATAAATAAAACTGAAATTTTTAGTTTTATTTAAAAAAGAAAAGTAAGCTGTTTTTGAATTTTCGACGTAAGAATTTTATTTTGCCTTTTTTAAACATTTTTAATATTGAAACAAAACCGGGTTTTCATTATTTCACTGGCTTTATTTTCATTGCTTACCGGGTATTTATTATCAGCCATTTCGTTCGTTGGAAAAGCCGGAATAAGTCTTTTCTATACACAATACCAATTCTTAAAAACCTGGTGGAAAGGTGCTTTGCTGGTTTTTATCGTTTGGATTGTCTTGTTTACAATCTTACATAGTGTAAATAAAAGAGTAAGTAAAACATCTTCCAATATCATCTTTACAGTTTACTTATCAATAGCAATGGCAGAATTATTTTTTTCATATACGGATTTTCGTACCTCGCTCTCTCATCGCTGGTTGGGTGAACGTTTTCACTTAGGCGTTTACTTATTCTGGTTAGGTTGGACAGCAATAGCGATGTTTTTATTATTAAAGAAAAAGACGCTAATTGAAGATTTTGCACCAAAAACACAATCAAACAGTTCTGAGCCATTTTGAAAGATGGTATGAAATCTTTTCATATTCAATTAAAAAACCATCGTGACCGTAAGAAGAATCTATTTCAACATAAGCAGCATTTGGCAGGCAATCTGCAATAAATTTTTGCTCCTGCACCGGGCAAAGAATATCACTTGCTATACCGATAATCAGCACTTTTTGAGATATGGATTGCAATACTTGTTTAAGGGTTTTATTTCTGCCCCTGGCCAGGTTATGGCTGTCCATTGCCTTTGTAAGTATCCAATAACTTTGTGCATTAAAACGACTGACCAGCTTGTCGCCCTGGTAGTTAATATAAGAAGATGCTTTAAAATGGTCAATTTTTTCATTATCCTGGTCAGTTTGTTTTTCAACAAAAATTTTGTAATTACGGTAGGTAAGCAGGCCGACAGCCCTTGCTGCTTTCAATCCGCTTTTGCCTGCATCCGGCGTTTTATCTGTCCAGCTTTTATCAGCTTCTATAGCTAAGCGTTGTGCTGTATGTATAGCAATGCCCCATGCGCTTTCTGCCGCAGAGGTCGTTATCAAAAAAAGATTTTTAATACGGGTTTTCTCCATAACTGACCATTCAAGCGCCTGGTAGCCGCCCATGCTGCCCGCCATTAATAAAAAAATATTTTCAATCTGCAGATGTTTTCGCAGCAAAATCAGGCACCTGACTATATCTCTTATTGTAATCAAGGGGAAATCGCTAAAATAAGGTTTCCCGGTTTCCGGATTATTGCTCAGAGGTCCCGTGCTGCCATAGCACGAGCCCGGTATGTTGGCACAAACTATAAAATAATCAGCAGGATCAATTACCGTATTTTCTCCAACCACACCAACCCACCACTCTGTTACCGCAGAGTTTGAGGTAAGTGCATGACAAACCCAGACGACATTGTTCCTTTCAGCATTTATGGTTCCGTAAGTATTATATGCAATGGTTACAGTTGCGAGTGTTTCGCCGCTTTCAGTGATAAAAGGCTCATCAGAATGAAAATAATTCATTTTATCTTTTCAATTCAAAACTCAAAGTAAAGGTTTGCTTGAATTACATTTGCAAAAATATTTTTATTATGGTTGAAATTAAATTAACCAGGGCAGAAGGAGATTTTGGTTTTGAAGCCAAAGATGCCAACGGACACGTGGTAAAAATGGATAGTAACCCTGAGTCGGGCGGTGTGAATTTTGGTGTCAGGCCAATGCAATTGCTGCTGATGGGTTTGGGCGGATGCAGCGGCATTGACATTGTTTCTATTTTAAAAAAACAGCGCCAGACAATTGAAAGCTTTGATATGAAAATTGAAGGCGAACGCGAGACCGGAGCAGAACCTTCACTTTGGAAAGCTGTAAATATTGTATTTATACTCACAGGCAATATTGATGCTGATAAAGCTAAAAGAGCGTGTGCGCTCTCAATGGATAAGTACTGTTCGGTTGCTGAAACAATACGCAGGGCAGGTTGCAGCATCACCTGGGAAGTAAAAGTTTTAGAGCCAGCCCTTGTGCAAAGCATTTGAAGATACAGTTGAAAAGAGAATTCAAATAAAATAAATGGTGGAACAAGCTTCATAACTTCCTTCAACATCGTTGTGTCACTCACTTGTACAATTGACTCTTTATTGAGCTTTTTCATGTTTTTTTATTAACCCAAATTTGCTTTTTTATCTTTTTTAAAGGAATTAATAATTGATGGAACAACACGCTATAACCAGGGCAATACGGATCAGAACAGAACAGACAAATGAAATGGAACATTCATCTCCTTTGTTTTTAACCAGCAGCTTTACCTATAACGATGCTGAGGAAATGAGGGCAACTTTTGCCGATGAAAATGACAATAATATTTACACCCGTTTCAGCAATCCGACTGTACAGGAGTTTACAGACAGAATAGTGGCCCTCGAAGGTGCAGAAGCAGGTTTTGCTACCGCATCAGGCATGAGCGCTGTGTTTGCATCATTTATGGCGCTTTTAAAAAAAGGAGACCACTTGCTGTCATGCAATGCAATATTTGGAAGTACGCACACGGTCATCACTAAATATTTATCAAGGTATGGAATAGAGCACAGCTATGTAAATGCAGACAAGCCCGAAGAATGGGAAGGTGCTATTCGCCCAAACACAAAAATGATATATTTAGAAACGCCCACTAACCCGGGCCTGGATATAATAGATATTGCGTTTGTATCAAATCTTGCCAAAAAGCATAATATCATTTTAAATGTAGACAACTGTTTCGCCACACCTGTTGGTCAAAGACCAATTGATTTCGGAGCTGACCTTGTTCTTCATTCTGCCACAAAATGGTTAGACGGGCAGGGACGGGTTTTAGGCGGCGTGGTGGTTGGTAAAAAAGAATTGATAAAAGACATTTATCTTTTCTGCAGAAGCACCGGCCCGTCAATGTCACCATTTAATGCATGGGTTTTAAGCAGAAGCCTTGAAACATTGGACGTACGCATGGAGCGTCATTCTAAAAATGCGCTTTACATTGCCAAAGCCCTGGAAAATAATGAAAAAATTGAATGGTTAAAATACCCGGATTTACAAAGTCATCCGCAATACGCGATTGCAAAAAAACAAATGAAAAACGGGGGCGGTATAGTTTGTTTTGAATTAAAAGGCGGCTTAGAGGCTGGCCGTAATTTCTTAGATAACTTAAAAATGCTTACGATAACTGCAAACCTTGGTGATACAAGAAGTATAGCTT
>JAABUK010001905.1_pt1 | contig 38648 bp, 33 predicted proteins | sample 5559141 | NCBI WGS metagenome assembly JAABUK01 (sample SAMN10711869, study PRJNA513367) | rock metagenome | isolation source: Antarctica rocks | place: Antarctica: Victoria Land, Pudding Butte nord | collected 2016-01-03 | reverse complement strand
CCACCCAGCCACCCAGCCACCCAGCCACCCAGCCACCCAGCCACCCAGCCACCCAGCCACCCAGCCACCCAGCCACCCAGCCACCCAGCCACCCAGCCACCCAGCCACCCAGCCACCCAGCCGCTCTCACCCCGTGCCGTCGACGTCCGCCAAGGCGCACGGGGTCGGAGTACCGAACCCGTGGCACCCGGCGTCTCGGCGGACCAAGCCCGGCTACGGCACAAGGTTAGGCGTCTGTGCCACCCGGCTCAAGGGGCTTACCCTTGGAATCCGTGGCCTCGACCGCAGCACAACCACTTATGGACAGATTCATTGTGGAGCCAACCATGAACTTGTTCAGAAAATGAATAACAAAGTTATGCCGAGTGCTGTTTTCGTCCAGATGAACTTCAAAGATGTTTTCTGCCACTGCCACTTTTTTTCCTCCCTCCTGCAAGCCAAGCGGACTGACGACAATTCCTCCGACCGCACCCGTGTCGATGATGCTATAGGCGAGATTGCCGACCGTCCCTTGGGACTGCTTGTCCTTCGTCCACCGCTTGCATTCGACGATCATGAACCCGCCATCGGCGGTCCGGACGCCTTTGGCGTCAATCTCCCAACTCGTGCCGGAACGATTCCCGACGACATCTTGCTTTCCCTCAAAAAAATCCACACCGAACTCGTGAGCGAATTGCCCCAAAAGGTAAGCGGCCACTTGCTCATACGACTCCCACTTCTTCGCCATCATAACCTCCGCGTCTTCTACCTTGACACCTATGTAGACCGCCTGCCGCCGGTCGCCACCTTGGGAATGGTCCACAAGACCGGGGGCCACTACGGTTGTCTATATTATCCGGAAAACGGCGACATCTTATCAGCCTTTCCCCGATCAAGGCTTGCCGGGCCCGGAAGCGTCGGCGGCGATCTCGCGGAAATAGAGCTGGATCAGGCGGGCGTAGTCGTCTCGATATCGGCCTTTGGAGAGCTGGAGGATCTCGGTCCGGAGGTGGCCGGGGAGTTCTCCCCACTTCCGGCCGGTCTTCTTGCGGACGAGGTCCTGCATGGCGGCGAGGTCGGCGTCGGCGACGCCGGCGGGTGCGGCGGTGGGGTCGGGATTATCGGGGGATTCGGGGCCGGGCTGCTGGGCGAGGCCGGGGGCCGGGGGGCCGGTGCCGGGGGCCTGGGCGGCGGCCCGGAGGGCGTCGGCGGCCTGGCGGATCGCGGGGGCGGCGGCCTGCGCGGCCTGCGCCGCGGCCTGGCCCTCGCCGGGGCGGGCGAGCTGGCGGGCGAGGTCGCGGACGTCGTCGCGGGCCTCGCCGATCCCGGGCGGGGCGGCGGCGACGGCGGCCTCTCCGGCCTGGCCCTCGCCCTCGGCCCGGAGGCCGGCGGCGAGGTCCTCGGCCTCGCGGGCGGCGCGTTCGAGGAAGTCGGCGGCCTGGCGCTGCTCGTCGCGGGCCTGGTCGGGCCGGCCCTGGGCGAGCCGATCGGCCCCGCGGTCCATGGCCCGGGGGGCGTGCTCGCCGGCGAGGTCGGCGGCGGACTGGGCCTGGCCCTGGTTCCGGGCGTTCATCTCGCGGGCCCGGTCGCGGAGGTCGGCCAGGTCGCGGCCCAGCGCCGAGGCGTCGCGGCGGAGGGCCTGCTGGGGCGCGACCCGCCCGGCCAGCTCGGCCTGGAGCCGCTCGCGGATCTGCCGCTGGCGGACGGCCAGGTCGGCGGCCCGGGCGGCCTGGTCGGGGCCGAGGCCGAGGTCGGGGTCGGCCGGGGCCGCCGCGACCTCGCCCCCGGCGGGCGCGGGGGCCGGCGCCGGCCCGGCGGGCTTCGGCGCGGGCGCGGCGGGGTCGGGCCCGAGGGCGGGGTCGGCGGCCATCGCCTCCAGGGCCCCGGCGGCGTCGGCGAGGGCGGCGGCCTCCTCGGGCCGCGCCGGATCGCCCTGCCGGGCGCGGTCGGCCAGGTCGGCGGCCCGGTCGACCGCCCGATCGGCCCGGTCGGCGGGGGTTGCCGGCCGGGGGGCGGCCGAAGTTGCGGGTCGGGGGGCCGGCGGGAGGTGGTCCAGCTCGGCGGCGATGGCCTTCTGGCGGTCGGCGACCCCGGCGGGGTCGGCCCGGGCCTCGGGGGCCTCCAGGGCGCGCTCGGCGCGGGCGAGGGCGGCGGCCAGGGCCCGGGGGGCGAGGCCGTCTCCCAGGCGGCGGGCCAGGGCGTCGGCGGCCTCGGCGGCGGCGTGCGCGGCCCGGGGGTCGGCGTCCTCGCGGGCGGCCTCGTCGGCCAGCCGGGCGGCCTCGGCCTGGAGCGCGGGGGCCTCGGCGGCGACGGGGAGGTTGCGCAGGGCCGAGGCGATCCGGCGGCGGTCGGCGGCGGCCTCCTTGCGGGGGGTCGGGTCGTCCCCGGCGGGCTTGCCGCGATCGGCGTCGAGGCGGTCGGCGGCGGCGTGCTCCTCGGCGGCCAGGGCCTCGGCCAGGTCGTCGGCGGGGATCTTGCCCTGCGACTTCTGTTCGAGCCGGTTGGCGGCGGCCAGGGCGTCGACCCGGGCCGCGGCCAGGCCCTCGCGGAGGACCCGGGCCCGGTCGGCGTCGAAGCCGTCGGGGGGCGGGGGCGAGACGTTGACCGAGAACGCCCAGTCGCCGTTGCCGGTCCCGCACCGGGCCACGATCCGGTTGACGCCCTCGGCCAGCTCGACCTCGGCCGTGTCCTGCGCCGGGCCCCAGGCGCGAGTGCCGGCGAAGTCGAAGGCCTGCTTGCCGTTGATCCAGACGGTCAGGGTGTCGTCGGACCCCATCGAGAGCTGGGCCTTGCGGCGGGACGGGCTGACGACCTCGGCGACGGCGAAGGCGGTCTGGTTGTCGGCCCGGCTGTAGATCCGGCCGAGGTCGACCTTGCCGTCGTCGCCCTCGGGCGGGGAGGGCTTCCAGTCGCGGGGCTTGCCGTCGGGGCCGGCAACCGGGGCGCCGAGGTCGGGGGGACGGGCGGGATCGAAGGGAAGTTTGGCGTTGCTCCCGGGGAACGACCCGAGGAGGTGCCATCGGGCCGGGGGCTTCGGCTTCGAGTCGGGCCGTCTGGGCGGGGCCTGGTCCTTGACGGCCCCGATGGCGTCGGCGAGGCGGCCGGCGCGGGCGGCGGCCCGGTCGCGCTGGGGGCGGGCCCGGGGCTCGACGTCGAGGGCGGCCAGGGCGGCGGCGGCCTCCCGCTGCTTCGGGATCAGCGGGGCGATCCGCTCGGCCAGGTCGACCGCGGCCCGGGCGTCGGCGTCGGGCTGGTCGGGTTTGGGCCGGGTCTCGGCCAGGTGGCGGTCGACGTCGCGGGCGACTTCTTCCTCCTTGCGTCTGGCCTCGTCGAGCTTGCGGCGGGCCTCGTCGCGGCGTTGGTTGGGGTCGGCCAGGGCGTCGGCGAGCTGGTTCAGGGCCCGTTTGGCGGCGTTCTGGACGTTCTCGGAGTCGCGGGGGCGGAGGGCACCGAGGTTCTCGGCGGCCTTGGCGGCGGCCTGGGCCGCATCGCGGGCGAGGCCCTTCTGGGGCTCGGGCGGGACGATCCCGGCGGCGAGCCGGGCGATCTGCGCCTCCCGATCGGCCAGGGGTTTGAGGCGGGCGGCGAGGGCGGCCTTCTCGTCGGGGGCGAGGTTGTCCTTGCGTTTCGCCTCGGCCACGGCGGCGGCGACGTCGTTGGCCAGGGCCTCCTGGCGGCGGGCGAGGCGGCGGGCCAGGGCCCGGGCGTCCTGCGGGACATCCTCGACGTCGCGGGCGGCGCGGCGGAGTCCGTCCTCGGCCTCGTCGAGCCTCCGGACGGCCTCGGGGAGGTCGCCGCGGCCGATCGGCTCGATGGCCCGGCGGAGGGGGTCGGTGTCGAGCCGGGGCCGGCCGTTCTCGGCCAGGGGCTCGTCGACGTCCAGGGCCAGGCGGCGGGCGTCGTCCTCCAGGGCCCGCTGGGCCTCGGCGATCTCGCGGAGCGGGCCGTCGGCCCGGGGCGCCTCGGCGGTCTTCCGGGCCTCGGCCCGCTGCCGCTCGGCCAGGGCCCGGGCCTCCTTCGCCAGCCGGGCGGCCTCGTCGGCCTGGGCGGTGAGCACCCCGGCCCGGAGGCCGGGCGACCGGTTCAGGAGCTCGTCCAGGGCCTTGCGGAGCGCGTCCTGGTCGGCGGCGAGCCGGGCCCGATCGCCCCCCTCGGCGGCCCGGGCGGCCAGGGCCTCCTCCTTCGAGGCCAGCTCGCGGAGCTTCTGGCGGTCGAGGTCGAGCTTGGCCAGGGCCTCGAACCGCCGCATGATCTCGTCGAGCCGGTTGCCCAGCGCCCCGAGCTTGGCGTCGGCCTGGCGGAGCTCGGCGAGCCTCTTCGCGGGGTTGGGGGCGTGTCGGGCCCTGTCGAGCTGGGCCCGGCCGGCCTCGGCCTCGACCTCGGCGGCCTGGCGAGTGGGCCGGGCCAGGGCCTCGAAGTTGGCGTCGGCCTGGAGGTCGCGGGCCAGGAGCTGGAGCCTGTCCTCGACCGCCCGGGCCTCGGCCTCGCGGCCGGCCAGGGCGTTGTCGCGGTCGGCGTCCCAGGCGGCGCCGTTCTTCTGGGAGGCGTCGGCGGCGTATCGGAGCTGCTCGGTCTCGCGGCGGTTGGCGGCGTTGGCCTTGCGGATCTCCTCCAGCCGGCCCTGGAACGACTCGCGGCGGGCCCGGTCGTCGCGGGCCAGCATCGGCTCGGCGGCCTCGACGATCAGGACCGCCCGGGGCTCGGACCAGGCCTCGTTGGGACCCCCGGGGGCGGGGCGGTTGTCGAGCACCCGGACCCGGTAGGCCACCGCGTCGCCGGGGTTGAGGGCCAGGTCGCGGAACGAGACCGAGCCGATCCCCCGGGCCGAGGGGGTCCCCAGGCCGTCGAGCTTGAGGGCGACCTTGCCGGGCCGGCCGTCGGCCTCGGACTTCGCCCGGCGGACCTCGTAATGCAGCTCGGCCGAGGCGACGGCGAAGTCGTCCCGGGCCGCCACCCCGACCTGGAGCACGTCGTCGGGCCGGGCCTCGGCCTGCGCGGCGGGCCCCCGGACGGCGAGCGTCGGCGGGGCGTCGGGCCGGACGACGACCTGCCGGGCCTCGGGCCGGCCGGAGAGCCCGTTGCGGTCGTCCCGGGGGGTCAGGACGTAGGGGCCGCTCGACCCGGCCTCGACCGATGCCGTGGCGTGCCGGCCGTCGCCCGAGAGGGCCATCGCCACGGGCGTCGGGCCGGCGGGGGGCCAGGCCAGATCGACCCTCCCGACCGGGACGTCGGTGGCGACCGTCAGCGTGATCCGGCTCCCCTCGACGGCCTCGATCCGGGCGGGATCCCGCGCCGGGCCGGCGGGCAATTTCGTATAAGCGGGCGGGTCGATCCGGGCGGCGATCTCGCGGATCGAGGGCGGGTCGACGGCCGTCACCCGGTAGGACCGGCTCCGGGTCCCGTCGGTCGAGACCCGGTAGCCGATCGAGCCGGCCAGCCGGGGGAGGGTGATCGCGAAGCCCCGGCCGGGGTCGCCGCCGGAGTCGGGCCGGTCGGCCATCCGGGCCCGATGGGCCTCGCCCTGGGCGTCGGTCCACTCCAGCCAGGCGGCCCCGGGCGCGGCCATCGAGCCGAACCGGGGGGCGACCCGCGCCCCGATCGCCAGGTCCGAGCCGACGGCGACCGTCTTGTCTCCCGGCTCGACCGTCAACGCGAACCAGCCGACCCGTTCGAGGTCGCGCCAGGGGGCCAGGAACCGGAGGGCGAGCGTCCCGAACGGGTCGGGCCGGGCCAGGGCCGGGGCGGAGACCGCCGCCGCCGCGATCAGCCCGAAGGCCAGGAGCCGGGCCGCCCGGGCCCCCCCGCGGACGAGCGCCGGGTCGAACGAGCCGGCGTGTTTGGAAGCGTCGGCGGCCAGTGCGGCGATCAGGGCGGGCGACCCCTGCCCGTCCGATCCCCGGCCCAGCAGCGCGACCGACCCGGTCAGCCGCTCGCCGAGCGAGGGGTCGACCCGCTCGGCCACGGCCGCCAGGTCGACCCACCGGGCCCGACGGAGCCAGGGCCGGACGACCTTCGCCGCCAGGATCAGGGCGACGGCCCCGACCCAGCAGCCCCAGGCCGCCCACCGGGCCGCCGTCGGCAGCGTCCAGGCGAAGTCGGCCGCCATCCCCAGGGCCGCGCCGATCGAGGCGACCAGCGCGGCCGTCCCCAGGCCCCGGGCCGACGCGATGGACCGGAGCCGGAGGTCGACCCGGCCCAGCGCCCGGAGGATCGGCCGGGGCAACGCGGTCGCGGTCGGGGCGGGGATGGTGGCCTGGGTCATGTCCGGGAGACTCCTGTTCCGTCCGACTCGGGCCGGGCTCGGGCGCGCGACGGCCCACGGATCAGCATCCATCATCCCGGCGATCCAGGCAACCAGAAAGCCGGGGATCGGCGGCCGCGCGGCATCAGAGGAGCTGCGCGAGGATCGCGACCGGCCCGGCCAGGCTCAGGAGGATCCAGGCGCCCCCCAGGACCCGGCCAAGCCGGTCGACCCAGCTCGGCTCGGGTCGCCATCGGCGACCCAGGATCAGGGCCATCCACGAGGCCAGGACCGCCGGCCCGAAGGCCAGAGTCAGGACCGGCGAGCCCTCCAGCAGGCTGAGCGCCTGGGCCCGCCCCTGGATGGCCAGGACCGCGCCAGAAATCGCCGCCGCGATCCCGAGAGCCAGGACGACCGCGCAGCAGGCCATCCAGCCCGGCTGGCAAGCCAGGCGGCGAAACCGGGGTCGCGGCCGGATCAGCCGGAGCGGGATCAGGGCCATCGTCCACGCCACCATCATCGGCACGGCCAGCATCACGGCGATCGTTCCCGCCTCGCCAAACTGGCGGGAAACGTACAGCCTGACGAGGTAGCCCAGGATATTCCCCGCATCCTGGCCCTTGATCAGCGAGTTGAGCCACCCGACCACCGCCAGCCCGCACGCCGACGCCGCCACCAGGATCGCGATATCCAGCAGCGTGAACCGCCGCCGGGCCGTCGCCTTCGCCGTCGTCGATGCAACCTCGGTCGCCATCGTGGGCCTCCGTTTCCCGTGCCGATCCGACCCGGTCGCCGGAGATCAGACACCACGCAGAGGCCGAAATCAAGCCCCGGTCGGCGCCCTCATTCCAGGAGATCCCGATCGGGCTTCGGCTTTGCGTCAAGTTCCGCCCCGCAGCTTGAACAGAACTTCATCCGGTGGAGCCAGGTCTGATTGTAAATCGTGAGCCCACACTGATCGCAAAATCTGGTCATCTTGATGTTCAGATAGCTGATCAGGACGACCATCGGCACCATGAACGCCAGCATCGTGAAAACATGGGGTGTCCTCGATGGGGCGAACATCGCGGTCGAGATCGCGGTCGAGAATGCCACGAACAGGACGCCCCCCAGGATGACGTACCGGGGGAACCACTTCCGCTTGAAGGCGGCATCCTTCCCGAGGTGGAGCAGGAAGAATCCGCCGATCATGAGGACCACCCAGGTCCCGATGAAGCATGTGGTGATGATGTCTCCAAGCGATGGGTTGTTGTTCATGGCAGTCCCGCCCGTTTCCGGACGATCCACTCGGCGGACAGGATCGCGAAGAAGAGGATCAGGGCGCCGGGGTGGTCCCAGAGGGGGGTTTCCTCGGTCTTCTCGACGGGTTTGGTGCGGGATTTGAGGAGCGCGGGGAGGCCGGCGGCCTCGTGGTCGGCGAACACCTTGCCTCCGGTGGCGACGGCCAGGCGGTCGAGGGGGTCTCGGGCGGCGGCCAGCTCGACGCGCTCGGGGGTGTCGCGGGCGATCACTTCGAGGGGGGCCTCGGGGATCGGCCCGGCGCCCAGGGCGTCGGAGAGCGCGACGAGTTCGGGGGCGTCCAGGCGGACGACGTAGGCCCCTTCGGGGAGGGCGGGGGCGGTGGCCTCGAAGACCCGGGGCTGGCCGGGGACGGGGCGGAGCGGGACCACGGCGACGGCCTCGGCGGCGGTGTCCTTGCGGAAGATCCGGGCGGCGATCAGGGGGTCGGCGGGGACCCCGGCGACGTCCTCGGCGACCCGGGCCTGGAGCCGGATCCCCTCGCCTTCGGGGGCCCGGGGCTTGGTCGGGCCGTGGCGGACCACCCGGTTGCCGACGGCGATGGTCCCCGAGCCGGCCCAGCGGATCACCTGGCCCCAGAACCGGTGGTGGACCTCGTCGCCGACCCGGAACCGCCAGCGCCAGGTGGCGTCGGTCCCGACCCAGAGGACCTTGCCGAGCCCGTAGGGCTGGGCGGCGAGGGCGGCGCCGTCGGATTCGCGGCCGGGGGCCGAGGCGAGGACCGTGGCCGAGGGCTTGGCCTTGCCGGCCACCACCCAGGGGAGCCGGGGGAGGTTCGCCCAGGCGTCGCGGCTCGCCGAGGGCCCCTCGCCGATCTGGAGCATCGGCCAGGCGTCGGGGGCCTCCAGCGCGACGGCCGGCGGCAGGAACGCCAGGCCGGGCGGCAAGGCCGGGTGCGCCGGGTCGGGGGCCGGGTCGAAGGCCAGGGGGCGGGGGTCGAGCACGGGGAGGAGGGCCCGGGGCCCCTCGCCGGCCAGGGACGGCCAGAACCGGGGGCCGGGGAGGATCGCCAGCGTCCCCCCCCGGCCGGCGACGTAGGCGTCGAGGCGGGCCCAGGCCTGGGGCGGGAGGTCGGCCGGGTCGACGTCGCCGACGATGATGGCGTCGTACCGGCCCAGGGGGTCGGGCTCGGGCCCGGCGGGGCGGACCGGCCAGGCGGTGTCATAGGTCAGGTCGGTCGAGCCGGCCGAGGCGGGCTGGTGGAAGACGATCGCGTCGACGGTCACCCGGGGGTCGCGGGCCAGGGCGTTCCGGAGGTATCGGAACTCCCAGCGCGATTCGCCGTCGACCAGGAGGACCCGGGCCTTGTCGTCGGCCACCCGGACGGCCACCGACTTCCGGTCGTTGTCGGCCCGGGCGTCGCCGGGGGCGGGCTCGACGGAGACGGTCATCGCGACCGTCCCCACGGCGTCCATCGGGACCCGGAAGGTCGCCACCGGCCGCGAGCCGTCGGCCGGGACCCGGACCGACTGCACCATCGGCTTCGACCCCGGGCGGTCGAGGGTGACGTCGACGGCGGCTCCGGCCGGGAAGCCGTCGAGCTTGAGGACGGCCGAGACGTGGGCGATGTCCCCCTTGTTGACCCCCTCGGGCGCCTTGATCGAGGCGACGGCGGCGTCGGCCGGCGGGGCGGTCGAGCCGACCAGGACGGGATAAATGGGGATCCCCCGGGCGGCCAGGCGGTCGACCATCGGCGCGGGGTCGCCCGGGGCGTTCTGGCGGCCGTCGGTCAGGAGGACGACGCCGAGCAGGGGCGCGTCGTCGGGCATCTCCAGGGCCCGGGCCAGGGCCGGGGCCCAGTCGGTGGTCGACCGGGCGGGGTCGCCGGTCCGGGGGGGCTTGCGGAGGGCCGTGGCCAGGTCGGGCAAGGTCCCCTCGGGCAGGGCGTCGCGGGCGAACGCGGTCGCCCGGACGTCGTGGTCGGCGGCGAGCCGGGCCAGGGGCGCATCGGGGCCGTCGATCAGCCGGCGGGCGATGTCGCGGCGCATCACCCCCGGGGTGCTCGCCCCGGCGGCCGGGGCCCCGGGCCGGTCGGGGTCGACCGTGGTCATGCTCTCCGAGTCGTCGACGGCCACCAGGACCCGGCCCCGGACCGCCTCGGACCACGACCGGGCCGCGATCGGCTCGAACAGCGCGAGCACCAGGACCGCCCCCGCCACCAGCCGGAGCCCCAGCAGCCCCAGCCCCGCCCGCCGCGAGACCAGCCGCCGCTCCTCGCGATAGAGCAGGAGCAGCAAGGCCACCGCCGAGGCGCCGACCAGGAGCCAGACCCACCCCTGCCCGCTCCCCGCCAGCAGGAGCCTCCGACCGCCCGCGAGGTCGAACGTCATGGGAACAATCACCTGTTGGAATGGGACAAATCCGACCCGCCCCCGACGCCCGGGCATCGGCCGATTGTAGCGTGCCCCGGGCGCGTCGGGAACGGCCCGGCCGGGCGGCGGCGGGAGCCGGGCGTGCAATCCCGATCGCCCTGCCCTATCATGTCTCGATGTCCCGAGGGCGATCCGAACGCGAACCGACCGGAGGCGACGATGCGACACCCGGCTACGCGGACCCTGCTGACCTGCCTGATCCTGGCGACCGCCGCCCACGGGCAGGATGAGAATCCGTGGGTCGGTGCCCGGGTCGTCACGAAGTCCAGGGCCCCGCTCAGGGTCGAGGGGCGGGTCGTGGACGAGGATTGGGACTTTCGCGTCTACACCGTCGAGAAGACCAGAGGTGACGAGGTTTATCTCGCCTCCGGGGACGTGAAGGGCTGGGTCGCGACGTCGGCCGTCGTCCCCCTGGCCGAGGCCGTCGCCTTCTACACCGACGAGATCCGCAAGGACCCGGCCAGCCTGGAGGCCTACACGAAACGCGGCCACGTCTGGTCGGCCAAGGGTGAGCCGGACAAGGCCATCGCCGACTATGGCCAGGCCATCCGGATCGAGCCGGACTACGCACTCGGATATTACAACCGGGGGATCGCCCGCGGGGGGAAGGGCGACCTCGACGGGGCCATCGCCGATTACGGCGAGGTCATCCGGATCGAACCGGAATCCGCCGACGCGCACATCAACCGGGGGACCGCCCGGCAGGCCAAGGGCGACCTCGACGGGGCCATCGCCGACTTCGACCGGGCGATCCGGCTCGACCCGAAATCCGCCCTGGCCTGCTTCAACCGGGGGGCCGCCCGGCAGGCCAGGGGTGAACTGGTCCGGGCCATCGCCGATTATGGCGAGGCCATCCGCCTCGACCCGAAACAGGCCTCGGCCTACAACAACCGGGGGACCGCCCGGGAGGCCCGGGAGGATCTCGATGGGGCCATCGCCGATTACGGCGAGGTCATCCGGATCGAACCGGAATCCGCCGATGCGTACATCAACCGGGGCAACGTCCGGCAGGCCAAAGGCGACCTCGACGGGGCCATCGCCGACCTCGACCGGGCGATCCGGCTCGACCCGAAATCCGCCCTGGCCTACTACTCCCGAGGCGTCGCCCGGCAAGCCAGGGGGGAATCGGACCAGGCCATCGCCGATTCCAGCGAGGCGATCCGGCTCGACCCCAAACAGGCATTGCCCTACATCATCCGGGGCAACGCCCGGGAGGACAGGAAGGACCTCGATGGGGCCATCGCCGACTATGGCGAGGCGATCCGGCTCGACCCGAAATCCGCCGATGCGTACATCAACCGGGGCAATGCGCGGCAAGCCGGGAATGTCTTCGATGGGGCCATCGCCGATTACGGCGAGGCGATCCGGATCGACCCGAACCAGGCCCTGGCCTACCAGAACCGGGCCGTGGTGTGGGCCACCTGCCCCGACCCGAGATATCGGGACGGCAAGAAGGCGGTCGATTCGGCCACGAAGGCTTGCGAGCTGAGTTCATGGAATTCGGCCATCTACCTCGACACCCTGGCCGCCGCCCACGCCGAGGCCGGCGACTTCGACCAGGCCGTCAGGCGCGAGCAAGAGGCGATCGACAGGACCGCGCCCGAGGGCGATTTGCTGAAGGGGATGCAAGAACGATTGGCCCTCTACCAGGCCGGGAAGCCCTACCGCCAGCCCTGATCCCGGCGGGTCGGGGCGCGCCGGCCCGTCGCCGATCGCCGGGGACGGCTCGGGACCTCCCTTTCTTGCCCGAGGTCGCTCAGGCGGGCCCGCGTCCGATCGTCCCGAGCGACATCGGGCCGTCGTTGGCGGCCCCGATCCGTTCGAATCGGGGGATGAAGGGGGCCGGCGTGGGCGGGGCGATGGGCCGGGCGGGGGCCGGCGGGCGGGGCGGCTCGGGGGCGTCGGCCTCCGGCAAAGACGAACCCAACGGGGCGGGGTCGGCGGGCGGGGCCTCGGCCGCTTCCGCAACCCGGGCCTCGACTTGCTCCAGCTCGCGGAGGGCCCGGTACAGCCCACGCTCGGCGGCGGCCTCATACTTCCGGGCGTTGGCCGCCTCCTGGGACGGGTCGAACAGGGCCCGGTCGGCCGCCCCGGCCCGGTCGCGGGCGATGGCCTCGGGGTCGAAGTCGTCGCGGACCCGGCGGAGGTCGGCCACCTCGGCGTCGATCAGCCCGGCCAGCCGGAGGCGGGCCCACTCGCGACGGTCGGGGTCGGCCAGGCCGGCGGCCTCGCCGGGCTCCAGGAGCGAACCGTCGATCCACATCGCCACGATCAGCGCCCCGACCCGCGACTCGATGAGGGAGTCGCCCAGGCGACCCATCAGGTTCTCGACCCGGACGAAATCGGCGTCGACGTGACGCCGGCGGGTCGGGTGCGTCAGGTGGTCGCCGACTTCGCGGAGGGCGGCGATCAGCCGGTCAACCCCCTCGGGCGTGGCCCGGAGCTTGCGGACGGCCTCGGCGGGGTCGGCGGCGATCGCCCCGAGCAGCTCGCGGGCGTCGCGGAGCCGGGCCTCGTCGAAGTCGGTCCCGGCCCGGGCGACCCGCTCCGAGAGCGCGGCGGCCTCGTGGCGGGCGCATCGGTCGAGGCGGACCATCATCAGCGCCGCCCGCTGGACCAGGAACCGGCCGGCCTCCGACCCGGGCCGGAGCTCGGCCTGCATGGCCGCGAACCGGCGGCCGACCTCGGCGGCGTCCTCCTGCGGGAGGGCGATCCCCTCGCCGGTCAGGCCGTGCTTGAGGGCGTTGGCCCGCGACCGCTCCTTCCCCTCGGGGGTCCGGGGGCCGCTGGAGTGCAAGGCATTCTTCCGGTTGGCTTCGAGGCGGGCGGGGCTGCACGTCATGGTCGGGGTCTCGGGCGAGGGCCGCGCGGCATCGGCCCCGGGCGCGGGGCCTCCGCCCGATATATTCAGCCGATCGCCGGGCCCGTTAACACACTTTCTCCCGACCGCCCCGCCCCCCCCGGGCCGCCCGTCAACGGCCCGGGAGGAGGAACCGCGAGACTTCGCGCGGGAGCCGGATGGCGTTGACCCGGTTCACCTTCCAACGGCCGGGGGCCACCTCGCGGAAGCCCAGCGACCACTCGGTCGCGATCGGGGGGAGGGGGGTCCGGCCGCCCCCCTCCTGGAAGGTCCCGCTGGCCATCACCTTGAACTCGGCCGACCCCCGCCGCGACTGGTCGCCCACGCCGGCCGACAGCTGGCTGACCCTCACGAAGTCGAACTGGGTGTGCCGGAGCATCGGCAGCGCCAGCCGGAGCGGGAACGAGCCGTCGACGGTCCGGCCGCCCATGCCGAAGGTGACGTCGTCGGCGAGGAACTCGGTGACCCGGTCGACGTCCGACGCCTCGACCGCCTTCGCCAGGCCGTAGACCACGGCCTCGACCCGCTCGGCGTCGGTGACCCAGAATTGCTCGACCGCGAAGATCGCCACGGCCAGGGCCGCCAGCGACCCCGCCCGGATCAGGAACTTGCCCTGCTGGCTCACCCGGAGGGCGACCAGGCAGGCCACCGTCGCGATCCCCAGGGCCGCCAGAACGTACGACGGATCTTCGACCAGGTAGTGCATCGGGCCCGCCCGTCGTCCAGGTTCGATCGGTGAGATGGATCGGCCTTCATTCTACCCCCCGACGACGCCGCGGGAAGGAGCCCGGGGGATTTCCGCCCGGGGGCCGACGGCGCCGGGGCCGGGTCGCGTCGCGGCCCCGGGGCGGCTACAATGCGGGGCCTTCGAGCGATCATCCCGCCCCGGACCGGGCCCCGGCCCTGGAGATCCAGACTGATGCGCATGACCCTGTGTGTGGCCGGCCTGGCGGTGATCCTGGCGGCCCCCGGGCCGGCCCTCGGCGACGCGGCGCGGGAGCAGGCGATCCGCGATTCGGTCGTCAAGATCTACGCGACGATGCGGGCGCCCGACGTGATCCGCCCCTGGCAGAAGCAGTCCGCCGCCGAGTCGACCGGCACGGGGGTCGTCATCGAGGGCCGGCGGATCCTGACCAATGCCCACGTGGTGAGCTACGCCAGCCAGGTGTTCGTCGAGCCCAACCAGTCGGGCGAGAAGCTGGCCGCGACCGTGGAATTCATCGCCCCTGGGATCGACCTGGCCGTGCTCAGGCTGGACGACGGGGCGTTCTTCGAGAAGCGGCCCCCCCTGCCCCGGGCCGAGACGCTGCCCGAGGTCAAGGAGTCGGTCACCGTCTACGGATTCCCGACCGGCGGGACCAGCCTGTCGATCACCAAGGGGATCGTCTCCCGGATCGAGTTCGTGGCCTATAACCCCCAGACCCAGGCGCTCCGGGTCCAGATCGACGCGGCGGTCAACCCGGGCAACAGCGGCGGCCCGGCCCTGGTCGACGACCGGATGATCGGCCTGGTCAGCAGCCAGGTCCGGGGGGCCGAGAGCATCGGCTACATCATCCCCACCGAGGAGGTCGACCTGTTCCTGAAGGACATCGCCGACGGCTCGTTCGACCACAAGCCGATGATGCACGACCGGCTCCAGTCGCTGGAGAACGAGGCGCTCCGCGCCCGGCTCGGGTTCTCCAGGAAGGCGGTCGGGATGGTCGTGCACGCGCCCGACCGCGACGACGACGACTACCCGCTCCGCAAGTGGGACACGATCGTCAGGATCGGCGACCACGAGGTCGACAACGTCGGGATGACCCGGGTCCGCGACGACCTCCGGCTCCGGTTCGAGTACTACGTCCAGTCGCTGGCGCGCGACGGCAAGGTGCCGCTGACGATCGTCCGCGACGGCAAGGAGATGCCGGTCGAGCTGCCGGTCGCCCCCCGGGTCGACGAGCTGATCCGGCCGCTCCGGGGCCGATACCCGTCGTACTTCATCTACGGCCCGCTGGTCTTCTCGCCCGCGTCGGCCGAGTTCGTCGCCACGCTCGACCGCCCGGGGATGCAGGCGATGTTCGGCCTGATCGCCAGCCCGCTGGCGACCCGACGGGGAGACCGGGCCGCCTTCCCCGGCGAGGAGCTGGTCGTGATCTCCTCGCCGATGTTCCCCCACCGGATCGGCAAGGGGTACAGCAACCCGCTCTCCAAGGTCGTCAAGGAGGTCAACGGGGTCCGGATCAAGAACCTCCGCCACCTCGTCGAGACCCTCCGCGACTCCAGGGACAGGTACATCGCCATCGACTTCGACGACCGCGCCTCCGAGACCATCGTCCTCGACCGCGAGGAGGCCCTCAAGGCCACCGACGAGATCCTCTCCGACAACTCCGTCCGCCAGCAGGCCTCCGACGACATCGCGCCGGTCTGGTCCGGCAAGAAGTAACCGAGGCGGAGCTTGCAACACGATGTCCCGACTCCCCTCCGACCATGCCGAGCGGATGGTGCGTGCCCGCCTCGCGCTCGATGGGCTCTCGGTCGGCGACGCCTTCGGGGGCCGTTTCTTCTCGCCCCCGGGCGAATCGCGGGCGATCCCGCCTCCTCCCTGGTCCTACTCGGACGATACCGAGATGGCCCTGGAGGTCGTCTCGATGCTCGACCGTCGCGGCGAGATCGAGCCGGATGAACTCGCCAGCGGCTTCGCCCGACGCTATATGGCCGACCCTTTCCGCGGCTACGGGATGACGGTCCGGCGCGTCCTGGAGGAGATCGCGGAGGGGATCCACTGGCGGGATGCGGCCGGGCGGGTCTTCGACGGCATGGGCTCGATGGGGAACGGCGGGGCCATGCGCGTCGCCCCGATCGGGGCCTACTTCGCCGACGATTACGGCGTCGTGGTCGAGCAATCGAGGATCTCGGCGGCCACGACCCACGCCCACCCCGAGGGGCAGGCGGGCGCGATCGCCGTCGCCGTGGCCTCGGCGTGGACCTCGCAAGCGATCGACCGGGCCTCGGCGGGGCTCGACGGCCGCGAGATGCTGGTGGTCGTCCTGGAGCACACGCCCGACGGAGAGACCCGGGCCGGGATCGAACGGGCGCTCTCGGTCGACTTCGCCCGGCCCGTCCTGTCGGCGGTCGCCGTGCTGGGCAACGGGAGCCGGATCACCGCGCCGGATACGGTGCCGTTCGCCCTCTGGTGCGCCGCCCGCCACGTCGCCAACTACGCCGAAGCCCTCTGGGCCGCCGCCTCGGCGGGCGGCGACAACGACACCAACGCCGCCATCGTGGGGGGGGTCGTCGCGCCTGCGGGCGGCCCGGGGTCGATCCCGCCGGCCTGGCTTTCGTCGCGCGAGTTGCTGAAACCGTGAGCCCGGCCTCCCCCCTACGCGGGGCCCCTGCATGATCACCGCTGATAAATCGGCAGATACCGATATTCGACCGCCAGGGCGAGGGCGGCGGTTGCGGTGCAGTAGACCCGGCCGCCGGAGCGGTCGTTGCCGTCGCCGGAGAGCCAGCTCCCGTCCTTCTCCTGGTGCTCCAGGAGGATGGCGACGAGCTTCGGGTAGTAGGCGTCGAAGTAGCGGTCACCGACCTGGAAGAGGGCCTGGGGGCAGTAATAGACCTCGTAGAAGAAGTACTGGCTGGCCCACCTCGGCGGGTGCTTGAGGAGGTACTCGGCGCCGGCGACGGCCTCGGCGGAGTTGTGGTCGCCGCAGATCTCCAGCGAGAGGATCCCGGTGCCGGTCCTCGGGTTGTTGGGCTCGCCGCCCGGCTGGTAGCCGAACCCGCCGTTCTTGTGCGAGCACCTCTTGATGTAGCCGACCGCGCGGTCGATCGGCTCGGCCGGGACGGCGCACCCGGCCGACCTGGCGGCGCGGAGGGCCATCACCTGCCAGCCGGAGACGCTCAGGTCGCTGTCGGAGGAGGTCGGCTGATACCGCCAGCCGCCGGCGTGCCGCTTGTCGCGGCCCTTGCCGGGCGCGTCCTGCGCCTTGAGGATCAGGTCGACCGCCCGGGCCAGCGCCGACCGGGCCTGCTCGGCCAGGGCGGCGTCGCCGGTCATCCCCACGACCTCGGCGAGCATCAGCGTGCTGATCCCGTGGCAGTACATCGGCCCGTGGCTGGTGTTGGTCACCAGCAGGCCGTTGGGCTTCTGGCCGGCGATGACGTAGCGGATCCCCCGCTCGATCGTCTCGCGATAAGGCCCCGGCTCGCCCGGGACGTGGCCCGCCGCCAGGAACGCCATCACCGCCAGCGAGGTCGCCGAGGTCGCCCGGCCGAACCCCGCGTCCCAGCCGCCGTCGGGCTTCTGGGCCTCCTTCAGATAGACCAGGGCCCGGCGGATCGCCTCGTCCGACTTCGTCGAGGTCGCCGACGTCTTATCCTGCGCCGGGGTCCGGTGCGGGGGGGCGGTCGCAAGGAGCAGGAGGGCGAAGGCCATCGGGATGCGGCGGGGAAGGACGCTTGGTTTGATCATGTCCGCTCTTGATGTTGATGGGCCAGGGTCGGCTCAGGTGAGGGCGATCTGTCCCGCACGGAAGTCGATCGTCAGCGAGGTCCCTCGGAAGAAATCCAGGCCCAGCAGCCCGTCGACGGCGGCCTCGTCGGGTAGAGTATGGGCCAGTATTTGAAGGCCGATGGCGTGCTTCCCCAATGCGCTCAGTCGATTGACCGTGAGCCGAGGGACGGTCTCCACACGGCTCCCGGTCGTGATCCGGACGGACTCCGTCGCGGCGTCGGGCTCATATCCGATCGAACGCAGCAATCTCCCGTTGAGCGTGGTGGTCGTGGCGCCGGTGTCGAGCACGAGTTTCGCGGCGGCCTTACCGGAGGGCCCGGAGACTTCCGCCTCGACCAGGATCGGTCCCGACCGGGGCTGGAAGACGTGGCTCACAGGACGAACTCCATATCTTCGGGCAGCTCGCCGAGGAAGCGGAACGCGAAGTGCCCGAGGCGGAGGTCGATCGCCTTCTGGTAGACCTCCTCGCGGTCCGGGCTGTGGAACAGCACCTTGCCGGCCCGGAGGTGCTGGCCCTCGTCGACATCGGGCTCGCCGATCAGCACCCAGTCGGGCGCAAATCGGGCCTGGATCTCCTCGATCGTGAGCAATTCGTCCATGTCCTGGCTCCCGAGGTGGGACCTTGCGTCCGACGTCCCGACCGCCCTTCGCCCCGTCAGCGATCGGAGGCCCTTCCCGGGCCGGCCGGCGGTGCGACGGACCCCTCTCCCACAAGGGGAGATGGGGTCATTATTCAAGAACATTTGGTTGCGATGAATGCTTTGTTATGACAGCGCCTTGGCCCCGACCTTGAGGAACAGCTCTTCGAGGTTATCCTTGCGGGGGGCGAACGAGGCGACCCGGACCCCGGCGCCGACCAGGCGGGCCAGGAGGTCGGCGGACTGGTCCTGGCCCCCTTGATAGCGGAACGCGAAGGCGGCGTCTCGACGTTCGACCATCCCGGCGAAGAGGGGGTCGGCGGCGACCATGGCGAGGAAGATGTCGGGCTCGCCCAGGACCTCGACCGACAGGACGGCGTCGCCCATGATCCGGGCGTTCACCTCGTCGATCTTGCCGCTGACGACCATCCGGCCCTTCTCCATGATCGCCACGGAGGTGCAGAACTCGGACATCTCGGCCAGGATGTGCGACGAGATCAGGACCGTCCGGCCCTCGGCCGCCAGCGCCTTGAGGACGTTCTTGAGGTCGATCCGCCCTTGCGGGTCGACCCCGCTGGCCGGCTCGTCCAGGAGGAGGACCCGGGGGCCGGGGATCAGGGTCTTGGCCAGCATCAGCCGCTGTCTCATCCCGCGCGACAGCTCGACGATCATCGCGTCGCGCTTCTCGGCCAGGCCCACCAGGGCCAGGTGGCGGTCGATCTCGGCCGGCCGCTCGGCCCGGGGGATCCCGTAGCTGGCGGCGAACAGGTCGAGGAACTCCCAGCACTTCAGGTCGTCGTACATCGGCGCGAAGTCGGGCATGAACCCGACCACGCTCTTGGCGTCGTCGGGCCGCTCGCGGATGTCGACGCCCGCCATCATGATCGAGCCGTAGGTCGGCTCGATCAGCCCGAGCATCGTCCGCATCGTCGTGGTCTTGCCGGCGCCGTTGGGCCCGATCAGCCCGCAGACCTCCCCCTCGCCCACGTCGAGCGAGAGGTCCCGGACCGCACAGACGTTGTCGTAATCGACGCGCAGGTCGGACACCCGGATCATAAATCGGACCCCCAGGGCCTTTCGGTCGCGAGCCCCCACTCTACGACAGCCCCCGGGGCCGGTCCAGCGCCGGGGGGATCCGGACCGGGCGTCAATCCCCGCCCGCCTTCCCGCGCTTGACAACCCGGGATCCGGGCCGTTTCCGATTCTCGGATCGCGATCCCGGCCGGATATTGCCGATCGACGGATGTTCGGGTTATCGTCCGGTTCCCGCCGCCTTTGACAGGGCGTCGACGTCCCCGCGCGGCCCCGGCCGCCGACCCGGGAGGGTCTCCCCGATGCTCCTGTCCGACGATTCGATGCACTGGCTCCAGGTGGCGGCGGCGGTCGCGACGTTGCTGTCCCTGATCCGGCAATATCGGGGATTCCTCGGCGACTTCTGGCATTTCGCGACCCGCTATCCGGGGCTGTCGGCGATCCTCATCATCCTCTACCTGATGGTGTTCGGCCGGCTGGGGACCGGGCTGGGGATCCATTACCTGTTCTGGCACGACGACTTCTTCCCGCGTCTGGTCTCGTCGATGGGCGCGACGCTGGTCCTGGGCGTGGTCGGGGTGATCGCCTACTACCTCGACCCGTTCCCCTGGGCGACCGACCGGAAGACCGCGCAATTCCTCCACGCCGACGAGTTGATCAAGCACCGGCTGACCGCCTGGTGGTCGCGGCGGATCCCCCGGCTGGGGGCCCGGGCGATGGTCCTCCCGCCGGGGCCCGGCCCGGAGCCCCGCCCGGCCGATTACGTCAAGTTCGCCTTCAACGCGCTGATCGACCCGGTGGCGATCACCCCGTTCCAGTCGTGGCTGGACCCGGTCCCGGCCAACTCCAGGCGGATCCAGCGGTTCCTCCGGGCGGCCCGCGGCCCGTTCCTGGCGATCCTGATGGCGCCTGCGGCGCTCCCGCTGCTGTTCCCGTCGGTCCCCCGGACGGCGCCGACCGGGCACATCGGCTGGGAGCCGCCCCCGGTCCTGGACGTCGCCCGCGACCCGGGCGGCTACCTGCTCGGCCTGTCGGCCTGGCTGCTGGGGATCATCGCCGGGGTCCTGCTGATCAAGGGGTTCATCCGGCTCAGCACGGCCTTCCGGGGCGGTCGGGCGATCGCCGAGGGGGCCGAGGCCGTCCCGGGCGCCCCTCCTCCCGGGGGCCTCGGCTGGGTCGAGCCCGACCGCCTTTGCCCGGCGGCGGCGGCCCCGGGCCGGTGCGCCGGCGGCGGATGCCCGAGGGGCGTCCCGGCCCCGGGGCTCGACCCGCCGCCGGGGTGCCGCGCCCGGCGGCAGCTCCGGGGCTCGGTGATCGTCTTCGCGCTGGTGTTCGTCGGGGCCTACGTCGCGATGGGGCTGATCCGCCACTACCGGGCGGCGGGCCTCCTGCCGGACATCCCGGTCCTCAACTTCACGCCGGCCTTCGCCATCTGCGCGGCGCTGGCGCTCTTGGCGATGGCCTACGCGACGATCGCCTACATGCGGCGGTCGCTCCAGGTCCCGGTCCTGATCGGCCTGATCGCCTGGATCGGCCTGGCCAACGGCGACCCCTACAAGCTCCGGTTCGAGCACATGGCCTACGACCGGCCGGTGGACCTCCGCCGTCAGGTGGCCCGGGCCTACTTCCCCGACGGGCTCATGGCCGCCGACCCGACCGATCTCGACGCCGGCCCCGAGCTGGTCGACGACCTCCTGGCCCGCGAGGCCTGGAAGGCCCTGGCCGCCCCCGGCGACCCCGACGTGGTCGGCGGCCGGCCCAAGCTGGTCCTGGTCGCCGTCAGCGGCGGGGCGACCCGGTCGGCGTACTGGACCGCCGTGATGCTCGACCGCCTGGAGCGCGACCTCTGCGGGTTCGGCCGCCGGGTCCGGATCATCTCCGGGGCGTCGGGCGGGATGCTCGGGACGGCCTGCTACGTCACCTACCGCCGCGACGTCGCCCGGTCGACCGCCTCGGAGCGCCCCTGCGGGATGGTCCACCGGGGCCAGGGGCCATCGACCTATTCCCCCTGGGTCGGCGACGTCCCGTTCGACAGCATGGACCCGCTGGCCCGCTACATCGCCCTGTCCGAGGTCTGGAAGGCGCTCTGGCCGGGCGTCACCCGGGTCGACCGCGGCGTGATCCTGGAGCGCGACTGGTCCGGGATCCGCTACCCGTTCGCCGACCTCGCCCCCCTGGAGCGGGCGGGCCGGGTCCCCTCGCTAATCTTCTCGCCGATGATCGTCGAGGACGGCCGGAGGCTCCTGATCAGCAACCTCGACCTGTCCCACGACGACTCCGGCCGGCCCTCGCCGATCATCCTGACCCGGGGCCGCCAGATCGCCCACGACGAGGCGGCCGACGCCGACGGCAGCTCCGACGAGCTGTACTCGCTCTCCGGGCTGGAATACTCCCGCCTCTTCCCCCGCGACCGGGACGGCGGCCTCCTCCTGTCGACCGCCGTCCGGATGAACGCCTCGTTCCCCTTCCTCTCGCCGGCCGTCAACCTGCCTACCGTCCCCCCTCGACGGGTCGTCGACGCCGCGTATTACGACAATTACGGGATCCAGGTCGCCACCGCCTGGATCCACCAGAACCGCGACTGGCTGACGCGCCACACCTCGGGCGTCCTCCTGGTCCAGATCCGCGACGCCTCCAGCGTCAAGGACCGCCTCGACATCGGCGACGACCGCCCGGGCGCCTGGGACCGGCTGACCCGGGGGTTCCAGTTCTTCACCAGCCCGATCGACGGCGCGATCCGGGCGCGATCCGCCACGGCCTCGTTCCGCAACGATGCCGACGTCCAGTCGCTCACCGCCTCGGCCGTCTCCTCGCTGCAGGGGAAGGTCGCCGACCCCGAATCCTTCTTCTCCACCGTGATCTTCGAGAACTCCGCCGAGGTCTCGCTCACCCCGGGCGACTTCTGGGACGACCTGACCGGGATCGATCGCGGCCAGATCGCCGACTCCAGCTTCCGCGAGGTGGCGATGTCGTGGTACCTGACCCGCGCCGAGCAGGCCGCGACCCGCCGGGCCATCCCCGACGACCCCCCGCCCGGCTCGATCTGGTCGAGGCCCGAGGAGCGGCAGCGGATCCACGCCAAGCTCACCCGCCGGGTCTTCGCCCCGGACCGGGCCGGCCCCGGGCGCGACTTCCACCTCAAGCGGCTCGAACAGCTCCGGAACTACGAGCGGCTCGCCAACCTGGCCCGATGGTGGCGAGGGGCGGGCAAGCCCCGGCCGCCCCGGATCAAGGTCGAGATGTCCCGGTGACCGACCCCCGACCGGCCATCTCGGCGGCGGCCCGCCCGGCTCACCGGGGGTTGGCGGCCCCCGCCTTCAAGGCGGGATACTCGATGATGGTGAGCCGGTGCTCGGCCGCATCGTAGCCGTATTTCCGGTAGGACGGCTGCTCGGGCAGGGCGATGTTGTTCTCCTTGATGATCTTCTCCATGAACTCGTCGTAGGTTTTGGGATACTCGCCGGTCTGAGCCTGGTAGAGCTTGATGGCGTAATCGATCTGATCCATCGAGATCTTGCCGATCATCGTGACGTAGGCGTTGCCGGGGAGGGTGATCGGGTCTTTGGACACGATCTTGGGCCGGACCACGACCCCGCCCGCCTCGGGCTTGGTCTCCGCCTTGACGTCGCGGATGTCCTGGGTCCGCCGGTTGAGGATCGGCCGGGGCTCGACCTTGGGCCTGGGCTGGTCGCAGCCGGCGGCGAGGGCCAGGGCCAGGCCGAGGGCGATCCGGGGGCGAGGCGGGATGTTCATCGGGCCATCCTTCGATCGTCGGAGGGGGTCGAGAAGGCCGGCTTCGGCCCGATCAGCCCGCCCAGTCCCATCGGCCGACCTCGGGCAGGAGGTCGTGGCGGGTCAGGTCGAAGTGGAGCGGGGTGACGGTGATGTACCCCTCGCAGAGGCTGGTGACGTCGGTCTCGGGCCCTTCCAGGTGGAAGGGCGGGTTGTACGTCATCCAGTAATAGGTCCGCCCCCGGGGGTCCTGCCGGCGCTCGAACCCCTCGCCGTGGCGGCCGACGCCCATCGGGACCACCCGGACGCCCTTGGGCTCGCCCCGCGAGTGCGCCGGGAGGTTGACGTTGAAGAGCGACCCGGGCGGCGGGTCGTTCGCCAGGATCCGGGCGACGACCCGGGCGGCGTGGCGGGCGGCCCGGGGGTAGTCGAAGTGCTCGGCCAGCTCCAGCGAGACGGCGATGCTGGTGATCTTGAAGAACGCCCCCTCGATGGCGGCGGCCACGGTCCCCGAGTACAGGACGTTGATCCCGGCGTTGCTCCCGGCGTTGATCCCCGAGACGATCAGGTCGGGCGGCCGGGGCATCAGCTCGCAGATGGCGAGCTTGACGCTGTCGGCCGGGCTCCCCTCGACCATGTATCCCAGCGACGACCCGTCCTCGTCGTCGACCGGCTTGACGACCAGGGGTTCGAGCAGGGTGATCGAGTGGCCCACGCCGCTCTGTTCGAGCGCCGGGCCGACCACGGTCACCTCGCCGAGCTTCATCAGCTCCTTGCGGAGCGCCCGGAGCCCCGGCGCGAACACGCCGTCGTCGTTGGTCAGCAGGATCCGCACGGTTCGGTCCCCGGGTCCGGGGGAAGGGCCGGAGACGCCCTCGACGGAGGGGCCCCGGGTCGGTCTGGGTTCGAATCGTAACGGGCCGGAGAGCCCCCCGTCAACCGCCGTGGCCCCCCCCGGGTACTTATCGTACAGTGGGACGGAGGGACGCCGGGGCGGCGAGTGCCGGCGGACCCGGACGGGCGACGAGGTCCGACCGGATGGGATCGATCCCGAGAGGAGTTCGACCGATGGCGGAACCGCGGCCAGAATTGCCGGAATCCCCCGTGGTCCCGGTCGAATATGCGGGCCTCTGGCTCGCATGGGACCCGACCCTGACACGGATCATCGCCAGTGCCAAGACCCTCGTCGGGGCACTCGAAGCGGCCATCGCCGCGGGAGAGCCGAAACCGGTCCTTGGCAAAGCCCCGCGTGCCGACATCTGGCACGTCGGGCCGAGGTCGTGAAGTTCCGCTATCGCCGGTACAAGGCCCGATCTTCCTCGGCCCTTCGCGGCGCCATCGTCGCCCGGCCTGAAATCCCCGTGATCGTCATCGGCCCATCCGGGAATAGGTCCCTCCTGGCGTTGGTCGACACCGGGGCCGACCTGACGATGCTCCCGCGTTCGGTAGCCGGGCTGGTCGGCGCGCCGGTCGACGATACGATCCGATGGCCGGTGGGCGGCTTCGCCGGTGAGGTCGTCGAGGCTTCCCCGGGGGATGTGGAGCTTGAGATCTCCGACGGCCTATCCTTCCATCGATGGCGAGCGACGGTCGCCTTCGTGGACTACCCGGCCGGTGCCGAGGAATCGACGATCCTCGGGCACGCCGGATTCCTCGACTTCTTCCGAGTCCTCTTCGACGGCCCGGCGGGCGAGCTGGAAATCCTGTCGACGCCCGCTTTCGGCGGCACGTCCGGTTAGGACGGCCGATGTGGCCCCATCTCCCGGAGGCGGCCTGATGAACCGGCGGAAATGGATCAAGCGGGCGGCGATCGGCTCGTTGCTGGCGGGCGGGGTCTACCCGTTCCTGGAGGCGAAGTGGCTCCGGGTGACCCGGGCGACGGTGGGCGTCCCCAACCTCCCCCGGACGTTCGAGGGGACGCGGGTGGCGTTCCTGTCCGACGTCCACCATGGCCCTTACGTCCCCCGTTCGTACGTCCGCCACGTGGTGGCGACGGCCAACGCCCTGAACCCCGACCTGGTCCTGCTGGGGGGCGACTACTCGCACCACGGGACCCGGTTTGTCGCCCCGGCCCACGAGGAGCTGGGAAACCTCCGGGCCCCGATGGGCCGATTCGCCGTCCTGGGCAACCACGACCACTGGGACGGGCTGGCCGAGAGCATCGCCGGGCTCAGGGCGTCGGGGATCTCGCTGCTCCGGAACGCGGGCGCCTGGGTCGAGAAGGGCGGGGACCGGATCCGGATCGGCGGCGTGGGCGACCTCTGGTGCGACACGCAGGACGTCGACGGGGCGCTCGGCGACGCGACCGGCCGCGACGCGGCGATCCTGCTCTCGCACAACCCCGACCTGGCCGAGACCCTCCGCGACCGCCGGGTCGGGCTGATCCTCAGCGGCCACACCCACGGCGGCCAGGTCGTCCTGCCATTCTTCGGGGCGCCCCGGGTGCCGTCGCGGTATGGCCAGAAGTACCTCAACGGCCTGGTCCAGGGCCCGGCCTGCCGGGTCTTCGTGAGCCGGGGGGCCGGGACGATCACGCCGCCCGTCCGCCTGTTCTGCCGCCCCGAGGTCGTCCTGCTCACCCTGACCGGCCGCGGCGACGCCTGAACCCGACCGAGGGACCGACCATGAGCCGAGCGACCCAGGCGCCCCCCGAGTTCCGGACCGTCGCCGACCTCCTCCACCGGCTCGGCGACGTCCCCCCCGACCGCGTCCGACTCCGCCCGACCCCCGGGACCGCCACCGAGCGCGACCTCCTCAAGCCCGAGGCCAAGCTCTGCGAGCTGGTCGAAGGCGTCCTGGTGGAGAAGCCGATGGGCCTCGTCGAATCGATGCTGACCATGGAACTGGCCATGTACCTGGTCGCGTTCGTCAAGCGACACCACCTCGGCGTGGTCACGGGCCCCGACGGCACGATCCGGCTGATGCCCGGCCTGGTCCGGATCCCCGACATCGCGTTCATCTCCTGGGAACGCCTCCCCGGTCGGCGCGCCCCCACTACCACGTTCCTCGACCTCGGGCCCGACCTGGCCATCGAGGTCTTGAGCAAGGGCAACACCCGGCGCGAGATGGAACGCAAGCTCCGCGAATATTTCGCCGCCGGGACCCGCCTGGCCTGGCTGATCGACCCCAGGACCCGCTCGGCCTGGGTTCATACCTCGCCCGAGGCCGTGACGAAGCTGGGCGCCGACGGGACGCTCGACGGCGGCGACATCCTGCCGGGGTTCGCCCTGCGGCTCGTCGAGCTGTTCGAGTGTTTGGACCGGGGCCAGGACGGCTGAGGTGGGGGGTTCAGGGGGCGTCGGCCTTCCGATCGCGGCGGTCCAGCTCCTCGAACCGGCGTTCGAGGACCTCGATCCGACGGAGCAACTCGCGAGGGGCGGGCTCGGCCTGCCTGGGCGACGCGGGCGGGGTCGGGGGCTCGGGGGGCCGGGAGGCGGTCCGGATCGGCAGGCGGTGATGGGCCCCGTCCCGGACGTATTCCAGGGCGACCTCGGAAAGGGCGCAGGTCCGATCCAGCCGGTCGGACAGGTCGTCGGCGCTCCGGATCGGGCGATCGTCGAGGCGGGCGATCCGGTCGCCCTTGCGGAGGCCCGCCCGGTCGGCCGGCGATCCGGCGATCACGCCGGTCACCTCGACGCCCGCGCCGGCGGCGGGCTCGACGGCGTCGACCGCGAGCCGGAGGCCGAGGTGGGCGCGGTCGACCTTGCGGTGGAGCCGGAGCTGGTCGGCGACCCAGAGGGCGTCGACGGCCGGGATGGCGAAGCCGAAATCCTCGTCGCGCTCGGCCCGGGCGCCGGGCGAGGCCAGGCCGCCCCGGATCAGGCCGAGCCATCCGCCGTCGAGGTCGGCCAGCAGGGCGCCGCTGTCGCCGGGGTGGAGCGGCGCCTGGACCTGGATCAGGCCGCCGAGCGGCCGGGGGCCGATCTCGACGTGGCGGCCCAGGCCGGCGATGTGCCCGCGGCCCACCGAGTGGGCCAGGCCATACGGGTTGCCGATCACGAAGATCGCCGCCCCGACCAGCGCCGCCCGGGCCGCCGGTCGGATCGGCCGGATGTCGTCGGCCTCGACGCGGAGCAGGGTCAGGCCGGTCTCGGGGTCGGCGGCCATCCACCGGGCCGGGTGGCGATGCCCGGCCGCGTCGCGGGCCAGGATCGTCTCGCGGTCGCGGCCCGTGGGCGGGTCGACCCGGACCGTCAGCACGTCGCCCCGGTCGCTGACCACCACGCCGGTCGCCATCCGCCGCTTGCCCGCCGAATCCCCCGCGCCGTATTCCAGGGCGACGGTCGACGCCCGGGCCCGGTCGATCGCCTCGGAGAGCCGGCGGTCGGCCTCGTCCGCGGGGGGCGGGGCGGGGGCCTGGGCGAGGGCCGGGCCGACCGATGGCCAGAGGCGGGCCGCCAGCACCGACAGGGCCCCGGCGACCGGCAGCAGGGCGAGAATCGCGAGGGCGATGGCCCGCCTTCGGGAGGCGGAGGACGCCGGGATGGGGCGGAGGACGACCGAGGCCAACGGGTTGTGCCGCCGAGATGGGGGGAAGGACAGGCGATCGGACGCGTCCGGGATGGGAGGCCGATCCGGCGATCGCATCGGGTCGGGCGCCCGGGGGACGGAGGCCGGTCCCGGATCCGGATCAGTACGAGCGCTGGGGGTCGCGGCTGCCGGGGTCCATCGGCGTGCCGAGTTCGAGGTCGTAATCGAACCGGAAGGCCGAGGGCGGCTCGATCGGCTTGACGACGGCCTGGGCCAGCCCGCCGGGGAGGGCACCCCGGTGTGCGGGGGGAGGATCGGGCTCGGGGTCGGGGGCCGGGGGGACGACCGCGACGGACCGGACCGCGACGGGCGTGGGCGCGATCGGCGACGACCCGGCGCGGCCGAAGGACAGCGAGGCCGCCATCAAGGCGCCCAGGCCCAGGGCCAGCCCCGCCGCGGGCCAGGGGCCGGGGGCGAGCCGGGGGAGCGGCCACCAGGCCGGCCGGGGCGGGACGTGGCGCGACTGGCGGATCTGCCGGGCCAGCTCCGGCCAGAGCGGCGGGGCGTCGGGCCGGGCGGTCGGCTCCGAGGCGATGGCCCGGAGGGCCGACAGGGCGCCTTCGGAGGCGTCGCGACGGTCGCGGCAGTCGGGACAGCCGATCAGGTGGCGTTCGACCTTCCGCCGCTCGTCGACCAGCAGGTCGCCGCCGGCCAGCAGGGGCAGGCGGCGGCGGGCCCATCGGCACTTGCGATCAATCCCCATGCTTGGCCTCCCGTCGCGTCAGGTCGTGGCGACGCTCCCAGTGTTCGCGGAACAGGTCGCGGGCCTTGGCCAGCCGCCACCGCACCGTGGCCTCCCGGCGGCCGACGATGGCCGCCACTTCCGCCGACGAGAACCCTTCGATGTCTCTTAGCACCAGAATCGTCCGGTAGGCGATCGGGACCTTTTCGAGGATGAAATGCACCTCCTGGACCAGTTCCGCCCGGATCCTCGGGTCGGGGTCGGGCAGATCGAACGCATTCCGGCCGTCGTCGGCCGGCCGGTCGATCGAGGCCGGCGGCGGGGGCTCGTGGCGGCGGAGGGCGTCGAGGGTCAGGTTCACGCCGATCCGGAACAGCCAGGGGCCGAACCGTCGGGCGGTGTCGAACCGGTCGAGCCGGTTATACACCTTCCAGAACGTCTCCTGGGCCAGGTCGCGGGCCAGTTCCTCGTCGCGGACCAGGCGGGCCAGGACGCGGATCAGGGCCCGCTCGTATCGCCCCACCAGGGCCGCGAAGGCGCGGTCGTCACCCTCCCGGGCCAGCTCGACCAGCCGGGCATCGCCCGCCTCCTCGACCCGCAACGGCGGCGCCGGGGCATGGGGATCCGACGGCGATTGGACGCCCGATCGGGTGGCCTGGGGTTCGGATTCGGTCGCCTTGAGCATCGCGTGCCCTCCTGCCGCACCTTATCATACGTCCGGCGGGCACCCCGCGTTGGGACTTTTTCCCGAGCCCTGGCCCCCTCGTGCGAAATCGGGGCCACAGGCTGGGATTCGACGGCGGGACCCCGATGGTTCGCCGCCCCCGGCCATTTCCGGCCCCGCCCCCCGACGGCGGGAGGTCCGGCCCCACGCCATCCCGACGCGGAGAAGAGACAAACACTTGCAACAGGATCACTTGTGGCAGACTGCCCGTCTTGCGTCGGTGGTGCATCCCGCCCTCACCCCCCCCGGCCTGCCATGACCAGCCCGCCCGGCCCGATCTCGCCGTGCCCGCCGGAGTGGCGCGCCGAGGCGCTGGAGGTCCTGTATCGCCGGGTGTCGGCGTCGGTCCGCCCCCGCCTGATCGCCGACGCGATGGCGGAGGCGGACTCGGGGCGGGTCGACCTGTCGGGGATCTGGGTGGCCCGGCGGCGGGGGCGGATCGTGGGGGTCCTGCTGACGCAGCGGCTGGCCGGCCGGGCGGCGGCGGTCTGGGCCCCGGAGGTCGAACCGATCTGGGGACGCGCCGCGACGGCCGCCGGCCTGATCCGCGTCGCCTTGGGGGACATGCGCTCCCGGCGGTTCCGGATCGCGCAGGCGCTGGTCGACGCCTCGGCCCCCCGGACGGCGTCGGCCGACCTGGAGCGGGGCGGGATGCCCCGGGCCACGGCGCTGACCTACTTGCATCGCGACACGGCCCGGCCGATGGGCCGGGCCACCGAGCCCGACCGGCCCGCGTTCGCGTGGCGGCCCTTCGGCCCCGACACCGAGGACGAGTTCCGCGCCGTGCTCCAGGAGACCTACGCCGGGAGCCTGGACATGCCCGAGCTGGAAGGGATCCGGTCGCTCGACGACGTGATGGCCAGCCACAAGGCCGCGGGCCGGTTCGACCCCTCGCGGTGGCGGGTCGGGGTCGTCCCGGGCGAGCCCGACGTCCGGGCGGTCCTCCTGCTCTCGGAGGTCCCCGACCGCCCCGCCTGGGAGGTCGCCTACCTCGGCCTGACCCCGACCGCCCGGGGCCGTGGCCTGGGCCGATCCGCCCTGGCCTACGCCCTCGACCTGGCCCGCCCGGTCGTCGCCCGCCTCGAACTCGCCGTCGACGACCGGAACCACCCCGCCCGACGACTCTACGACACCGCCGGCTTCCTCCCCTTCGACCGCCGGATCGTCCACCTGGCGGTCCTGAACCGGGAGTCATGATCGACACGAACGCAACCTCAGGGACATTGAGGCTCCCACCCGTCCCCGATTACGATGGACGAGATGGGCGGCGACCCTTCCCGATGGAGGCCGGATCATGACCCGGATCACGCTCGACGACGATCTCCGCCGGAAGCTCCTCGACCTGAGCGGCCCGCTGGAACTCTGCGATGAATCGGGGCTGGTCCTCGCGCGGATCCTCCCCACGTCCGACCCCACCCGGTACGAGGGCCTGGAGCCCCCGATCAGCGAGGAAGAGTTGCAGCGACGAAAGCGAGAGAAGGGGAAAACCTACTCGACCGCCGAAGCCCTGGCCCACCTGGAGACGCTCTGATATTCCGGGCGGAGTGGCTCGGCGAGGCATTGGCCGAGCTGGAGAAGGAACCCCGGTGTCAACAGGAAACCCGGAGTCAGATCGGCTTTCAGGGGGGAAAGCCGATCTGACTCCGGGTTTCCTGTTTGGGTGTTGCAATCCTGGCGGCATGCGGGTTGATGCCGAGTTTTGCAGCCTGAAAATATTTATTTATAAGCATTCATTCGCCTAAAAAATCCCGTGAGATATTCTGCTTTATCGGTTTCGAGCTCCAAAAAATACTTTTCATCATCGAGTTCGTCCCAATTGAAATGATTAATGGGATATGTAATTACCAAATGCCCAGGTTTGTTTGGAATAGACATGATCGCATTATGCCGGCTACGATCATCGAAGATAAAGGTAGCTCTTATCGGCCAATAAGCGCCGCAATGATATTCATGTTTGTACGGTCCAAATTTGTGAGTGTCCATGTAATTGATGGAGGAAACATCTTCGATAACAAGAACCCTAATTTTCTCCGTACCGGGCCCGCCAGATACCAGTTCCAATTCCACCTTCACCAGTGGGGAATGCGGCTTGCAACCGATCAAATTAATCATATTATTCATTTTGGGATTGAAATGGGATATCGTCCAATAAATCGCCCCAAATGATATGCCAGAGATTAAAGTCACTATTCCCATTGCATTTAACAAATGAGATGATTCTGATTTTCCGATTTTCGAATTTTCCACGTGAACACCCCGAATTATGTTGCCATTCTGGGAATCCTGCACTGCAATCGTCGCCTTGAACTGACGGGGGATTCCCGGCGTACTGCGCCGGAAATCGGCCGACTGATGAATATGGCGACTCGGATCCATGAAACCACCCGACCTCGTCTCGCCAATCATCAAATTCGAAGATAATCCATCCTTAGGTTCGAAGGCAACTCCTATCGGGCTACAAATTGAGCGAGTTCTCCAGGGCGTTGAGGATGTCGTTCATGGTCTCGAAGCCGGCGAGGAGGCCGTTGCGAGCCTCGTCGCGGATCCAGGCGGCGACCTTCTTCTCGGCGGAGATGACGGTGGAGTGGTTCCGGCCGCCGAAGAACCGGCCGATCTCGCTGTAGGGGGCGCCGGTGTGCTTGCGGGCCAGGTACATGGCGAGCATCCGGGGGTAGGCGACGGCCCGGGCCCGGTTCTCGGCCTTGAGGGCGTCGGGCTCGATCGAGAAGAGGTGGCAGACGGCCCGCTCGACGTCCTTCAGGGCGACGGCCCGGGCGGTGTGGCGGATCGTGTCGCGGAGGGCGGTCCTGGCCAGGGCGAGGTCGAGCTTCTTGCCCACCATCGTGGCGTGCGCGATCAGGCTGTGCAGGGCCCCTTCCAGCTCGCGGACGCCGGCCCGGAGGTGGTCGGCGACGTAGGAGAGCACCGCCTCGGGGACGATCACGCCCCGGCTCGCGGCCTTGGCCTGGAGGATCGCGCGGCGGGTCGCGGGGTCGGGGGCCTCGAGCTTGACGACCATCCCGCCCAGGAATCGGGTGACCAGCTCGTCTGTCAGCTTGGCGATCTGGCGGGGGTGCTGGTCGGCGGTCAGGACGATCGGGGCGCCGTCGGCGACCAGGGCGTTGAATGTGTGGAGAAACTCGTCCTGCGTCGCCTTCTTGGCGGCCAGGAAGTGGACGTCGTCGACGAGCAGGGCCCCGGCGCCCCGGTATCGGGCCCGGAAGGCGGTCAGGGTCCCGTGCCTCATGGCGTCGAGGAAGCCGTTGGTGAACGCCTCGGCGGTCAGGTGGACGACCTTCAGGCCGGGATGCGCCGCCCGGAGCGCCGCGCCGATCCCTTCGAGGAGGTGGGACTTGCCCAGCCCCACGCCCCCCTGGATCACCAGCGGGTTGAACGCCGCCCCGCCCGACCGGACCAGCTCCAGGGCCGCCGCGTGCGCCAGCCGGTTGCCGGGGCCGGTGACGAAGTCTTCCAGCCGCCGCGCCGGGCGATTGGAAGACGTCGGGGGGGCCGGGGCCTGCGACCGGGGCCGGTCGATCGGGGGCGGCAGGGGGACCGCGGCCGGCGCCGCGGCGGGTCGGGTGTTGGCGTCGGGCGGGGGCGGGTCGATCACGTGGCCGATCGGCGGCGGGGCCTCGTCGGCGACCCGAAACGCCAGCCGGAGCGACCGACCGGTCACCTCCCGGGCGGCGTCGATCAGGTTCCCCGCGAAGTGGCCCTGGATCCAGTCGCGGAAGAAGGCGTTCGGCACGCCGACCTCCAGCGAGTCGTCGGCCACGCCGAGCCGGACCCCCTCGCCGAACCAGAGCCCGAACCGCGACTCGCCGAGCCGCTCGGCCATCGCCGCCCGGAGTGTGGTCTCCGTCGCGGATTGCTGTCCCATCTCCGCCACCCCTCCCGGCGCATCGCCGCGATGTCCCGTCGACTCGATCCGGCTGGGAGGGTCGATCCGGCGATCCGGATGCGAACCCGGGAGGGTTGGGCAAGGGGTGCGAGTCGCCAGCCAGGGAGATATGCGCCCCATTCCCCCCCCTGTCAAACGCCAACACGGCGCCCCGGCGGGATTTGGGCCGATCGCAACGCGCGACCCGGCGCCGACTTCCGACTGGCGCGATCGGGGCGACGGGGCGGCCCCGATCGCATCAAAGACCCTTGAAATCAGGCCCGATGCCGGGTACGATCGGGAAGGGCGCCCGGACCAGGAATGAGGGGGATTCCGATGGCCACCGCGACGATCGCCGGCCCGGCCCTGTCGACCGGCACGACCCTGCGCAACGTCGACTGGGAGACGTATTGCAAGCTCCGGGACGAGCCGGCCAACGATCAAGTCCGGATGACCTATCTCGACGGGGACCTGACGATCATGTCGCCCGAGATCCGCCATGATGGGAACTCGCGCCGGCTGCTCTACGTCGTCACAGTCGTCGCGCGTGCGTGCCGGATCGAATTCGAGCCGATCGGGACGACGACCCTCCGTCGGGAGGGTCGGGCCCCGCGCCAGGGGGCCGGCAAGGAGCCCGACGAGGGGTTCTATCTCGGCGAGGATGCGGTCCGGATCAAGGACAATGACGACCTCAACCTGGCCGTCGACCCGCCGCCCAGCCTGGCCATCGAGGTCGACAACAAGGCCGACTCGGAGCAAGCCCTGCCTACCTACGCCCGGATCCGGGTGCCCGAGGTCTGGCGGTATGACGTCCGGCACCACACCCTCTGGTTCGGCCGATTGGCGGGAGAAGGTTACGACGAGATCGACCGGAGCCCGGGCCTGCCCCGACTCACCCCATCGCTCGTGCTCCAGGCCCTCGAAGCCCGGACCGGGGGCATGAGCACCCTCGCCTGGCTGGATTGGCTCGACCGATGGGCGCGTGGCCTGCCCGATCCGCCCGCCGCCTGACCGAGAAAGGGACGCCCGATGGCCACCGCGACGATCGCCGCCCCCGCCGTCTCGCCCGGCATCACCCTGCGCAACGTCGACTGGGAGACGTATCGCCAGCTCCGCGACGAGCCGGCCAACCGCCGGGTCCGGATGTCTTACCTCGACGGGACGCTGATCCTCATGTCTCCCGATAGGGTCCACGATCATGACGCCGAGATCCTGGGACTCCTGATCCGGGGGGTCACGGCGGGCCTGGGGCTGGAAGTCATGGGGATCGGGTCGACGACGCTCCGTCGCGAGGGCCGAGGCCCGATCCAGGGGGCCGGCAAGGAGCCCGATTCCGCGTTCTTCCTGGGCGAGAACGAGCGTCGGATGCGCCGGAAGAAGACGCTGGACCTCGCCGTCGACCCGCCGCCCGACCTGGCGATCGAGGTCGACAACAGGTCCGACTCGGAGGCCGCGCTGCCGATCTACGCCCGGATCGGCGTGCCGGAGGTCTGGCGGTACGACGTCCGGCGCAACGTCCTCCGGTTCGGCCGGCTCGCGGACGACTCCTACGAGGAGGTCGACCGGAGCGTCGCCCTGCCCCGGTTGACCCCCGCCTTGGTCCTGGAGGCCCTGGATGTGCTCGACCGGGGCGACATGGGCGAGAACGCCTGGTCCGACTGGCTCCGAGGCTGGGCGCGCGGCCTGCCCGCGGCCGTCTGATCGATCCCTTTCCTCCCGCAAGGACCTCGCCCCATGTTCCGGATCACCGCCGGGAAACGACGACTCTGCGACGGCCTGAGCCGGCGGGATGTCCTCCGCGTGGGCGGGGCGGGCCTGCTGGGGCTCGGGCTGCCCGACCTCCTCCGGGCCGAGTCGGGCGGGGGACGGGCCAAGTCGCTGATCGTGTTCGCCCTGGAAGGCGGCCCGGCGCACCAGGACCTCTGGGACATGAAGCCCGACGCCCCCGAGGGGGTGCGGGGAGAGTTCCGGCCGATCGCCACGACCGTCCCGGGGCTCCAGTTCTGCGAGCACCTGCCGATGCTGGCGAAGCAGGCGCACCGCCTGACCCTGGTCCGGTCGGTCCACCACTCGGTCGGCGACCACAACGCCGGCGCCTACTTCGCCCTGACCGGGCGCGACCCCTCGGCCGGAGGCCGGCTGATCACCGCCCCGGCCCCCGACAACTTCCCGCCGTTCGGCTCGGTCCTGGCCAAGCTCCGGCCGTCGGGGCGGCCCCTGCCCGACTTCGTCCACCTCCCCGACTGGATGAGCAACAACGGGTCGTTCCTGCCCGGCCAGGGCGCCGGGTTCCTGGGCGCCTCGTTCGAGCCGTTCGTCGCCGGCGACCCGAGCCGGCCCGATTACCGGGTCCCCGGGCTCGACCTCCCCCGCGAGCTGGCGCTCGACCGGGTCGGCCGGCGGCGGTCGCTCCTCGACGCCGTCTCGGCCACCCTGGGCGACGGCCGGGCCGTCGACCGCCTCGACGCCCACTACCGGAAGGCGTTCGACCTGATCGCCAGCCCCGAGGCCCGCCGGGCGTTCGACCTCTCGTCCGAGCCGGCCCGGGTCCGCGAGCGGTACGGCCTCGACCCCGGCAACCCCCGGACGAAGGAGGCCCGCCAGTTCGGCGGCCTCCCCCACCTGGGCCAGTGCCTCCTCCTCGCCCGCCGCCTGATCGAGGCCGGGGTCCGGGTCGTCACCGTCTGCACCGGGGCCCGGTACGACCAGACCTGGGACACCCACCGCGACCACTTCCCGCTCCTGAAGCGCTCGCTCCTGCCCATGTTCGACCGGGGCTTCTCCGCCCTCCTCGAAGACCTCGGCGAGCGCGGGCTGCTCGATACCACCCTGGTCGCCGCGATGGGCGAGTTCGGCCGGACCCCCAAGGTCGGCCAGATCACCAGCAGCGCCGGGGCCGACAAGGGCGGCCGGGACCACTGGCCCCACTGCTACACCGTCCTCCTGGCCGGGGGAGGGATGCCCGCCGGAGCGATCATCGGCGCCAGCGACGCCAACGCCGCCTATCCCGCCCGAGACCCCGTCACCCCGCCCGACGTCGCCGCCACCATCTACCAGGCCCTCGGCCTCCCGCCCGAGACCCAGATCCTCGACCCCTTCGACCGGCCGTTCGCCCTCAGCACGGGGACGCCGATCCGGGGGTTGGCCACGTGAACCCGGCGGGATCGACCTTCAGCGTGATCCGTCCCCCCGCGTCGGGCCCCGCGACGGCCCGGGCGGGAGAAGGCCGGGATCGGGGCCGATCGGGCCGAAGGATCCCGGCCGCCGCGCGGACCCTCCCCGCCCGGCCCGCGTCGATCGGGCCATCACGGCGATGAGAAGGGCCGGGGCGGGTCAGCGTCGCCGACCGATCGCGATCGGCACGTCCACCCGGCCCCCCATCGGCGCAAATTGGGGGGAGTTGACCGGCCTGCGGGGCTCCGGCCTGTCCAGCGCGGCCTCCATGGCGTCGAGCCGGGCATCCATCCGCAGTCCCTCCTCATGCACCGCCCGAAACGAACCCATCATGGCGTCGACGTCCGCATCCTCGGCGGCCCTGGCCATCGCCCCGCGCTGCCGTTCCATCTGGCGCAATTCGTTGAGGCATCGGAAGAAGCCGCGTTCGGCCGAGGCCTCGTACCGGCGGGCCAGGGCCGCCTCCTTCGAGGGGTCGAACATCGCCCGCCGGCCCGCCTCCGAGCGGAGTCGGCCGGCCTCGGCCGCGTCGACCCCCTCGGGCGCGACGAACTCGGCCTCGGCCCGGCGGACGTGATCGGCCAGCGTGGCCGTCTGCTGGTCGGCCCCGCGCTCCATCCGGACCGAGTTCAGCGCGGCCCGGCGGGCCAGGGCGTGGCCGACCTCGCCATCGGCGTTCAACTCCACGGCGAACGCGGCCGACCGCCGTTCGACCTCGGCGGCGTCGGCCTCGGGCAGGACGACCCCGGCGCCGGCCATCCCGTGCTTCAGGGCATTGGCGCGGGAGCGCTCCTTGCCCTCGTCGGTCCTGGGCCCCGTACTCCGTGCGGCGTTCTTCCGGTTCGCGATCATCCGGGCTTCGGAGGTCGACATGAGCGTGCGCCTTTCGAGGATGGTCCCGGGCGGGGATGGTTCCGGCGTCCGTCCCTTACATTCCGGATCTCGAAGGCGGAATTATTCGTGTTTCTCCCGCGAGGCGACGGATTCCGGCCGGGCCCGATCGAGACTTGCCGGCCTGACACCTGGGACACCCGCGACGAAGCGATGTCATGGGGTGATCGGACTCGCCGGTCGGGGGATTTTCGCTCGACCGGACCGCCTGATTCGCGGTGGTCATTGAACGCGGCCCACATTCCGGGGATAATCTCGGGCGTCGCCGGTGTCAGGCGTCCGGTCGGATGGGATGGATAGCGTCGCATTCGACGCCTGATTCCAGGTTAGGCGGAGGGGGGCGGGAGCCATGACCAGATCCCGATCCGTCGGTGGCTGGATGTCACGGCTCACGTTGCCGTTGCTCATCCTGCCCACGGTTTGCGGACCCAACAATAGGGAGGCTCGCCGCACGAGTGGGGATGGGGTCGATGTCTTGCTCGTGAGCGGAGTCCATGCTAACGAGATCTGCGCTCCCATCATGGCTCAGAAGGTGCATCAGCGGCTAACCCGTCTCGGATTGCGCGTCGCCCTGTTCCGCGTTCCCCGCTCATACACGCTCCTGGGCCTTCTCGATGATCCTGCTACCGCGATGACTCGCTATTCGAGGCCGTTAGGTACGAGTCGGCTGGATATGGATTTGGACAGCCTGGATGGCGAGTTCAAGCAACGGTATCCGGGTGCTTTGGTCTTCGAGTTCCACAATGGCGAGGATTCGGATCGCATTTTCGGTATCGAACCCACCAAGCCGGTTCAAAAATACGAATTGGGCACGATCGGACCTCGCTTCGCTCGGCCCTATGAGATCGGAACTTGGCGCAACATCGATCCGGATGGCCACCCATCCAAATTCTTGATCGAGTTGCCGGCCAGTTATGTAAGTGTCGGCCAAAATCGGCTGTTGCGACGCGGATCCCAGTTGGAACGATTGAAGGCGGAGGGATATGAATTCGAGGCGAGTTCGGCCTATTTGGAGCGTGAGGCCGATGTGGAGGTGAGTCGGCGAAAAGGCTATCTCGAGGACTGCTTAGCCCAGAAGATTACAGGCTGGATTGTCAGTCGCCAGGACGCAAGGCATCGATCGTGCGACGCGAGGCCCCAAGCGCCTTGACCGCCGCCTAACCTCGCGCTGCAGCGGACCCCGGCCACGGGCCGCGCTCCCTCTTCTTCCGATGCTCGGTGGTCCGTGGCCGGGTCCGCTGAGCTTTGGCGTTAGGCGGCGGGAAAACAAGTCATGGTTTTGCGCCGGTCTGTGAAATTGAGGACTCTCTTGCTCGCGGTAGCCGCCCTGGCTCTTGCATTCTCAGTTGCTCGCTTCGGTGAGTGGCTGCTTCACTCTTCGACCGATACCGAACTGGCAATCTCGCTGCGGCGAGAAGCAAAGCGCTGGCATCGCTTGGCTACCGAGAATCCAAAATTGGCCCCTGAATACTTTCGTCTCGCTGATCGTTATGCGCGGAGTGCCGATCGCTTTGAACGAAAAGTGGCTAAGCAGCGAGGCGGCCGATAGTGCCTGAATCGGAAGAGGGAAAGGGGACATTCTAGAATGGCACGAATTTATGGATTATCCACTTATGGCATTTGGCTTTGCGGCGAAGGGCGAGTAATTGGTGTCAGTTCATTTTGTTTTCAAAACAAAATGAACTGACACCAATTACTCGTGAACTGACACCAATTACTCGTGGGGTGATCGGACTTGCCGGGCGGGGGATCCTCGCTCGACCGGACCGCCTGATTCGCGGTGGTCATTGAACGCGGCCCAGATTCCGGGGATAATCTCGGGCGTCGCCGGTGTCAGGCGTCCGGTTGGATGGGATGGATAGCGTCGCATTCGACGCCTGATTCCAGGTTGGGCGGCTCCCATGTCCAGGGGTGGGCGAATCCAAATCCTCCTACTCGCCGCCCTCGGCGTTGCAGGTTGCGTCATCGGAGTCGTCATCGGCATGAGCCAAGGCGATCGGCAGATCTTATTTTACCGGCAAATTGGCTGCCTCTGGCTTGATCACGATGTCGTACTTGGGCAGAGTTGCTGAGCGCTGCAGTCGGGCCTCGTACGGCTTCATCTCCTTCGCCGTCA
>JAABUK010001904.1_pt1 | contig 38657 bp, 53 predicted proteins | sample 5559141 | NCBI WGS metagenome assembly JAABUK01 (sample SAMN10711869, study PRJNA513367) | rock metagenome | isolation source: Antarctica rocks | place: Antarctica: Victoria Land, Pudding Butte nord | collected 2016-01-03 | reverse complement strand
GGGGTTCATATTTGGTGGGACTGGCCAGCTGGGCTGCATATTTCCATTCTGCCATATAAATACAGCCAGCCTAACCAGTGAAGTGTGCCAGCACAGACATGGATGGCACATTGACCGTGCCTGTGATTGACTTCGCTGAAATGAGGTATTGTCTAGCTGCAGCTGACTGTCTTGTCATTTCAGATCTTGCTTTCATTCTCCTTTACAAGGTTCATATTTTGTAGGAGGAGATGTGGAGTCATGACTGGGGATGTGTTGGACACAATTGCTGGCTGGCCAGCAGAGAAGCAGCTAGTAGCACATCAGGCCATCAGAGAGGTGGAACAGGAGGTATGTCGTCAACATTGCAACTTAGGATTCATCTCGCTTGTCAAATTCTTGTGCTCCATGCTTGATGCTGCTACATGGCAAGGATGTGCATTCCAGCGTTTAAACAAAGCACATCATGACTGTACGTACAGCGCTTTGCACATAAGGTTCAGTCAAGGTTGTAATTCCAGGTTGAGTTTAGGTGTAATGTGGTTTGATTTTGAGAAGATTCTTAGTTTTTGTGTAAAATACTGCCACCTCCTGTCTGCAGGCCCTGCAGCACATGCAGCTGATGCCAGGCTTGCTGGATCTGTGTAGCTTCCTAGAAGCCCAAGGTCTGCCCAGGCAAGTGTGTGCTGCTCCCACCACTGCCTCCATTGATCAAGTTTGAGTCCGAGTCTGCTGTTTGCATTTCAATACTACTTTGTTTGTCCTCTTGCCTCACAAATAAGTCATGCACAGTCTGTGGGCGATCAAGAATAATTTGGCACTTTGGGCTCGCTGTCAGGTGCCCTGTTGACGCCTGTGGACAGTAAATGATGAGACACCAGCTGCAGCAGCTATCGTTCAGTGCAGGGGTCTTGTCACGCGCAATGTGGACTCAAGTGTCAAGTATTTTCATGACAACCACTTTACACTGAGCCCCTTCTGGCCGGCATTGAGTCGAGAGTTCAAGCCATATAAGCCCAATCCTGGTGCCTTGCTACATATCTGCCAGCAGTGGGGCATACCTCCAGAACAAGCTATTATGGTTGGGGACTCTGCAAAAGACGATGTAAGCCCTCATCTGTGCATTGCACAAATGCACTGAGTTGACTGTTTTTGCTGTCATGGAGCTCTTCTTTACAGTGCTCAGTGCCTGCTCTTGATGCACACAGCTGCTGATGTCATTGTGTAGATTTTATATATGCTGTAAGACCTCTTGTGCACTGGCAAACTGCATACATATGCTTTGGCCCAAGGTTCCTACTTTTCATACTTCTTGCAGGTGGTGGCCGGTAACAGAGCTGGAATGGACACCATATTGATAGACACGCTGCACAACTACACAGACAGATCTGCCTTGGAGGGTGAATTGAAGCCGAGCCATGTTGTTACGTCACTGGCAGAAATCCCTAAGTTGCTACAGACTTATTACTCCCTTGAAAGGCCGGCTCAATTATCTGCTAACGACAATGCAGCTCCACAAGCAGCCATGAAGCTATAACAAGCCAACACGGCATCCTCTTGTGCAGGGCAAAATCGTTGCTAGTGCTTTTCATGTTGGTTGAAGATGTTGTCAGCATACATTGCCCTGTGCCGCTGCCCACTGTTTGAATGGAAATCTTCCAAACAGAGGCAGTGTTGTTGTATTGTTCCAAACAATAGTGTTGTTGTATTGTTTGGAACAAGCACTTTGACCTTGACACGCTGTGTCACGCATGCAGCATGCATGTGTACGTGAATTTGACCCAGCTGGCAACCCCATGCTGTACTTGTGTTGGCTCCTGCATGGTCGACACAACAGCCGCAATGTTGCCAAGCTCTGCAAATAAGTGCGTCTTTTAAACATAAATCTCAGATTTCATCTTTCAAAAAGTTTTTTGAAAAGGGATGCCCCTGCACTGCGCATGATTGCATGCAAAGTTCGGGTTTATGCAACGAATGTCGTCTCAAAAAGTTTTTTGACAAAAACCTATTTGATAATTTCAAGTAACCGGTGAGTGCATGTGAACTGCCCTGTCATGCAAATCCAAGTCTGCAGGTCAGACATCACAATCATCACACATTGTGGAGACACCACAGCTACTTTAAGGCTGCATGTCCAGTTGTCTTCAAATGAGTGAACAGCTTGTTGCGTGACTTGCAGTCCAATCCACAAGTTGCACATGACGTGCTGAACTGCACTTCACTTGCATGTACTTTTGTGGGCTGATTCTTCTTCTTGTGCCGTTTCAGCTTCTTATACTGCTCATGAGACAGCCCTTCATGGGGTGATGGCACTGCTGGCTGGTCTGATGTTTGTGACGAAGCACCCGGGGCTGACTGATGCTGGGCACGACTGCCTGTTGCCTCCTCATCAGGGGCCTGTGCTGCTGCAGGTGCAGCTGCCTGTGCACACCACAGGTATCGCGGCTTCATATCGGTCCGATACATCAGTTAAGGCACAGATGCACCTATGTGTTGCATGCTCTGGAGACACAAATGAGTCAAGACACAACTGCATGCAGCCTTTTTCCTGCACTAGCTGTGCTGTTTAATTGACAAACCAGCTGTTGGCAGTCAAGGCTTTTTAAAGTACAAACACATGACGTAGGCTGTCAATCAAGTTTAGCATGAACCCGCACCTGAGCATCAACACGATCAGGCTGCTGATTCTATGCTGGTAGGCACAATGTCAACCTTGCAGCATCATTGCAGGTTTGAGAGCAAGCAGAAGGATGACAGCATGACACCCATGCAAGCTGTCTACCAACAAAGCATGGTCCACCTGGTGAGCGCCCCTTGATTGGCTGATATTGGCAGCTTCCATCATGCGCTCCAGAACATCTTCTTCGCCATCTTGGCTTGAACGTGAAGTGTCGTCTTCTACTTCATCATCATGCCTGTTGTGATGAGTGTCAATGGCTTGTGCAGCTGCCTGCTCTTCTTCACTGTCTTGACCTGCTGCGGCCATCTGGGCTTGCTGCTGCTTCTGCTTCTTTTTCTGCTTCTTGCTCTTCTTGCAGCTGGGCTGGGTCTCAGCTGCATCTGCACCAGACACAACTTTGAGCCAACGGACAAGTTGCAGCAGCTTGATGCAGGCTTTCTGGCCCCAATGCAACATGTGGGAAGATGCAGACGTGCCATTGCACAGCCTTTTAGACCAGACCAACATTGTTACTGCTGACCGTCAACCATTGTGTTTCAAGCACAAGGCACAGAACGTCCTGTTGTGACTTGATAGATCACAGAAGGTGTTCATGAGGGAGGTCAAAAGCTTACACATTGGTGGCGGTGGCTGTTGGGGTCCAGCAGCGCTGTGCTCAGATTCTGCTGCTTCTGCATCTTCCTCGGTTTCAGATTCTGGGTCACGCAGCTGCTGAGGAGGCTCCACATCCACTTCAACATCATCATTGTCAGACTCAGCAGCTGGTAGTGAAGCCGCTACGCTGCCTTCAGAGCCGTCCAGCGCTTGCTCTTCTTCTTCCAGCTCTGCCCGTAGAGTCTCAACAGCCTTCAGATGCTGCTTGCTCCTGCCACACACATTTATTGTTATGCTTCGGGCTGCTCACATGGCTTGCTCTTGCACAATTAACCTTAGACACATCTGGTAGGTGAGAATGACAACTAGCACGTCTTTTCTATTTTGTTTATGCCACTATTGATGCCCCTATCACTCATGAATCTTGTTACTGTCGTTGTTTGTGTTTCTTTTTCCGTTGCTGTTATTTTGAAGATACTGACCCTCAATGGGACACTTGGGGCCCTTAAAGCCTAGCAGAACGAGGTTGATAAGGCATAATGTATTGATGATTAAGCACACCAGCATGACATCATGAAATATTCTCCCAATGTGCAACTTCATGTTGGCTAACAGGTTGAATGTAGTCATGTACATGGTAATTGTAGGATGCATTCTACTTGCTGTCAAGTAAAACAGAGGATTCTGCCCATCAAGCATTACAACTGACCTCTCATGATTAGCAAGAGCCTTCTGACTCTTGAATGACTTGTCACATAGCGGGCAGTAGAAGTCGTCAGGAATGGACTCTTCCTCTTCCTCCTCGTGAGTGGCCTCTTCACCTCCCTGACGAATCCACTCAGCTTCTTGCACATCCAGAGCTCGCTGCAGCCTCTCCTGTTTCTCTTCCTCACGCCTGCATCACAGGTCTGGTGGCAAGCCCTGTAGTATACAGATCCTGACATGCCAAGTACAGGTAGATGGGTGTTTTGGGACAATCAGTGTCTCCAGCTTAAAAAACCAGGTTAGTACCAAAACTTTTCTGGCAATTGCAGCAGAGCATACTGCGACGATGCCTGTGTGTCCTGCCCTTGTGCCCTATGGCCGTAACGTGTTCCATTCTTTGCTTGTATACAATATCGCTGATTGCCACATCTATGCTCTTTCATGCAGTACCAAAATGCAGAGCTCCCAAGACAATCTTTTTCACAGCTTTGAGAGCCACAACACGTCCAGACACAAGTGCCGATGCAGCTCACCTCAGCTTGTCCTGTTCTTCCTTCTCCATCCGCCGTTTGGCTTCTTCAGCTTGGTACGCTGCCAGGCGCTTGTCCCTCTTGCGCACAAAGGCCACCAGCTCGCGCACCGCATCATTGTGGACACGCTTCATGGACTTCCTCTCCTTCTTGTTGTCTTCTTCCATCAGACGCCGCACCTGTTGCCAGCAGAAGGAGTGAGAGGCCACTTCATGATTGCTTACTGCTGTTTATGACCTAGCAGCTTTGCTTTTGCCAGCAGGCAAACATCAACACTGTTGCCAATGCCAACACCAATGCCAAGCAGACAGGGCAGCTCCATGGCATGGATGTTGCCACGCAGGACTCGACAGTGCCTTGCACTTTTGGACCACAATGCTGTGCAGCAGCTCTGACGAGGGTGCAGGTTGCAGGCATGATTCGCACATCTGCTTGTCAAAGCACAACACACAGCATGCCTATCTGCAAGCAATACAAAGAGGGTGATGCACCTTTCTGTTGGGGGCAGCAGCAGGGTTGTACTTGTCAGCCCAGGCAAAGTCCTTCACAGTGGTGTAGTTGAGCCAGACAGAGTAGAAGGCCGCTACCTGAGGCCCTGCCAGGCTGGAGCTGCCTGCACAACCACATTGTCATCACACACAGCAGTCTATAGAACATGGTAACATGGGAAACAAGTAAATGTGCGGCTCTGTGTCAACAATCTAGCATCTTGATTGGATCTTGCTTGCAAGGCTGTCAAGCTGTGCAAGCAGTCAGACTAAGCAGTACTGACGCTGGCAGCTCTCAGTGACTATGCATCAGCCAAAAGTTCTATGCAGAAAGCATGCATCTTCTGATGAGTCCCCTTCTTGCCCTTGACCGCCTCAAACAGCTCTGTCTTTGTTTGACCAGGGACCTCACCACAAGCAAGTTTAGGTGTGCAGAAGGTGTGCTCACCAAAGGCAGGCAGGTTAGAAGCTGTGTCTTTGTCTTGCTGATCAGACTGCGCTGCTGCTGCTTGCCGCTCCTCTTCGGCAAGCTTCTTGAACACTGTGCTGTAAACAGTGTAGAAGCCCTATATAGCACATTGTGCCATCAGCTCCATCCCTCTGATTGTGACAACACTGCTGGCCCAGACAAAAGACAGCAATTGCTGACTGCATTGCATGCAAAGCTGAGGTACAGGCTCTGACAACATGCCGTTGAGTGATCTGGTTGATACTTTTTCGAAGAAGCTCTTGCCAGGGATGGGAATTATGTGTGTCAAGCAGGTCACAAACCATATGATACTTTCTCTCCAAACCCAGTAACATAGCCTGTAGTGGGTTTTGAGGCAAGCTATCATATGGTTTGTGACCTGCTTGACACACACACAATTCCCATCCCTGGCAAGACCTACTGCTCAGAATAGAGTGTCTCAAACTAATGTAGCAACATTCATGCCCACTGCAAATTTAGGTCCACCATTACAGTGAGTTTGGTGGCCGGCAGCAAAGGAGGACACGATGGATGAGGCAGGCTGTACCTTGGCTCCATCGTTATAGCCGCTGTAACATGCTGTGCTGAAGTACTGGAAGGGGTCCAGCTCATCAGATGGGCGTTGGCCTGGAGTGACCCCTCCGTCTCCACCTGCTTGATGTGTTTCTCCAGACCTCAAGATAGCGTCTCTGTGGCTGTCATACCTGCATGAGGATTCAACATGAGCATGGGTTGGCCACGAGCATTCAGCTTTTCTAAATACATATAATTTCAAAGGTCACGCTGGTTACAGGTCATATCACAGCAGCAAGTATAAGTATAAATGGCCAGCACGTAGAAGAGCAGTACTTACCAAGCTCTTTCATGCTTGTCACTCAGCACTTCGTACGCGTTCTGCAACTCCTTGAAGCGCACATCAGCCTCTTCCAGCCGATGTTGATTCTTGTCTGCTCGCAAGAAAGGACTCGTTCAAGTGTCTACTGCAACCATATGCACTGATCACTTGAAAGTGTCACAAATCACACTCACCTGGATGCCACTGCAACGCTGCTTTTCTGTATGCATTCTTGAGAACGCCGTCATCTGCATCCCTCTCAACACCAAGCACTTCATAGTGGCACCTCATAGTTACTAACTCTTATGCATGCACGTACAGCTTGTGTGAGTCTGCCCAAAGCCGACACAGCTTGACCTGCATACGCCACGTAGGCACTAGATAGACCAGATGCCAAGAAGTATTGCAAAGACTGCTGGTCGCAGGTGACCTTGAGTCCTGTCGATGCAGTCCCGTGAAAAGGGTTTGCAAAGGGTCGGCAGTCAACGCAAATGTTCCGTGACTTTCGAAATCTCAGCAGAACTCCCGACTGCTGCAGCAGACTTCGCGCAGACAAGGCTGAGAGTATTCACGTAGACTGCCAAGGCAGGAAGAACATAGACATCGCTGCTTTCGTGGGTCGCTGACCCAATAGCTGTACAGCAACCCATGCATGTGATAGCCTGCGCCCGCAGCTGATAAAGTGAATGCCTTGCTGCACGTTGCCACAACCCCCACAGGCGCTATTGAGATCAACCGCTGCTCGGCGCCCTGCCTCATTGCTCGCTGGTCGGTCTGGTCGAGGCTCTCATAGCAGACTTCACAACAGCCAAAATAGCTCCAGACTTGCTGCTCAACCAGCATCAGCCAAATCAGCAAGCAGCAGCAAGGACGGTGCAGAAGCAAGGCAAAAGCTTGAAGACTTGAAAAAGCCAAATGTGCTTCACTTCTCAGACCCTGCAGGAAGCGCAGGTCCACTGCCATGTTAGTCAGCAGCCTTTGTGCTTCTCAGCAATGCATAGGCTGTGCTCACAATGTACCTGCAAGCATAAGACGCTCAAAAGCATATTGCTATCTCACTCTGATTGTTGCTGTAGCCTAATGCTTCCTGTTGGCATGCAGCATTAGTTCCTGCCCCAGCTCAAGGTGCTGAGCATGCCAGATCAGAGGGCAGCCCACTGCTGGGCACAGAGGCCACCAGGGGAGCACCCAATGCAAGCGGCGTCAAAAATGCCACACTCCGCTATGACCTCCCCACACCAGCTGTAGCTGTTCGTAACTTGGTACGCCATGCTACTTCAGGTTTCACCTGACCTTCATGCTGTTCACAGTGGTGCAGCCCAGCTGAATGTTGATCAGTGATGAAATGGCACTTCCTTGGATTTGAAGCAATGGCCTAAAAATCTTACCTTATCCGATGATGGACATCCTGCAGCTTTCATTTTCAGCATTCATGTGTCTGCCATTCTTGTGGCAAACAAGGTTTTCATTCCTGAGCCTGCTGCAGAACATCTCAACAAAGGCATTTGCATGCCATGATTGCCATCATTCACTAACTCAGACACAACACATGAGAGGCACATCAAACCAAGGGGAACATTTGAACTCAACTCAATACATGCACTTAAGTGTTGTGGAATTGATGATTGTTTGCACACTGCAGGTGGAGTTGGCGCAGTATGCACACCTGTGCACCATCATGTCCAACATGCACCACCGCCGCTCAGGCTACCCTTTCGGCACCATCGTCGACTTTGCATCAGACGGTGCTGGTTCCCCCCTGTTCTGCTTATCTCCCCTGGCCATCCACACGCGCAACATCATGGAGGACCCACGCTGCTCCCTGGTGGTTCAGATGCCCGGCTGGACTGGCATGGCCAACGCCAGAGTCACCATCTTTGGTGATGTGTACCAGCTTCCACCTGACATGCATGAGGCTGCCAGAGAGGTACGTCCCTGTAAATCTGAAAGATTACATTTGTGCGCTTTGATGCACTCATACATGTAGCTCATGGTCAGCTTAGAGCTGAGTACCTAGCTCACCCTTTCTTCTATTTGTGTCTCTGAGCGTTTGCATGTACTGGGCAAGCTATGCAGGTGCTTGTCAGGCTGTTTTGTCGTTGGGACATCAAGGCTTAGCAAGATCTCTACGAAGGAGTGCGACTGATCAGCAACGGCTTTTCAAATGCATGAGAAGCAACAGGACATTGCTTGATGTTGAGTTCTATGTGCCAGGTCTGTGAATTCTGCCTGCAGATCTATGTGGAGAAGCATGCAAGGGAGAAGAAAGGGGAGTGGGTGTCTGGCAACCTGGTCTTCTTCCGCATGCACCGCATCTCAGACATCTACTTTGTGGGAGGCTTTGGGACGGTGCAGTGGGTGGATGTGGCCGACTACATGGCCACCAAGCCAGACAGCATTGTGGCTGCAGACCCTCAGCAAACCATCTCTGTAAGTCACAAAACTCATTGCATTTGAGCGTTTCTGAATCTGCTAACGTTCTGAACTTGGGCAGAGAAAGTGTATGACATTCACAGACACAACACTCACCATATCAAACGTACTGTGACCCCATGTACTGCCTAAGACCATGGTTGCATTGACCATTTATTTGGTGTGATCAGCACCAGAAGCATCTGCCGTGCATTCTGCAGAGGCAGTGGCAGTATGTAACTCTGTAATGCAGCATGCCACTCCTGAAACAGAGCAACCAGAGTATGTGCAAGCTCAATGATGTATGCAACTCTACAGGCGTTGAATGCACAGTTTGATGGTCCGTTGAAGAAGCTGATGTGCCGCAAGCTGCGCCCCCATGTAGATGAGGCTATTCTCATATCTATAGACAAGCTAGGGGCTGATGTCCGAGTACGTGTGGGCTCGGACTACAGTGTGGAGCGTATTGGTTGGCAACATGTAAGCCACAGGGCTGCGTTTGATCTGTGCTTGAAGACTGTCTGCCTTGGCATATTTTAGTCACCTGACTGAGCCACCTTGTACAAGATATGCATGACGGCATGATGATGACGCCAATGGTAGTACCAATTTGCTCGTGTCAATTTGCACTTGAGCAAGCTGGCTATGCTGACCACACTGCCTTTGTATTTGCAGCATGTACACAGCCAAACAGATGCCATCAAGGAATTGGAAGAGTTGATCAGCCTCAATGGCAGTGCCATTGCCAGACCGCGCTCTGATGTCAGGACGCTGCTTTGACAGTGTGGTGAGAGTTGATCACGGCTGGGCTTTCCAGAGTGTCAAAGTGGACTGGTTGAGTGCATGGCAACCATCATGGACGTGCACCGTCTCAACCTGTTGTCATGCTCCCCACTGCCTTTTAGGTGTATTGGCAAGGCCTTTGCCAAATAGGCCTCTCAGCGCATTTCTGATTCTAAAGTCAAGAAGCAGTACTGACTAGTCAATTGTTTGCATTTTCTGCTGACAATATATGGCTCACACTACTTATGCCTAGACATGTATGCCAAACTACTGTTATAGCGTGCTGTGTTTACACGGTTTCAAACACACAGCAAGCATGCCAATGCTGCACAGGTATTATCATTTCCAAAGCATAAAACACTGTGCAGAATCAATGGCAAACTGCAGGGCCCAGAGTAGCGCTGACCAAGAACACTACAGCGCAGCAATCCAGCATCAGGCAACTACATGTACTCAACTACGGCGAACGGATTATCATAACAAGTCATAACAAGGCAAAGACTTATAATAGAACAAAATACTGCCTGTGAATCTGTGCCACAGATTGGCATACATGAAACATGCCATATCATCTCAGTCTTATATAGCAAATGGACATCCCTCCTCCAACTGTACTTTGCTGTTGTGTTGAGCATTACTACAAACAATGCAGCTCCTGCTGATTTGCAATGACACTCTTCATCACCAGGTTTGGAATCAAGTGCCTGTGCTCAAGAGCCTTGCCCGTGACAGGGGAGATGCTATGCTGATGCAGCCAAACCTGAATTGCTTCTCTCTCATAGGTATGCCCATCAGCAGCAATCACAGGATGTGTCATCACACCCTGCAATGCATAAGCAACTTTGAGAACCACTATGCAGCATAGCAGTATGTCATGTCATGCGTGGAAGATGATTGCAAAAGGAATCAGGACATGCAAGTCAATGACTCACAAGGTGCCCAGGACTGACCTTAGTCATAGGACAGCACAGCAGAAGCCCAGCATCGGCACGCTGCCCCTGCTGTGAAAGTTTTGCCGCGGGATCACACTGCACAGATGCTGTCACAGCCTGTGTTGTGACACTGGCTGCTTCGTGCTTGACGCTTTGCACATGAGACTTTGGAGAGCTGCTGTCAAGGGAGCTGGTATGGTGGGAGCTTGCCGGCCAGTGATTGGGAATGCGTGTCTTGTCCGCGGGCAGAGCGCTCAGATGATGCACTGAGTCCAGACAGTCATGAAGAACAGGCTGGCTGCAGCTTGTGGCAGCATGGCCGTCTGGTCCAAGCTCATCATCAGCACCTGTCTGCCTGCCTGCACTACTGACCGTAGTACCAGGAGAATGGATGTCTGAGTCAGCAAGCAGTGTAGACACTGGCTTGGCTGGCTGTGGGCTTGGTGCTTGTGTAGGTGTGGCACATGACAGAACCTGGTGTGACACTCGTGCGGTAAAGCTGGCAGACCCATCTGCTGTGCCATCACATGATGCCTCTTTGACACAAGCTGCTGATGCATCGTGAGACTGCTCTGCTGCTGCTCGAGATTCTTGCCGCCCCAAATTGATCATAGTTGACATTGCTTCTGTGGTGAGTAGACCTGTGTCGCTAGAGGCCTGCTGCAGAGCTCTCTGCTTCTTGGCTTTCTGTTTCTGCTTCTTGGCTTTCTTGGCAGCTGCTTTAGCAGCCACCTGCTCCATTTCTGCCATGACGCCATTGGCAGCCACCTGAGCAGCTGATTGCGCCGTCTGAAGCATGCGGAATCAGTCAGGAGCCAGGTAAGATATGCAGCAGAAACATTGACAAGCCTTGTGAGCTGCAACAGGTGTTTACCTTCTGCACTGGCAATATCTATGCAATGCCAACAGTGAGATGCCACATATGTTGAACAATACTATTCAACACATTTGTCACAGCACTGCATGCCTGAATCTCAGGCAGGCAATACACACAACAGGCTAAACATCAACCTCATGCCCAAAAGCACAGATGACAAATGCCTTGTGACTGTGACAGGCTGTGTTTAGGCCAGCTCAGGCATGCAATGCTTCACCTTGTGATGAACAAAACAGCTTTCAATGAAGTCCAAGGCGCTGTCAGGCAAGAACCGTGTCTCTATCAATGTTGCCACAGTGGTAGCCATATCAGGAGCAGGATGCGCTGGGGTGCACCAGCCATCACTCTCCTTGGCAAGCTTGAAGAAATGGGGAGCCCAGCAGGGCGCAGCATGCATGCGCCTGATGTTGCCCACCAAGATTGCTGCAGCACAGCATGTTTTGATGGCATCAAGCCAAGCAGGAAGTGCACGATACTTGATTGCGTCATAGCAACCTCCAGTTCAACTGGATCAAGCTGGAGCCCATACAGAGTCTACAAATGTAAACAAGTTTGCCACCAGCCACAATATCATCACTGCAGTGGACCGTGTGAGGCAGTTGGTGCAAGTATGTTGTGCAGACAACAGCCAGGTGACACCAATCACTAAGCGCAGATCGATTGAGCAAGCGTGCTACTGACTCTCACATGTACAAGACATACCAGTAGACTGCTGCAGACATGGAAGATTTTCTACCACACAGTCCATCCTTTCTTGCACATCGCTCTGTTCTTTGAGTAGTTTCTTCTCTTCGGCTTGTCTGTGCAACAACACTGCCTGATCCGCTAATGCTGGATGCTCCCTATCTAGCTTCTCAGCATCTCGTTCAAGCTGCTCCTGGCTTGCTTCACAATGGCGGGAGAGGTTCAACCAGTGGACAACCTCCCTCAGCTCTGCTTGCAGGAAGTGCAATGTGGCACGGGCAGCTGCTAGGAGTGTAGGCACACTGATGAATTTGGCTGCATGGTGCACCAACTGAGGGCAGCCTGAATGCACAACATGCTGGCTGTCACAACTACCAGCGAGGCCGCGCAATGGAGGGACCAAGGCAACACTGTGTCAGCATGTACATAATTAGCATAAACAGTTGTGAGCATGCATCACAGGAACCATCCAGAATGACATCATAAGTCCGAGATCAGAGCTGTCTGCAAGCATGAAGCCTGATGTGTTGCACGATCAAGTGATCACAACCCAGCATGCCGCTGCAAAGCATGCAAGTGCAACAGATGCGCACCTAGCAACATCAAGCTTGCTGTTGCTCCAAGGAAGTCAGGATGCTGTTTGCCGTTTGCATCCTTTATAAGGATGTCAGCACACAGCCCAACTAGTCTCTTGCCAGCGTATCGCACATCTTGCTCACTTTTAAGGTTGTGCAAAAGAAGGTGCAGGGCTGAATGAGGGACATCACGCTGATCTGATATATTTAGACCAAATTTGCTGTGAGGCAAGGCTGCTAACGTTGCCTTGAGCCAGGAGGAAGTGGTGACGTATGTCAAGACATCAGTTGCAATCTTGCAGACAACCTGCACAGGCACACTACATTCACAGGTTGTGTGACGACGTGCAGTGTGTCAAATGCATGGCCTGCAGTTATGGGGACCATATGATTGCTGTTGCATGCAAAAGCACTGCACATTCTGCATGCATCTCGCAAATAGACGCCACAAGGTAGGGAGAGAGTATACAGGTGTGCAATCACGCACATGTTTCCATCTTATAAGGCTCACCTGAGAGCCAGAGATTTGTGGCGGTTCTGGATCATACAAAGCATCAATGAAGGCAAGAGCAGCTAAGGCTAAGCCCTCCTGCAAGTGGTGGCTACCTGTGGTATCTGACAGCCGGCCAAGCAGCTTCAGGCTCAACTGTACCAACTGTTGTCGGTGCTGCATGCATGACAAACATGATAGCGTTTATGACAGCATGACATTTAAAAAACCAGATCAAGCTATTCTTGTTTACAACAGAGAAGCCTTACATGCTCACGGTGCCACATACTACAGCAGCTGCTGTTGCAAGCTGGCATGACCATACGGCTTGAGGCAAGCAGAGTGACTAGACAATGGTGTTACACTATTCTGCATGCATAAATCTGCACATCTACTGCTAGTAAGGTCATCACTACACACAGGATTACGTCATTTATCAATGCCCCATCTAAGGCTCAGTCAAGCCGAGAGCATTTCAATACCTGTTGCATCAGCTCAAGCAGCTGGCTCTGCAGACGAGAGGTGCGGTTGAGGAGCTGGCACAGACTCATGCAAAGGTGGGCTTCCCAGGGAAGTGGCACCTGCAGCAGCACGCACGCAAGCTGCTGTGGTATGTTGTGCAGAGCAGGCATCCATGCGATGGAGATAGCAGATGGGCAAATGCACATAGACAGGTTGCACCAGTGATGCAATGCATGCTACAAACTGTTGGCACAAACACATCCACAACATGCTGCCGCGGGGGTCTACCAGCTGCATGGTTATGTCAGTCAACCTATGGAAGCTTTGTGACACCGACAACCTTGCACGGTAGCAATAAAATGTACATCAGTGCATCCCATACAAAACCACTGTGAACAGCCTTGTCCATTCTGCGCTGTTCTGTTCTACTGTTCAGATGTTTGTAATGCTTGGGCATTTGTGGCTTGCAATGCCTACGAAGGGCCATGGGTCAGCAAACTGTTGTGCAATAGTAATACTTGCAGAGTTAACTGGCATCACCTGAAGCGCTGCAATGATGCATTCTGTAATGTTCTCCATGATACCAGACAACACCGCATAGCTAGAGTAAGCCTTCTGCTTGCTTTGCAAGTCTTGCTCAACAAGACACAGCTGCAAAAAGGAAGCAGCAGCAATCATCTGCGCATGAGGGGTGCCCTGAAGATTACGGATGGTATTGTGAAAACCCTCAGCATGGTCTGGATGAGCCAGGAAAGCCTGGCAGCAGGAATTTTGTTCAAAGGCACAGCTCAGTGCCTGCTGAATATCCACAGCATATTCCAGGAGAGAAGGGCGCTGACTGGACTGGCCTGCAAAGAGAAGTAATCTGGGATGTCGCAAATAAGAGTGACCTGATGTATTGACAATGTAAATGCGGCATACAAATAAATGTTGGTTGTTCAGCAGAAGCTGCAAAGGATGAGATGGCAAATGAACATCCAGTGCACCCTGTAAGCACTCGCACCAACATATGCTGTTAAAGATGCACCCATGCATACAAAACATACATGACTTGGAAACAACAGCTACAGTTATGACCCAACAAACACAGCAGAGGGACTCACTGAAGCACTGCCACATGGCAAACATGCCAGAAACCTGCAGTTTCTGATCCACTTCAGAGTCTGCAGGTCTGGGCATGGACGAAGTCATCTGCCATAACACAACCAGGCAAAGAGCATTGAGCTCCGGCATTTTGGTTCCATAGTTTTGCCAACATTCCATTAACGGCACAAGTCCATGCACAAAGAGTGTTTGCAGATGCTGATGCACACCCAAGACATGAACTAACAGCAACTTATGCAACATAACAATGATGGCTATTTGCACATTTCCAATGTATCTTCCCGGAGGCGGCTGCCTGGTGCGATCCTGATCATTCAGCCACTGCAGGGTTGCCAAGGCCCTGACACACACTGCTTCAATGTCCTCAGATGACAAGCATGTTAGACCCACAGGTTTGGGTGGTGCAGGGCTGTGCATGTACCCCTCTGCATTGATGAAACCGGCAGCTGTTGCTAGTTGCTGTTGAATGTTGTTGAGTAGACTATGTAGTAGAGAGGCCGCAACATTGAGGTCTTGGTTGACTTCCTGCCTGGAAAGCCCAGCTATCTCCTGAAGGAATGGTGAGACCTCACCAGTGTCTGACGCTTTTGGGTGCTGAGCCAACGTCTCAGACATGCACAATGTGACGCCAAGCAGCTGGACATCAAGTAAAACCTGGGGAAGCTGGGCAGCAGCGTCTGACATGTACCAATGCGACTGCAGGACTGCAAACATAACAGACAAGATTTAAGGCATGCGCAAAGAGGGAAGGTCACAACTTGTTTGGTGGTCAATGATGTGGGTGCACATGCACTGTGTGGGCGGCATATCTGTCACTTTGATGCGTCGTGCCGTGTAAGTAAGCCTGATGACTAAATGACTTGGTTGATTTCATTGCATCTTTGCTGGCAAGGCAAGCAGCCTGGATTTGCAGCATGTGAGGTATGCTCACAACTATGGGATGATTGGGTTTTCTCACCGCCTGGTCCTGACGATGTATCTGGGCACAATAAGCCAGAGAGGCGGCGCACACCATGCATGCGAGCCATCATTGGCAGAATGCCTGCTGCTGCCTTGATCTTGCTATCTTTCAAGTATGACAACACAATATGTGCACTCAGGGCCGATCTAGGTTTATCCAAAGCATTCATCAGCAGAGATAAGGCACCTGCATTTCACCAACATCTGTAATGTGTCAAAGTTTGTGACACGGCCTACATTGGAGCAGCACACCTCAAACAAAAGTGAGACTTCAGACATCAGTGTGAGCATACTGATTTTGCAGAGCTATGATGTGGGAGCTCGACCATGTCAACTCGGGATTACAATCCCTTGCTGTCAAGAGGAATGCAATGTGATGCCTTGTAGTGCTTGTTGTTTTTTGGCAATCAACAAAGTGTGCAATTCATAAGCGGTGCAATCAATGGATAGTGACCTGCTCACCTGCTCTGAGCAACTCTGAAGCCACGGCCCCATAGACTGCACTGCTCGCATTTGTCATTAGTGCTAGCAGCAGATTGCAGCAAGAGCTGCTCTCATCTGCTTCCTGGCTGAGTAACTGGCGCATGGCTGGCATGGTCAGCTTGACCAAATGCACAGACAAGTGCAGTCTTTGTTCATCTTCGGCGCCTGCCTTGTCTTGATCAGCAGGGTTCGTAAGTTTGCCAGCATTGTCAGCAATTGTACTCAAGGCACACCAGATGGCTTTGGGAGCTAGCAAAGCAGGTGCGTGATCCAGGTCCATGTCTGCAGTGAGGCTGGCCAGCTTCAGGATGAGCAGAGCGCTGCGCAGCAATGCCAGATGAGACCTTTTGCGTGAGCACTCTGGGTCATGACTGTCACAGGGAGTGTACTGGGACTGGCGTGAGCACTCTTCCTCATCTTGGCTGTGCAGGTGCCCACAGAGTGGTGCATCTGCTTGAGAGGCAGTGTTGCAGTCAGGACTGCAGCTATTTGCTGCCTGAGCACAGACAGCAAACTCAGCATCCTTGGTCATGCTGTCTGGTAGACCTTTCTTTGCCCATTCCAGCATGTCAAGTGTGGACTGGTCGTGCAGCAGGTGAAGCAAGAGCAGGACAGGTCTTACTGCTGTGCTCATTTCATTGAATACTTTGGGTGTGAGCTGAGGGTGGACAGCAACAGGGATACTGCTGACAATGTCTTTGTGTCCAATGCGCATCATTTGTGCCAGTTGCTGCTGGTCCTCCATCATACACGACAGATACATGGAATCAGCTGACATTGTTTGGACAGCTGCTGACCAAGTGCTGTTCAAATCACTGCTTGGCGAGGAGCTGGTATTCCTCAGGACTGTCTCAACATAAAAAGCAACAGTGGGTATGAAAGCTGCCGTCAACTCCAAGACATTGGAGCTTGCAGTCAGCACCTACAGCACGAGATATGACTTAGGAGACATATTGCTAAAGTGCAATAGCAGAGGCAAGGCAAGCTTGTGTGACCTGATCAGGAAGCACATGAAGACCAAACTGCACATCATTCCGTTCACCTGCTGAAGCGTTTTGTCCAAGGAAACTTGCTCGTCCTTGAGGCTTAGCCAACACGCATCAGGACACAGTTTGTGTGCACGACAAAACTGGACCAACACTTCTTTGCCTACTGTGTCACCAGTGCAGGCATGGGTCCAGCAGAGCCTTACTCCCTCCTGCAAGAGGTGCATCAAAAAAATGACTCAGTGACAATATCAGATGTTGCAGGAGCTGCGATGTTGCAGGAGCTGCGAGACCTACCGTAGTTCGCACGATCACTTGCATCTGGTGAGCTAGCTAAGACTCTCAGCCTATTGGTTTTGCTAGTTGCATTGAATGAGATTCCCCGCGGCAGCTCCTTCTCGATGCCCCATTTCTGTGCACCTCTCGACAGCAAGTCAGGGTAGTCTGCGCTCAAAATGTTCGGCCACAGTACCGGGTCAGCAAATTTAAGTTGCCCGAGCATCAATGCAGCTGCTGCATGTTGAAGGGCCAAATCCCACATTGCCCATTAGATGCCCCTTAGCTTTGCCCTTGGCTCATTTGCACCCTTGTCAGGCTGCTGCACTCCCGCGGGAGGTCCAAAATCATTGCAGTGAGGAGACAATGCCTGAGAAGCCAAGCTCTGCACAGCATGAATGGTTACAGCATGCAGCACCATAGGATGAACAGCATGTGTCAACTGCAACAATAGACTGATGGCTGGCGCACATGCCTCTGGACTCACAGCTGTCTGATACAGTACATAAACCTGACAAACAGACAAGTGTACAGCGGAGCTGCATTGGTGCATGCTATGCAGCGTTATCAGCTATAATTAAACAGACTACTGGTGAGGCAAGCAACAGCCCTCACTAGCCTGGTAAAGCAAACTTACAGGTCATGTGCTGTTACTGTAGACATTACTGACGTCAAATATGTGATGCAGTTCCTACAGCTTCACTTGACTCTTTCACTCAATGTTCTCAATACACTCAATAGCTGAAATACCAACAGAATGTTCCGATGAGTAGCACATATATGGTCAGGGCATGTGCATCATGGCATGCCAAAAATTTGCAGCATGCTGCCCTGCATGTCCAACAGTCTCTAGAGATCTTGTTTGTCACACTGCATCTGGTGTAGAACATCTTCCTGTGCAACCACTTGAGCTCAATACACTGACCAGACTCATGGCGCATGTCAATCTGATGTTCAGTTTGACACGTGATCGTGCTGCAGCATGTATGAACACGATCTTGGGAACAATTCCTGAGTGTGCAGAGCTAATTTTATGGTGCAGCACCAAATTTGTTGCAACAGTTATCAAGCTGGCTGCTGCCAGCTGTGCTGCCATGTGAGCTACTGCTTCTGGCTGTCAGCCAATAAACCTGCCACTCATGAGCATCAAGCACCAGGCAAGAGAGTCCAAAGGCGGGCAGCATGCCATTATATATACAGAAAAACCAAAGGCTGTCAAGAGTAACCATTACCTGCCAAAGACCGGTGAGGGCTTGCCTGCAGCTGCCAGCCCAGTGGGTCAATCAGCTATAGGCATAGAGTCAGCATCCATAGACCATGTCAGGGAATGCATACAGCATCGATACCATCAACTCGAATCATTTGTCTAGGGACCTTTGTGCCTGTTAGAATAGTGTCCTGCCATGCATGAAAGCCCAAAACATCTTTGCAGGTGTGAAACACATACGTCTTATTTCATAGATGCCAGAACATCATGTAAAACTGAGCACTGGTTCCCATGTAATGCTAACTCGCACAAACGTCAGACAGATGGTTCCTGGCCAAAAGCTAGCACCTCAGCAGTGTCAAAACAGCAGACTGTTCACATGATCTTCATACCAAGCTCTATATGCAGAGCTATGCTACTAAGTCTTTCTGCAGAGTGCCGAGCAGGCTTGCTGCACCAAAAGCAGCGGTACCGCCAGTCAAGCAGCCCAGGGCAATGATAGCTTGAGCTACCACAAGGGGAGTACTGGAGTCTGGTATGGCATACACAAGCAGGGGTCCAACAGCATATAGTGCAAATGCAATTCGGTATAACACAGTTGGTGTGTTCCTGCACACATAGCAACAGCAATTTAGACCATGCAGGGGTGTCATATGTCATGGTGCTGTTGTAGAACAGGATGCGCTGCTATTGTCACGCAGCATCATGCACTACCCTCTGCAACATTATCCCCATGCAGAATTGACAATGCAATGATATCACTAGCGTGCAACATTCTTGCAGAACAGGATGCATTGGCACGCCCGTGCAGCATCATGCACAACTGTGCTTTGCAAAGGCTTGCAGGCTTGCAGCAGCGTGCTCGTGCAGGATTACTGTGCAATATAAAGCCTGCTGCTGGTCTGTGCAAGTAGTGCCTGTCACTTGTGTGCCCAGCTGGGATTCAACATAAGAGGGATTTCCAATTGTTGCATCAAGGTTTTCCACTCTTGGGACTGTACCTGTCAGCTGCAGCAGACAACAAACCCAAGGACTCTGCTTTTGACAGCAAGCCTGACTTCTCAATGAATGTCAAAGTGACACCATTCTTCTCAAGCAGCGTAAGCAGTCCAGCCTGCTCAAGTTTGGAAAGCAGACGGAGTTGTTGCACTCTGCAGCGAGAGTGGTGTCAGCGCAGTGTTGCAACTGCAAAACCTGCCAGCACAACTGTAATCCAGCAACATACCTTGCCAGCAGCAAAGGGGCTGATGTGCCAGGGGATCTGGGCTTGAAACTTGCTCCCTTCCCTTGAGCTATTTCTGTGGCCTGAATGACAGGTGTCAGGTGGTGTTGATCTTGTCTGAAGTGCACAAAGCAGACAACCCTAAAATTGCTATTTGACTGCACAGGCTGACTGTTAACGGACCTGGCGAGCCTTTCGTTTTGCGATTGTACCGAAGCTCGGTTTGCTAGGTTGCTTAGATGCGCTTTTCTTTGGCTGCATGCGCTGAGTGCCCTTCTGAGGAATGGATTTAAGCTTTCGTGTCACACTGGCTACCTTCGCGGCTACCATTGGCCTCGCGCATTTCGATCGATTCGTCGTGCGGCTACAATTGAACGTGGCAAACAAGTGGTTATGACCGTGCGCGACGCGCAGCAGCATCGCAGAGGCTTTGAAGCCTTCAAACCCGTGTGCGCATCCGTGCTGATCAACAGCCCTGGAAGCTTAACAAGCCTCAAGCTGGGGTATGGTTTCGGCAAGGAGGTGCGGCGTTGAGCCTGCTAGAGCTGCTGGCTCTGGGGAGTGAGACAGCACGCTTCCGTGTCACGCGCTGCAAAAACTCAAAAGATATGATTCTGATTGATCGCTGCGTTTCTATTTGCAGCGAATTAGCAGTAAGCGTTACGTTTTGGGCACTGTCCTTTGCCTTTGTACACATGATGTCGGACAGCACGCCCTTGCTGTCTCCATTTCATGCTTTGTTGCTCATTGCCAGTTACTACATCTTCAGAATTCTGTGGATAATGTCATCTGCGTGTGCTGCATCAAGCGCCTGTCTTAGACAAATTGAATGCAGTACTTGAAGACGAGAAACCTGGCTGGTTTGAGCCGATCTACCTTCAGCAGGACAGACCTGAAAGTGCCGGCCTGCTAGCGCAAGGTATGACTGGATTGTGACCAATAGAATCAGTGTGAAAACTGTTTGCATGTTCTTGAGTAAAATGGGACCAAATCCGAGCAGAACTGACCAGAAGCTGACAGCGAGTGTAGAAACACAAAGAACACCTAAAACACACAGCTCCTAGGAGCTTGGGCCGCCCCAAAGGTGGCTGGCAATATATTCTGCCAAGCTTGCAAGGTGCCGCCTTCAAGGTGGCTAATGAGCCATTGTTGTGCCAGTTAACAATTTGACCGTGCAGCTTGGATTGTATTATGAAGCACTGCTGCAATGGTCATGGGTCCGACACCGCCTGGCACTGGTGTGATTGCTGATGCCACTTGAGCCACCTCAGCATAAGCAATGTCCCCTACCACATGATATTCTCCTGTGTCTATATTGCCCACCACATTGATACCTACATCAATCACCACTGCTCCTGGCTTGATCCAGCTACGCTTCACCAGCTCAGCATGTCCAACAGCAACAACGAGAATATCAGCAGTCTGCGCAATGCTAGGTAGATCACGCATTGCTGCTGAGTAGGTTGCTGGTGGATCACTGACATCAAGATTAGTTTGTATCTGCTGGGATGATTGCGACCTTTGCCCTGCAGATAGTGTGCTGGCTGTGCTGTGCGGTGCTTGGTCACATGCAAGTTGCTGTGACACATCCTTTGTCTGATGGTGGCCTGCAGGCTTTGGTTGATGGGGCAAACAGGCCCCAGCATCTGCTCTGGCTTGGCTGTGCTCACTGTTGCTATGGCTTGATTCAAAAGCCTCTGGATATGAGCTCCTAGGGCAGACAGTAAGGGCTGCCACCCCATTGGCTTGCAGCAGCATTGCTAGAGGTGTGCCAACGACACTGGAGTCCCCAATGACAACTGCTGTTTTGCCGGGTAAGGTAATGCCTGATCTGGCTATGAGCTCCATAACGCCTAGGGCTGTGCAGGGCAGAAAGTGAGGCTGCTGGCAATTCTTGAGTAGCTGCCTGCAGGCATAATTGCACCTGCTGCTTGCATATGCACTTCTTGTGTCATTACAGCATGCATGCGCTGCACACCAGAAGGGACGGCATGACAAAACAGGTCGTGGTGATGACACTGACATTTCCATTTGCGATGGCCTTTTCCAAGCTGTGGACATGAAAAAGGATAGAGGCATGGTTTTGCTTTGTCGAATGAGGATGTGCCAAAAGCAACACCAGCATGGTACAACATCAGACACAGGCTTTGCTAAAATACAGGGATTTCACCTGTGCTGAGGGTGGAACCCATCCACATCCTTTCTTGGGTCGCATGCACGCACCACTGCTTCCTCATCAAGGTGTTTGGGCAGTGGTAGCTGCACATGCCACAAAGAGTGTGCTTAAATATGCAAAAAAGGATGGTGATAATAGCAGGACAAATTATGCAAGTTGGCATGGACGTAGAGGTGCACCTGAACAAGAATTCCATCCATAGTTTCATCTTGACAGATTTGGCTGACAGCTGATTCTACACCTGCTTGAGAGACAGATTGCGGCAAGTGCTGGAGCCAGAACTTGATTCCAATCTGCAGTCCATACCTCATTAATCAAGCATTGTATGTAGCTAGGACGGCACAGGAGTGAAGCAGCATCAAGGACACACCTTGACACATGCTTCCTGTTTGCGCTGCACATATAGTCGTGAGTCAGGCCTGCTACCCACAAGCACGACACCCAAACCAGGAGCACGACCCAGAAGACTAGTCACATCAGTAACCTTGGCCTCAAGGTCTGACTGCCATTGTCCAGCGATCTTCTTGCCATCAAGGACAGTTGCAGTGTGACCTGCCGTGCAGTTGCATTGGTTTTACATGATGTTAATCTGCTCTTTGAGAAGGGGCCTTGCGTATGGACGTACCCCAGCGTTTGTGAAGTGCGGATACGGTGAACTTCGAGAGGGACCGTAGCATGCCACAAGCATGTGTATAGGTATATGCCCTGCTGTAATCAACGCAAAGGTTTCGGGCTCCAGCAACTAGTGTTTGCGGCAGCTGTTCCGGAGTATGGCACGCAAACTGATCACGCGTCAACAGTATAACTTACAACTAGCATCACGGCAGCATCAAGGCAGATACAATTTGCCGTCGCTGTGTGCACTTGTTGAACATTGAAGTCATCGGTCAAAGCGTGCGTTACGGGGAGAGGCCTAATCAGGCTCCAACCTTTGTGTGGAGTATTAGCCAGGGCTGGTTCTGAGACCACAGCGAGTATGAACATGTTGTGATGCGTGGTTGAAGAATGCTTTTACTGCAACGCATGATGGGCTGTTTTGTCAGGTCTTGCGCACGGCTGGGACTCAGTCAGACTTACGATCATGACTTATGATCAGGTTTGTCACTACACGTTACGTGCAGCACGTAGCCTCTGCAGCAGACGCTACATGACTGTTTGTTGGGCTATGCGAAGTCAGCTTCACAAGAACGGCCATTGCATCAATTCAAAGAATGCCTTGCATGCTCAGTTACCACTGTCACACGTGTGTGCTGAACCCTACTGGCACTTCGAATTCGCACGACAATTAGCCACCCTAGCTAGTTCCTTGTCAGCGTTTGCTCCTCCCTGGAAGTCTCAGTGTCTTTCAGCAGAGTAACAACTTCCGACCACGAAGACATGTCGTGTATCACCTGCCGATGCCAGCAACCGCTGCAAAGGCTGGCAGCAACTCGACACGGGAGGCTACAACGGTGTACAAGTCATCTGTTGCCCAGCAAAAGCTCGTACTTGGGACAAAGACCAGCTTCAAAATGTTTGTGTAAGTTAACTTTTGTTGCGAAGTCTGCAGTTACACAAGCGAAATACATGCATGAATCAATGAATTGTCTGCAGCCAAAGCTCCTGCACCTTGGCATAAAGCTTCACCCGGCTTTAATTGCCCTGGTCGAAGACAGGTTCGTGACATTGACATGCTTCTGATTTTGCTGCTGAAGCCAGCAATCTGAGACACTACCTTGCTACAGGTGACGGTGGCCTCTGTATTTGGTGTTGGTGCACCTGAAGCGCTGCTGGTAGGGGTGGTTGCACTGGTAGTCTTTGGGCCAAAAGGCCTGGCTGAGGTGTGTTAAGTGTCTTTGCCATGTGCATGAACGTTTGCTGATTGGAAAGGCTGATAGTCCTGTGTTCTGCAGGCTGCAAAAAGCCTGGGTGCAAGTTTGCGGGGATTTGCGCCAACAATTAGAGAGCTAGCAGGAGTGTCCAATGAACTCAAACAGACTCTCGAGCAAGAAATAGGTCTTGATGAGATCAGGAGGGAATGGCGTGATGGCAGTTCGTCCTCATCTCTGCAGCAAAGGAGCAGTTCATTCCAAGACACAGAATCTTCCAGTGACAATAGGCTGGAGCCCAATGAAGGGTCTAGCAAACAGCCGTCTAAAGCTGAACTAAAAGAAGTCACAGAAGAAATGGCACAGCAAGTGGATCCTGACATTGCAAGGCGAAGAGCTGAGTCTGCAAAAATGGCATGGGGCGACACTTCCAACTCTTCAGCACCATCAAATGAGTCTCAGGAAGTCAGTAAAATGCCCAAAACCAATGCACCAGCCGCACCAATGGTGGCTGACTCTAAGATGGAAGGCATGAGCATTGAAGAGCTGGAAGCAGAGCTGGCTCGCCGCAGAAGCAAGCAACCCTCAAACAGCAGCAAGTTGCAATAGTATGTGTATGTATTGTCAGTTTTGTATCGGCAGCTGAATGAATTGATTTTGGCAGCTTTGTGTGACAGGTTTCAAGTTGCTTTTCAAGTCGACAGCCACTTACTAGCTTGTAGTATCGTTTGTTGAAAGTTCCTAAAGGCCCAGTGTAAGTGGTGTGCGTACAGGGTGTCCGTACAATTTTGATGCGCAGCATTCTTCAGCAGACACTTGCAGGGCTGCAAGCACTATAAGTTGTCAATGACCAGCTTGCACTTTCACCTACGCGAGATGCTCCTGTGTGACTGCTGCACTCTTGCAGGGACTTGTGACTTTTCACTTCAGTGCTTCCTTCTGGCCTGCATGTCGATCAGTTCAGCCAGATCAAACTTGCTGACAGTTGCTCAAGCTTGGTCTTGGCACAGTCACTGTAATGCAAGCATTTGAGCTGTATTCCAGATTGCCTGCTGTGTGTTCATCATGTGGCTATGCGATGCAGTGTGCAGGCTGGCATAGTAAGACTTTGCGGTACATGTTGACTGCATGCGATGACAACTCCTTATGCTGATCCGGACACTGTATGCAAGATGCATGTGTTCAAACATATGGGCTGCTAGCCGAGGGATGCGGCTTGTGCAAAAATTACCGACCATCTGGTTTGGGCCCTAATCAATGACCTGGTTGTTAGTAGCTGGCAGGGTAACCATAAACTACCAACTGTTCACAAGTTCAAAAAACCAACATTCAATGCTCTTTCTGTCACAAGTCTCTGTACCAGTCTGATCAACTGCAGAACCACAGCAAGCCTAGCATAGAAAGGCCTGCCTGCATCAGTAGTGCTGCTCAACGACGCATGCAAGCATCTCAGCCTGCAAATCACCAATTTCAGATGTGGTCAACTCAGTCAGCACCCAACCAGAGCAGTCATGTCACAGTGTGTGCAATGTCAACAAAGGCAACTTCCCCTGCTGCAATCCAATGTTTCAATGGAGCAAAAGTCCTCCTGTGGATAGGGCATGCACCCAGCTGCTTCAAGACTGCCATGTGTGCTGCAGTGCCGTACCCCTTATGCTGTGCAAAGTTATACTGCGGCCATCGCTCATGGTATTGGTCCATAAGCTTGTCTCGGGTCACCTATATATGCAATCTCCATTTTGACCATTGTAGCTACGTATCAGATTGACAACCAGGTCAAGCGTCTGCGTGTAGCATTGCTAGCCAACATTGCATGACAGATCCAGCATGTTATGTAGCAGCATGACTACTATGCACCTTGACTGTAGTCACACCTTCAAGTGGCTGCAGCAATGCACATTTCGCTCAGCGTGGCTAACAGATATCTCTGGTTCATTGCACTGCACAGATGCTACATGCTTTGGCAAAGCGGTGACTTCTTGACTTTTTGCATTGCATGCAGAACAACAAAGACTTGGTCTTGTCTTTACTATCCAGCAAGACCCCACTGCATTGACATTATCTAGCAAAGCTCTGGTCTGCATGCGTAACGTTTGCCATTGAAATCAAACCTCTGCAGTTCCTGCATGAGCCGGATGCCAAGACGTTTGGGCTCATACCTTAGCCAGGATTGAAGCTGCTGCAATGACAGTTGACTTGGAATCTCCGCGTACAACTGTTTGACTAGAGTCTTTGCTGAAGGCCCCAGGCAGCTGGTTGCCATCAACAAGCAGGTAGTCTGGGGGAGAGCAGGGCAGGGCATTTACTGCACCGTCCATGGCTCTCAGGGCAGCTTGCAGAATGTTGATCTGGTCAATGGCTGCAACATCAACTACACACCTGCGTGACAGCGCAATCCTGTTAATATTTATATTTAGGGTTTATACTAACACAATCCTGTCACACAGCATGTGTAGCATTGGGAAGGCTGGTGAGGTGGGATGTGATGCAAAAGACATGTATGCAAAGCATGCCTGCCAACTTTTTTGATAGCCCTTCTGTCCATTTTGGCTCTGGGGGCAGCATGATGCAAAAAGCAACTCATGTCTGACCTCACCTGTACAGCTCACAAAGTTCTGCATGTGCCCAATCATAGGTCGCATCAAGGTGCTCAATTGCAAAGTGCAAGCACGCTTGGCATTGCTGTCAGTTGCAGGGCTGTTGATAATTGTCCATTATCAGATGCTTTGCCAGCAAAATGGCCCTTTTTAGCCTGATGCAATTCCGCAGAGCAGCTTTCAGGGCCAGGCGCTTGGTACCAGGTAGGCAACAGTGTACATCACAAGGTATGTGACAATCAACAGGAAGTACAGAGTACAATGGCCTCACGAGGCCTAGGCAGATAGGCAACTCACGTGGCACAGATGACTTCAGGATGCGCCATCAAGAGCTGAAAGATGTTCTCCCTCTGTGCTGCAGTCATGAGCTTGCTGTCTCTGATGCCAGGAATGTCAACATGGGGTGGCATGATGCAAGCCCCCGCCGCCACTGGACCCGCCAAAGGACCCCTTCCTGCTTCATCAACCCCTGCACAAGTCCACTCGTGTTTGCAAGTATGGCTGTGGGCAAGACGGGATGGGTTTAAACATGGACAGGGAGATCAGTGTGGGCTGGGGGGATGAGCATGTGTCTAGGTCGTGTTGGATGCAGGATTGTGTGCAACAGCGGTTCCAAAATTGATGACATGCAACACTAGGTCAACTCAGTTGCAGCTTTGGCCTGTCACACCACTGGCTTGCTGAACAGTCAACAGCCGTCGCTACCAGTATGGGCTGGATGCTGGCAACTTCATAACAAGTGAGCCCTAACAGTCGCTGAATTGACGCTGAATCAACATGACAGGGACAAGCAGACCAACTGATGACAGTGCTTGTCTGAATGCTTGCAGCCATTGTGCATGGTAAAGTGGGCACTTTGTCGCAGAGCTTTACCATACCAGCAACGCGTTTGAAGCCTTTGGCCCAAAGCTGCTCTTCAAGAGTGCGGCTAGGGAAGCCTGGCGCTGGCTTTACTGATGGGCGGGAGCCCAATGCATTGCAACTGGCCTCAAGAACTGGGCTGGCCCTAATGTGCTGCTGTGAAGGCGCGACAGGTAATGGAGATAATGAAGCCGGTGTTGTGCTGGCCTTGAAGGTACTGCAGCAGTGGCACTCAGACTGATATCCAGCTAAGAGTGGGAACGAGGGGCGAATAACAAGGTACCTGGCTGCCGATCTACCAGCGACTCGGGCGGAACGTCTGAGCTTGATCGGGCTTGAGATCATGGCATGAAACTTGACGAGCAGAGCGCACTATGACTTGCAAGAGTTGTGATCTGGCTGTATGTCAACCGTAAGATGCGTTTCTGCCCAGACACTCAAGGAGCGCATGCAGTACTTAGCGCCGTCCGCCCTCAACTCAGCCCGTCAGTGTTGCGGTGACAATACCAAACCACGCGTCAGAGCCAGAGGCAAAAGCTGCTGAGCTAGTTTGACTTTTACCTGCTCCGAGACCAAACGTAAATGCCGGTGTGTCTTGACATGTACTCGTTTGACTCGCTGCTTCCTCATGCTTGACCAATGCAGGTTGTGGCCTCTGTAAATTCCGCCCCGGCAAAGCTGCTTGTTCGGACAAAGCTTGGATCCGCCACCCACGCCCCCAAGCGTTCTCGAGTGCGACCTTTGACAGCAGCTTGGTCGGGCTTTAGCAATTCAAAGGCTCCTGAGCCAGTTTGGGTTGAGACACATAAAGGTGTTCCAAATGTAGCTGTCGTAAAACCAGATACCCCCTGTAAAGTTTGCTTGGGGAAAGGCAAAGTGACTTGCGGAACGTGTGAGGGCAAAGGTACACCTCGATTCCTGCCCCACATATACAGAGCATTGCAGCCAGACTCTGCCGCGTTTGTCCAGTCTCCGATCAGATCACATGCCACCCACAGCCACCCTCACACGCCAGCTCAACAAAATGCTTTTATAGGCCTGCTTGAATATGCACTCACTAATTATCAAACGCACATACGCCTGCAGGCAGAACGAACGGGCTGCAGTATAGAATGCTACCAAGTGGGATGTGGCCAACATGGTGCAAGAGCTGTAGGGGCAGTGGTCTCTGGTATTGCCAAAGGTACATCAACTGCTTGATACAAATTTATCACATTGTCCTCTGATCACCCTTGCATGCTGCTGTAGTTGCCAGTTGTGGAGGCTAGCAGAAGAGTCTCCTATGCACCTGGAGTAAAATATGCAGTCAGCACAATGCGCAGTTGTACAAGATCTGATTTGACTCAGGCAATGTGATTCAGGCGATGTGTTCTGTGTAAGCTCCAGCAGGTTATTGTCAAACAAATTCACCTTGTCCGGCCTATATCCTGTGTGTATCAAAGGTTTTTTGCATTTTCTGCAACCAGATGGAGTTGATCCTGAAAGCTCATGTCTGTGTGCCACAACATCATACAGTTCAACATGCAAGTTTCAATCATAGGCATAGAGACCCCAGGATTATGTTACATCTGAGCTCACCATACCAATGTTACATGATCAGGGAGCTTGCTGCAGTAGCTCTGAGCACACAATCAGAAAGAGCAGTACGTGCCAGTCAGACTGTTGCATCCAGTATGCTGTCATCACTTTCTCAACTGACACAGTTTCACCACAAAGTGTTTGCACTGCACTATATGTGTGCTGTTGTGCTATGCGCAGAATCAACAGGGTGTGTTGCTGCAGGTGCATGGGCACAGGGGTCAAGCGAGATCCAATTGGCTTCAGGCTGCCGCATGAAGGCAGTGATTCTGATGAAGACTGATAGCCTGGGAGTGCTGCTGTCATATGCAATCATGTATCAGTGCAGGAAAATCAGCCTCTCGACATGCTAGCAATGTACCTTTTACTTCAGCTCTGCTGCAGACCACTTGTAGCCAACATATTCTTGTGGGCACACTCTCAGCTGGACATAGTCACGACAGTGAACTGCATGCTGACTGCTATGTCTCATCAGTTATATGCGTCGTCCTGATGCTTCTAATTTTCATGGATAGATCTGTACTAAATCAAGGCGTCATAGGTAAACACAGTCAGTACATGTAATAGGCCTAGTCATTGCCATCGAACTGTGGTCAAAACAACCATGCAGAAGAGCATACTCTTCAGAGCATGTGTACAGCACTTGAACACTGTGCATCAAGCTCATCTGCAATACTGGGCATATTGCCTCTGCACCTGTCAACTTCAGTATCACCACCAGGCAGTCTGGTCAGACTTTGCTGCAAAGTAGAGTTCAGTCACTCAGTGCTAACCACAAAAGACCTGCTGGTCTGAGCTGGGCATCGGATTTTATTTCATTTCTGGTTGTTGCTACTGTACGAAGTGGCATCTGGAATGAAAAGCAACCGCTTCCATCGTGCAAAGAGGATAATGCCTAGGAACAGGAGTACCGCACCAGCAGTGCCGCCGTACGTTGCCCATAGGAATGCCAGCTGCACAGTCAGCAGAACAGTGTCAGAGGATGCAGCTGAGTATACTGCGTTAGAGTGGAACAAAAGAAGTCAAGTTCAGGTCAATGGAACACTTACATGACTTTCTTCGTATCCGTTCTTCATGTTCATGCCAAAGATGCCACCTGCAACATACGTGACTGTCACACTTGTATCTCACTCAGAGCCCACCAGGGGAAGCACTGGTCAGTTGCAGCATGGTTGTCTTTTGCAGCATGATGAAAGGGCAGATTAGTCGGCAGGTGTCATACCTATCATAGCCACAAAGGCAAACATTGTTGATACAGCTGTGATCACGAGATCTAAGGCCACAAGCTCGTTTCGCCTGCATCGCACATCCATGCTTAGTATAAGCACAGTGAACAGTCTTGCCAAAGCAGAGATTGCAGCAACAGCTGCTACAAGAAAAAGAAAAGAAAAGAAGAAGAAAAGACTATGCCGTTCGGCGTCAAATCAGTTAATGAGAAGCCAAGTATTATACTGGGCTGCCCAGAACAGCTGCTACAATACACATGATGAGCATCATTCCATGAGTAGCGCTCCTGCACATGGCAAGTACCTATGCACTACAAGAGCCAATGCCCCCTCATGGGGTAGGGCCTTACACTCAGGAGGGATGACAAGCAAAATAGGAGGCTCTGCATGTTCTCCCCTTACATGCCGGCAACCATTTGGGTATGCAATGTACAATAGGCCAATCACGCCCAAAATTTAAAAAATATGATAAGTACCTATGATCTAGTTCTATGTTGATGAGGTCCTCGGTGTCATCAATCCTCTCATACAGCACCTTCAACCTGCTCAACAAAAAGTCCACCTGCAGAGCCATTTCACTTGAAATTCATTTTGGAAATGGGAACAAGGGCTGCACACCTGATAGCACAGCTGGCAGACCCTTGTTGGCTCACGCCAACAAGTGCATGGGCCTGAGAAGAGGGAGGGGCGGCAGCAGTAGACTGGGACCCTCATAACATATGGAAGTTGAGCAACACAGCACCAAAAACAGGTTGTAGTAGGGTAGGCCAACTGCAAGGAGAAAGATTCAGCATGCACAGCATGCTCATGCAGTAAACCCTGTTGCAAGCTGATATATGCAATGGTTAAGTAAGCTGCAGAAGAAGCACAATTCAGCCTTGACAGCATCTCAGGACAAAAGCCAAGTGTCAGGAAGGATCTGGAAATGGTTGTGGAGTTAGCCAACCTGCATGAAATAGGCTTCCAGCAGGTCCTCACAAGCGCTGATGTCTTGGGCATTCACAAAGGGGAGCCCGCCCGGAGCCTGCATCTTGTCCATCACTGTCAGCAGCTCACTGATCTTCTTCACCTTGTTGCGCCACTTGCCCTTGCTCTCTTCATGTTTATGGCCCCTGTGGTGCTTGCCCTGCACACCCAGCTCAGCGTCAGACAATCAACAACTAACACTAACAATCATAGCTCAAATGTGTTGCAAAATGTACTTTGATCCTTTTTCAAGATCCCATTGTAAGTGTGTTAAGCACAAATAGGAACATAGAATTTGGTTCAGAATATCAACAAATTTGCAGCAGGGCTCTTTGTTTGTAGGGCACTAAAAGAACGCCGAATACAAGATCTTGCACCTGGACCACACAGCTTGGGGTGCACTGCATGTGTGACTGGCAGCTGTAGCTTCCCACAAGAGACTGTGTCAGTCATGCTTCAAGGCTGATCATGTGGACACTTACCGGTATTGCAGGCCACCCGGTACACACTTACGCATGTGGGTTGCACTTGTGTGTTGCATGGCCTTACTGGCACGTCCCTTAGTGTAGCTTGTCTTGTGTGTGCCACGTGCAATGCGCTTGTGGACAATTGTATTTGCGTGGCTCTGTTCCATTTGTTCCATGACACTCCAGCATGCAAATACCGGGAAATGTGACAGGTGCATCAGAGCATTGCCACAGGTGGATACAACATGTTTGCACTGAAGGCTTGGTCAGAAGACAGCCAGACCATTTGAACACAGCAGCTGCCTTGCATGAGGAGCGTGACACTGGGCCTATGTGCACGCAAAGACTCACATTCTTGGTGTTTGCAAACTGAGTAGGAGGAGCAGAGGGTGCTGCACTCAAGGAGGCGTCTCTGTTGGGGGGGCTGACCAGGAGGGGGGTCTCCATAGGGGGTGCAGAGGTGGCCACCTTCAGGGATGAGCTGGACCTATGAGATCCCATACCTGTGCACACAACGCACTTCTTCTTGTGTGACATGTCCAAGCATCTCCCTGCCTGTCTTTGAAACAGCATCACATGCATTCATTATGCAACCAGTGCTGGTAGGTGAAGCAAGCACATGGTGGGGTCAAGGCTCCTTCAGTAGTCCTCCAGATCTGCACTTTCATTATTCTTACACATTATTCTTACACATATTCCCAATGCTTTCAAGCTATTGTCAATCACCCTTACCTTGGATTACAGCATGCAAGCAAGAGATACAAGGCTCTGCTTCACAACATCAAATGCCGTCAACGCACTGCATGCTTAACCACTCCACAGATGTCACATTCATCTTGTGAAGACAACACGCAAACCATTCAGATTCTGACCTTGCTCATCAACCCTATGCCGTGTTGCATCTCTGCGCGGCTGTGGCGCTTTGCCCCAGTTGTCAGCAATGTCCTCAGCAGCCTCATCAATGGTGCTGAACCTCTCCACTGCTGCACCTCCTGATCCTTCTTGCTGCTGATCGCTGGCACCAAAAGGGGTGTCCATGGCCTGCAGGTGCAGGTAGTCACCTCAACACCATTGTTGACAGTCTTTTCAAGGATGCTGCCGCATTCAGGGTACTGCAGCTCCTGACTCATCTGATGCTGATCCTTGGCTGATCCCTGAGTGATTGCATTCTCATGGTGTAGCTACAGCCTGTGAATGCCATCAGCCAGTGATACTGTCAGCACCCTGATGCTGACATAACATAAAAGCTGCAGCATCAGAGCACCGGTCTCAAGACATGACCATGGAGACAGCAGCAACCATTGCAGCAGCAGCAGCAGCGGCATCTGCACCAGTATCAGCAGATCCTGGCATTGAAGAACAAAGCCTTGTGCATAAGAAACCCCTACATACATAGTGACACACTTCGCAGTGACACCCTCTATGTACACACTGATCCCAACAGCTCATCGAGCTTTGTTGAAGGACACAGCTTTGGAAATCGATCAATACATTCATACCACCAAGGAAAACCCTTAGATAAAGGACATACCTGGGGGGGTGGCTGAGCCTGTATGGGGGTGCTCTTCCTGATGAAGTTGGCATCCCCAGGAGAGGGTGGCCTGTTGGGCCTGGCAGGCACCTCATTGTCACTCTCACTCTGCCCCATGAAATCCGCCGCCTCAATGGAGTCCATACTCACTGCTGAGGCGGTTGGTGAGGGTGGCTCGATGGCTCGGCGAGCCTTCTCCTCTTCTTTGGTGTTGTCTGCATCTTGACGCCGGCCGAGGTACATGTCCGCCATGTCTTGGTCGTCATCCAGCATTCCCTCCAACTCCTGTGTGAAAAGACGCAAGAGAGTAGATGCTCGGTGCTCAGGGGCATGAGATGCTCGGTGCTCAGGGGCAATAAGCAAGCAAATTCACCGATCAATCAATCTACATTTCCTTTCTTCAGGACTCATCGGGATAGTCAACAGACAATGATTGAGGAAGCAACAGGTGCTAAACACTTGAAATGTACAAGCAAAAGCATCTTTGACAGCTTCCCAAGCACATGTCTGCTAGATAGTGGTCATGATCTACAACACCTTCCATGTCTGTTTCTCAATAATGAAGATCACCACCACAGCATTTACATCAGAACCATGTTGCTCAAAAGTTCATGTCATGTAATCAACCAGCATGTCAAGCTGAACATCGCAGAGTGCCAAGGTGCAAGCTCAGTGGTATCGCAAGTCAAGGTGTAAGATGAAGCGCCTGGTTGACAGCATGCATGAGCAGGTGCGGTATACCTGCTTCAGCTCCAGAACTCGGGCCAGCATCTTGTTGAGGTTGCTCTTGCAGCTGCGCACCTTGTCCAGCTCTTGCCTGGACACCTGCACATCACAGATAGCCTCTCACACATCCTGCACAATCACTGCATGCACACCTGTATTGCCTCTGACTCGCTACAGGAAACCCAATGTATCTCATCCTTGGGCTTCTCTTTGATCCCAAGGCATTGTCTTTTCTTTTCTTGCTGAAATGCTGCCTGCACCAGCTCAACGTGCACCATGCACGCATCCTGTGTGACTGTTCCTTCAGTCCTTCGTTGTCTGTCTTGCATCCTGTGTCACTTGCTGTTTGCACAACATGCATCTGAGTGCTGTTTGACAAGCAAGCATCATGTTCAGCCCCATCATCATGCTTTCAGCCTTGACCACTCTGTCTCAGGCTTGCAGTCCCTGCAGTTATTGTGACCAAGGCTTCAGGCTGCCGCCTTAGGAGGCTCGTCATGATCGCTGAGAAGCGTAAATTTTTCTTCTCTGTTCTTTTCTTGTGATCAAAGCAAGCCCCACCTTTTGCATGAGGGATTTCAGGGCTGGAAGGGTGGCGCGCTCAACTTGAATAGATTCTTGCTCCAGGGATCGGCAGGTGTGTGCCAAGGCAGCCTCCAAGGCGCGCAGCTCAAACGGCAATGTGCGGTCAATGGAGCTGCAGCACACCAATAGAATTCACCGTAATTATAATTATTTAATAGCATTCACCAGCAGCCAGATGTTGCCTCTGTTGCACGTATGGCAGCTTGTCACAGACTGTCTGAAGGAGCAGTCATCTGATGCACTTGCAGCAAGGACAGCTGGTCAGTGCTAGAGCTGCGCATGTGCAATGCATGATGATGTCATTGACATAAATCAAGAATGGCTGCACATTGTGCCTGCATCAAACCTGTTGCATGCTTGTAGAGAGCAGTAAGCACGACACACAATCAAGATAAATAAATGCAGCCTGGTGTGGTGCGATGTAGTGAGTTCCACGATGCAGTATGCTGACACAACAAATTGTACACCTTGGTTCACCACGCAATGAAAGCCTGAATGAAGTGCATCAATGGCAGACCAAGAGTGTGTGCATTAGCCGCAGATTTGCAGCCTCTTTATGCGTATTTGGGATCAGACAATTGAGTTGCTGATCATGTGTGAGAAAAGCAGCACCAACCTTGCACCTCTTGAAGAGGTGGACTGTGTGGTGGTCAGCCGGGCTATGAGGTCACGGATGAATGGATTGCTGGGCTCTGGAAACTTGCCAACCACTAAACTTTGCCCTGGTTCTGGAGCACTCAGCACAAATACCTGTCAGGCACATGAGACCTGGATGACTCACTCATCACAGTGAAAGCAGACAGCAAAGGCGCTGTAGGAGGAGCTAGACTGAGCCTGTGGATCCAGCTGCTGCCTCAGAGCTCAACCTTGCTCATTGAAGTGATGCAGGGCTTTGACTACAAACTGCATGGTCTTGCACTATGCCGTATCACACCAAAGTTGCATGTAGTCACTATGTGCATGTAATGACAAGAGCTTGCTCACAACAAAAGCAAGAGTGCAATTAAGTCACCAGGAAATGTGTGCAGAATTGTAGCCTGTGCAGTCAAAGGTTATTAGGAGCATCAATCTGCAGCCCATTGCTGAACAAACATAGTACGAATGCAATGCATTGTATACGTCAATAACAGGGACAAGTCCTGACACTGCTGACCTGATCTGCTGAGATTATCATGCGGATGCTTTCTAGGTTCACCACTAGAGCCTTGTTGCGAATAAAAAGAGCTGTGGGGTAGGGGGTGGGAACCTGCAGCATGCCACTGTGTTGAATGCTGGTGACACGGAGTAGCGCAAGACTTGCTTCTGTGCACAACAACAGTTGACATAGTTATTGGAGCTGTGCTTACTAAGGGGTCCAAGATACGCAAGTCGCGGTAGTGAATGCCCAGCTCTGCCACCACTGCGTGCTTGTCCACCTGCAACATGCACAGAGTGCATGAAGTCTTCCTGGATCACCACTCATCCATTCAGACCACTTTCAAACAGTGTTTTCCAAATTGGCAAGCACTCCTGTCAGGCAGTCGCCAAGCATTCACCGGGTCACGCAAACTTTGACTTGCACTCACCAGTGCGTAGCTCGTCTTTCCATGTCCATCGATATGCAGCCATTCTCTAGGCTGATTTGGGTTGACATTCGGCAAAGACAGCAGGCTGTCTAGTTCATCGTCGAGGTCCTGGTCTGGGTTGTAGCCTGACAATCTAGAATATAGGCCTCTGGCAGAATCCATGTCGCCACTGGCTGATGGCGACACGGACCTGTCGTTTAGACCCACCGGCAGCTCGAGCCTCCTACAATTTGGAGAATTGGCTTCGGAGCTTGGCAACTGACTGCTTTACTAATTCTTACATAGTGTTGTTAGGATCAGCATGGGCTCATGAGTTGCATGAGACACTTCATGGCCTGCCTTACGTTTTATACAGGCGTTGAAGTCACTGGGATTAACCCAGTGGGATACACTCTGCGCATGTCCTACATTTGCGCTACATGTGAGCACTGTACACATGATTGTAGCAGCAAGTAACTGACTGCTTTACTAATTCTTACATAGTGTTGTTAGGATCAGCATGGGCTCATGAGTTGCATGAGACACTTCATGGCCTGCCTTACGTTTTATACAGGCGTTGAAGTCACTGGGATTAACCCAGTGGGATACACTCTGCGCATGTCCTACATTTGCGCTACATGTGAGCACTGTACACATGATTGTAGCAGCAAGTGTACAGATAACATACACGCACAGATATATCCCGATCTGTATATCACGGCACATGTGCAAGTGACTGGTCAAATCGTGTTGTGAGTTCAAGATGTTAGAGAATCAGTTGCCGAACATAGCCAGCAGCAAGGCTATCCGAAATGTGAATAAGCATGTTCATGTTGCAGCACATTGCTGAAAATGCTGCTCGTCTGCAGTTCATCCAAGTGGACAAAGCTTGCATGGACGTTTCTACCAAATCGTGCTACCAAGGTGCAGTCAAGCAACGACGTCAAAACCACTAATGCAGTACTGCAGCCCATCTGCTAGAATTTGTTCCATAGGCACATCATTCAAACACAATTGGGCACATGGGTGCTTGGCAATGCCATGCGCCAATGCTGCAAAGAAAGCAAAGCTCTTATGATCATACGGCCTAGCACTCTTGATGTTCACCAGTGTCAAACTTTCCAGCTTGACCAGACCCACAATATCACGGCCAAAGGAGAACCAATCACAGCTAATGTACAAGACCTGCAAAGCCTGCATATCAAGCCATCCAGTGAAAAGTTGTACTCCCACATTTTGGTTTGCAGAGTACGCAAGCAATCTTAGGCTAGTGAGCATGCTTAATCGTGACAAGCCATCATTGGCCAACAAAGAAGCACCACGCACATGCACAGTAAGGTCCTGCAAGGATGTGAGTTTGTAGATTGCGTCCAAGGTCACAGTGGAGATGCTGGCAATTGTTGCATCCAAACACCTCAGGGAGGTCAACGCTGACAAGCCCAGGGGTAGTATGTAACTGGTCTGGTTGAACATCAGGAATTGTTGCATGTCCATGGCTGTGATACAGCTTTCCAGGCATGTCAACCCCTCCAAGGCATGGCAAGCTGACAACCCCTGGCTGTGTAAACCAAGTAAGCTGCTGTTTACCAAATTCAGCCGAGTAAGAGAGGTCACACAGCTGCAGCCTTTATAGCTGGTAAGCTTAGATCTAGCAAGAAACAAATAGGTGAGGTTTGGGGGCAGTGACTTGGTCTCAAAGGTGCCATCCTGCATAACGAAGACTTGGAGAGCTGCAGAGTTGACAGGTCAACAAGGCCATCACCAGGTGCAACTACTTCCAAAACTGTCAAATGATCAAAGGCCGCAAAAGATGGCAGGGAACCGCAGAGATAATTCTGTACAAGCACTGACCGCAAGTTATTTTTGCTACTGGACAGCATCGCCAGCAACTGTATCAGCGCTGAATTGCCGCAGTAAGCTGCCAATGACTGCACGGAAGTATGATAGCGTTGCAACCACGCCACCAGACTAGGACTGAGTGTGTCTGCCTGCTGCTGCCTGAAGACTAGATCTCGGCAGAGATCTGGGTACTTCAAAAACACTTCGTTGAACCTCTTGCACACCAGCCTCAAGCGAAAAAAATTGGCTTGTTGGCTGAATATTTGCTCGGGTGAAAAACACCTCATCGCGTTTTCTTCAGGCACACCTGACACCAGAAGAGACATGATCTGAGCCCATAACTCCAGGGACAAGCCGTTGGCAAAATCCAGAGGTGCTTCGCTCTTTAGCATGAGTACAAGGACAAAAGGTGCACGTAAGGCTTTGAGCGCTTCGGCTGTGCTGAAGCAGTCACAATTCTGTAAACAGCGGTTGAAAAGAGCTGGTGCATCCCGAAACGTCTATTTTAATTCAGAAATGTCATTTTAGATCACAATGGCCATGGCTTACAAGATAGAAGAAGACAAAGGTCAAATTTGGAGCACAGCTTAGAACAAATCGGAGGCTTGCAGGTGATCCCGCAGAAAGGGACCTCGTGGTGTCATTGCTCGTGGGAAAGAAAGCAGCATACTGCTGCCTGAATGGCTGGACACCAACAACTTGAGTTTATTTTTCTGCGCAACAGGACCTTAGCTCACCCAGTATAAAACAGCAGTGGCAGTTCCACAGACTGCTTGTGTGTAGCCCACATGAAAATCAACTAGACATGGAATGCAAGTCTGCCAGCGGCAGGGTTTCTGGATGCAAATGGCAAAGCAGAGCAGCAAATAATTCAGCACTGGCACTGCATGCCAGAGAATGTGGATGGCATATATATATAAGTGCCTTGCTGACTACTGACTCTGATTCATGTTCCAGATAAGATTAAGATTATGCTGTAATTGATCCATTACGTGATCTGTCACGTGGTCTGCAGGTGCT
>JAABUK010001903.1_pt1 | contig 38687 bp, 46 predicted proteins | sample 5559141 | NCBI WGS metagenome assembly JAABUK01 (sample SAMN10711869, study PRJNA513367) | rock metagenome | isolation source: Antarctica rocks | place: Antarctica: Victoria Land, Pudding Butte nord | collected 2016-01-03 | reverse complement strand
TATTTAATAGCTATTGAAAATAAGTTTAATATAAGCTATTAAAGTTAATAAGAAAAGACTTATAATTTTTATTTTCAATTTTTCAATATTATAAAAGTCTTCTTTTAAAAACTTATTAAACTATTAAGTAGAGAAGCTTTAAAGCTATTTAATAATATTATTTATAGCTCTATATATTTAATAATTAGTCTGATGCAGACAATAATAGTATTTAAAGTATAATGAGGTGACGTTAAATTTTGATGTTCCTTATACCAAGACTGCAGCAAAATTATCACACTAAATGCGGCAACGCTAAACCTCCAAGGGAAGGGTCACAGATTCAGTGACACAAGAGATAATAAGATAATAACTTTATTTAATAAAAGAAAGTTAAAATGATATTAAGAAATAAGCGACTTACTAATAAGATTAATAAGTAGCGAGTAAATTTAAATAATCTACTTCGCAGATATAATAATATCTTCATTTCTACAAATTCAGTAGTTCGTAATAAGATTCTCTTAATAAAATATAATAATTCTTTGAGTAATCATTTTAACGTCCGCAAAATACTAATATTACTTTATCAGAACTTCTTCTAATTAAGTATAAATAGAGAAGTAAAGAACTTTATTATAAATTATAATATTTATTAAAGAATAAAGATAAAGTAACATTAATTATATAATATATTATAATCATTATTTCATCTCTTTACTTCGTAAAAAGAAATTACTATAAACTTTATTATTAACTTACTTTTTAATATTAAAGAGAAGATTACTTTTAATTCTATTCTTATTATAATAAATAGATTTACAAAATTTACAAGATATATTACTGTGAATAAAACTATTACTGTTAAAGAATTAGCTTCTATATTTAAGAAACGCATTATCAGCAACTTTAATACGCCGAATAATATTATCTCTAATCGAGATTCTATCTTTATCTTATATTTTTAATCAGCGCTATATTTTTATTTAAAAATTAAGAAAAGACTTTTAACTGCGTTCTATTTTTAAACTAATAATCAAATTAAATAACAGAATTAAAAGCTTAAACAATATCTTCAATACTTTTCAATCTATTATTAAGATGATTAATATGAGCTGTTATCACGCGCTCAATTCTGCTATAATAATAGTATTCATTTCACAATCAATATAACTCCAGTATTTATTTTAATAAGCTTCCATTCTCAAAAATTATTAAATCTCACGAATAAGATTCTAGAAGAAAAGATATCGAGTGTTAAAAAAAGAATTAAGATTGTGAAAAAACAAAGAGAAGAACTAATAAAGTATTAAGAGAAAGCCGTAAAATATTAAGCAAGATGATATAATAAAAAGCATAAATCGATAACTTTTAAAATAAAGAACTGAATAATATTTTTTATAAAAAATCTGAGATAGATTCATTTTAATAGAAAGCTAATAAATAGATATATTAATCCGTTTCAGATTACTAAAATAGTAAAATAATAGATATATCAGTTAAAGCTATTATCTTATTAAAAGATTCATTCAATTTTTCATATCTCACTTCTGAAATCTTATTATCGCAGAGTTGATAAAGATTTAATATAATATATTAAATCAATACTATTAAAGAATAAAGATAAGAAGTAAGAAATAGAAGAAGTTTTAAATAAGCATATTTATTAAAGAAGTTAGTAATATCTTATTAAGTAAAAAGACTGATTTATAATAGAAAGCACTTGAATTAAGATCTTTAATATAAGAAATGCTAAAGAATTGATTTAGAAATATGAATTATTAATCTAATCTAAAGTTAGTAAGATGAAGCGTAAGTGTTAGATATAAGATACTCTTTTCTAGTTTTTCTTATAAAATTTATAGATTTTATTAAGACTTAGATATGTTTAAATATATAAAGTTAAATAAAGGAATAGTTCAAGATTTTATATAAAGAAGAAATATAATCAAGACTTAATAAATTGATTTAAATAAGAATCCTACTTTATTAATATATTACTAACACATTATAAATAGAGAGTAATTATAATAATAATTTATTAAAATTCTTTTCTAATAATAATGAACAGACGAAACTGTTTAAGTTAGTAATTATTAATAAAGTAATGACGATATATATACTTGAAAGCGCTTTATATTAATTAAATACTGTAGTGAATTCTAAATATCTTTAAATATAAATATAATTAAATAAATCAAGTCTTTTATATTACGCGTATTATATAATAACTTACTGAGACGCTAATTATTACGCTTTTAGTTCTCAATATCATTCTTTAACTTTTAATCTTTATTAAAAAGTATCTCTTTATTCTTCTTAAAAGCTATTATTATTAAATTAGTTTTAAGATCTTTCTTAAATTTTAAGTTTATTATCTTATTCTACAGCTTTATTAATTTATTTATATACTTAAAAAATCTTTTCAAAATCTATTTATTAATATAATAATAAAAAGTAGAGTAAAGAATATATATTAAGATAAGATTTATTCTCTTTAATATAATATTTATAGCGCTTAAACTTTTATTATTCACATATATTATTCTAATTATTAGAATATATTAAATGTTTAATATAACGCAGATAATATTATTATAATAAAGTAGAAGCGAAATAAGAATATTTAAGTAAAAAAAATAATATTAAAATGATATTAATAGAGTGTTTAAAAGATTTTCTTATAATTTCAATATAATAAAAGACTTATAAAGTTATTATAAAGATTTTGCGAAGAAGTTACGAAGACTTTATAAAAAACTTTCAAAGATTATAAGACTGATAAGATTATATAAGAGACTTGATAAAGAAGACTTAAAATATTATAAAGACTTAATAATAGCGAGATAATAGCGAGTAATAAGAGTGTAAGAAGAAAAGAAGTACTGTTATAAGAAAAGAAGTAGTTACTTATACTTAATAAAGAATCTATAATATTAATCTGTAGAATTAATTATAGAAGCGATTAATCTATTAAAAGTAATTAAATTTATAACTTAATATATCGCGTTAATTAAGATTAATTATCTACTTTAATTTAACGCTTCTTTAACTTTATATTAAGTTCTTAATCTATTAATCTTTAATCTTCTTTTATTATTAAGATAATATTCTTAAAATATTTACGTCTTATCTTTATCTTTATTATAATATTATAATATATTATAATTAATAATTAACTTACTTATATCTTACTATTTCTAATATAATAATTATTAGAATACTAACGCATCATCTAACTTTTATCTTCTTCTTATTAATAAATAATTCTATTAAATCTGATTCTAATTCTGAGAATAGAACTTTAGAAGAAGAGTGTTAAGAACTGTTAAGGCTAGCTATAGCAAGGTCTAGATATTAGAGAGTTGTGAATAGAAATTACTATTCTTATATAGAAGGATTAAGAGTAGAGTGCAATTAATAATATAAGTTGACTATAAAAGAAGAGACTATAAATCTAAAAGATAAATATTTATTTATATAGTTATTAGTTATGATCTATATTCTGTGCTCCCGAGTGCTTCTTTTAAGCACTCTTAAGCACTTACTTCTGAGTGCTTTTATTAAGCATTCTCGAGCACTTCTCTTAATATCTGATTTACGGTCGCTCTTATTAATTATAATTATTAAGAATAGATCTACCGTAATTTTATATGATATTGTGCGTAAATGAAATCTCGTTTCTTAATTTACTGTTAAGTCTTAGTAATCCGTGTTAAGTCTGCCGATTATTAATTTCTTACTATAATATTATATCTCTTTAAGTTAGCTTGATCTCTTAAGTTACTTAAATCTTCTTCTATAACTTCTAATTCTTTTATTTCTTTCTTTCTTTATTATACTCTTATATTGTGTTAGTAAATCTTTCTTTCATAAATAATATCAGATTTAGGCGGAGAAGATAATACTGCTGAAAGTGTTAATTATAATCGCGTGTTCCGTCTGTGTTATACGAAGTTATCTATATATGTTTTTCAAAGATATCTCGAAGTGTTCGGAGTGTATTTATTATAATATTTATTATAATAATAACTTCTTAAAGACCGACTTTTAGAGACTGCGATAGAAAGAACTGCGATTAAAGATTACTTAAAAGACAACTCTTCTTCATTTTTAATAAGATATTATTAAGATAGCGAGTCTTAACTCTCATATAAAGTTTCTTTGAATAACTTAGAGTAATATAATTACTCGAAAGATTAAGTCTTTAAAGAAGCTTAATTAGAAAGAAAGATATTTAGAAAAGAGAGAGTTATTAGTTAGTATAGAATTGAGCGTCACTTTTAACGAGGCGCAGCTGACTACTTTTCTTGATTCTTCTCATATTGAGAGTTCCGGCGATGATAATTCTTAAGAATCGCGGAATTGAGATTTATTTCTGATTCTTATATATTTTTTAATATATTATATTCTAATTATTTTATTAGATAGTAAGTTTTATCTTTAATCTCTTAATTATTCAGCACTCGTTTTACTTTATATTCTTAATTTTAATTATTTAAATAAATTGAAGTTTATTTAGCGTTCTTTAATATAGATTCTAGAAGAAAAATGTCGAATATAAAATAAATTCTTATAATATCTGAGAGTTTAAGTCTATAAATTAACTTGTTTAAGACTTTCTAAATTAGATAGAGATCGAGTTTCGTGTGATTCAATTTTACATTAGATCTTTTAATTTTAATATTTCGGTAAAGCAGATATACTAAGTCTTTTTCTTTAAGATTTAATTCGTCAATTCTCTTAGAGTTATAATAGATCTTAAATCTTTAACTAATAAACTTAAGATCTTTTATCAATTCTTAATGTAAACTAATTAATAGTTATACACTAATAACTAATTTTTATATAAGTTGTTTCACTTCTCTTAATTATCTATATAGAACGGATTTATATTTGTAATTCGCGTAAAATAATAATATTTTGATTATTGCCAATACACTATTATACGCGAACTGCGTTAATAATAAAAGTATTACTTAATTATTCTAATAATAATTCACGTAATATTGTAAATATTGTTTTAGTGTCTAATTAATTCTTTCAGTTCATTTATCTATCTATAAATGATAGGCGGTTGATAACTTATGCTTGATTTTAAGCTGATCTATTAATAATTTCTAAAATTTAAAAGTGAACAGTTTATCTCGATTAAAGAGAATTTTCGCTGATATATTATGATTTGCGAATATTATTCGCAAAAATGTATAGATCAGATTCTTCGCATTAGATGCTTCTAAATAATTAATGAAGTATGCGTATTTTATTAATCTATTAGTGATAACTAAAATATTATTATAACTAACATTTATTATTGAATCTTTGAATAAGAATAACTTAATAATAAAGTTTAATATTATAAATTTCTAAGCTTCTTCTAATATCTTTAATAACTGTATCTCTCCGTATAATTTATATCAGAAGTGCTTTGTTTTCTAATAAATATTACAGTTGATAATTCACTGTCGAACTGCTTTATTTATTTCAGAAAAATAGTAGAATCTAAAAATATATTTCAGAGTTTTTTCTATTTCTTAATACTTATAAGAAATCTTCTTATAATATTGTTAAAGAATTGTTTCTTTCGCTTAATTCGTGATATATATTAATTCTTTATATAAGATCAGTCCGCTATCTTGTTTTTAAAAGACTGAATATTTTTCAGAATTTTTTTGAATTTCGCGGGATAAATAATTATTTAAGTATAATCTAATAATTCGGCGTTTCTAATCTTAATTAGAGATTTGAAATATTAAAATAATTATAGCGTGATTATATATTATAAACTCGTCTGAGTTCTTATGTAAGACTAATTGTAAAGTGAGTTTAACATCTTAAACATAATCTGCTCGACGGCTTAAAGTATTAACTTTAACATTATTATTTTCTTTTTGATAGAATATCTTAAAATTATATGTTAATAACAGCTCAGATTATTATATCTAACGTTTATTCAACATTTTAATAATAATGAAGTATAACAGATTTTTATAATCTATATAAACTTTTACAGAATACTTAAATTCTTCTAAATATACTCATTATTTATTAAACATAACAATTATAATTAGAAGTTCCTTATTATAAATCTTGTAATTAAGTTCTGCAGAAATTATTTTTCTAGAATAGAAGATAACAGGTCTTAATTGTTCTTTATTATCAGATTAACTTATGCATATATTGATAATATAGTCTAATACATCTATCTCGAGCACAATCTATCTCTCAGAATTAAATATTATAAGAATAAGAACTGTTATAAATTTCTGTTTCAGCTTCTAAAATAAAGACTTTACTTCTATTTCTCAGATAAAGAATATTTCCTTTCTAGTTATTTATATTAATGAGGCGATTATTTTTGAGTAATCTATAATGAATCTTTAATAAAAGTTGATAAATTCGAGAAATGATTATAATTTCTTTATTAATATAGATTACAATTATTTAAGTATAATTATGATCTTAAATTTGTTTATCTGAATCCTCATAACTATTAAAATAAACTTAAGAAACTTAATACTTTACTTGTGAAACTCGCATTTCTTAATCTTCATTAACAGATTTTTTATTTAAAGAGCGCGAAGTATCTTTTAAACATGTTTAATATATTATTCTTTGATTTTAGAATATATAAGAATATTGTTAAGATAGGTAATACAGAACTGATTTAGATATTCTTTAAGAACATTATTTATTAGAGATTGAAAGAAGATTGAAGTGTTTATTAATCTAAATAATATGATTAAATACTTGTAATAATTATAATGAGTTCGAAATGCTATTTTCTATTTCTCTTCTTTTTTTATTCTTATTAAATTGTATACTCCTCGTAAATCAAGCGTTATAAATCACTTAGCTTCACAAATATAATCGTGTAACTTAGAGATAAGAGGTAATGCGTAATAATTTTTTATAATTATATTATTCAGTTATTGATAATTAACACACAGACGCATTTCTTTATTTAACTTCGAAATGAATAGAACTGAATATTCTATAAATAAAGTTGAGAATTAAATAAACTCTTTCTTTTGATTCTTGTTAAGATATTCTTATAAAATTTTAAGTTCTTTCTCAGAAAGAAAATAGATAGATTTATATGTAAGTTTCTTATTAAATTTTAATAGAATTTCGTGATTCTAGAATTGATATCCAGATAACGTAGATGCGCTTTTATTCTCAATAAATAAATGTTTAAATTTATTATATTCAGATAAATATTTAGAAGATTTTCTTATTATTTCTGCTAAATATCTATCATCAGATTTTACTTATACTATCTTAGTAAATAATATTATTACTATAATTATTTCGCAGGCGCAGTTAAGAAAGCTAATAATTCATTGTTTTTAATTTATTTTCAAGTCGTGAGTTTCTAATTATAAAATTCTCAGAATGATATTATATTTAATTTCCATAATATTCAATATCATCTTTTCGATATATTATTATATAACTAAGTTAAGCGAATAAGTCTCTATCTTAATCTATTCTTAATTTTGCTCTATAAAACTTTCGTCTACTAATATTAAGCAATAGAATTTATTCTTCTCTTAAATTAATAAACGTGAGCGAGTTATATATATTAAGAAAGTATAGTTTTCGATGACTTTAGAATCTATTATAATCTTAACTTTTTATTATTTAATATTTCTTTATAAGATTATATATCATATATAATTAATATTAATTACTGTTAGTTTTTAAGACTCGAGATCAAATTCTTTATTAAGTCTTAAACGCAAAGAGCTCTCTTGTTTTTTAACTCTTCAAATTAATAATTTCGAAAATAAGTATATTCTTTCTTTATAAAGTAATAATCGAGATTATTGCACAGAAAGTGTGCGTATAACTCGTAAGAGATGTGATACTCTCTATCGCAAATCACTCTTATTATTTCTAATTCTTTAAATTCTTTAATTTATATTATGCTTGCGCTTTATATTTCTTCAAGATAAGCGGGAGTATTAATCTTATATAAGTTGACTACTTCTTGAATATTACTGTCTTAATAATAATAAATCTGTTTTTAACTTTAATTCAAACAGTCTTCTGTGTGATATATTCTTAATTATAATTTCAACTTAATTCTTTAAAGTGTCTTTTCGGGTGTATATATCTTATACTGATATTGAGATTCCAACTCACAATCTTTATTTATATATAATACTGACTTTTAGAACTTAATAATCATTTTCATATAATTCTTATTATATTTAAGATTACTTAATACTCACTTCTAAAATATTTTAAAGATGACACTCAATAATTATCTCATCTTCTTCTATCTAAATTTCTTGAGATATTATTCTAAGTTATTCTTATTTGATTTATAAATAACGCATTAATTATTATAATAAATAGTTTAGAATAAGTAAATATGAGATAATTCTATAAGTTTTTGATCACGAATCTATCTAAACAATTTAATAATTATTTCCGATATTAATATTTCAATATCAGCGCAGCTGATATTTCATATATTATCTAATTTATTTATTCTTTATTTCGCCGATTCTCTCGAGATTGCGTGTAACTGCTGTTTGTTAAGATAATTATTAACTCAATATTCAAATTTCTTATAATAGAGATATAAATTCTTTTTTATTCGCTTCTCTCACTAAATTAAAGAGAGTTTGTCTTAATTAAGTTTCTTTCTAAACTTTTTTTAATTTATAATATTTAAATTTATTTCTTAAAGATATCAAACTTATTTAAATTAATATTCTCTCTTTTAATACTTATTTAAAGTAAACGCTTAAGTGCGTTATTATTTTTTTTCTATTTATCTTTTATATAAATGATTGTTTATCTTAATAAATATATTAATTAAACTTCTTAATTTATCTAATCTCTTAATTTAAGTCAGCTCATTCTTAATTAAATTCTTTAGTTTTAAATAATATTTTATTATAAGCGCTGTATTATCTTACTTAATTTATAATATAATTTACTGAAACTTAAATATATACTTTGTTATTAAGTCTATTTATTAAAGTTTCTAAATTTCTTATTTAGTAACTCATTCTTCGTTCACTTCTTTATACACTCGTCTGATACACTTCTTAAAGTAAGAATAGCTGGCGAAGATTCTTTTTATTTTCTCTTTCTTATCTTTAATCGACTTTTTTAAGTAATTTATTAGATGAGATTTAAATTAATTAAAGACTTCATCTTTAAGATAAGTAATTATGAATATTATCTTAACTTTAATTATCTTTAATCTCTGAATATTAAATCAAATATATATATTAACTTAAGTTAAGAAGATTTAAAGTTTCTTTCTATTTTTATAAAACGTGTTAGAAGTATTAACTTTTAAGAAGATGTAATTTATATCAGCGATTTCTTCTTGAGATTATTTTTATTTAGAGTATGATATATTTATCTTGATAATTTCTATTGTAATAGAGTGACTGATATTCAATAATAAATAGTCAAAGTGTTAAGAACTATCAAGATTAGTTATAGTAAGATTTAGATATTAGAGAATTATAAATAGAAATCACTGTTCTTATATAGAAGAATTAAGAGTAGAGTACAATTAATAATATGAGTTGATTACAGAAGAAGAGACTATAAATCTAAGAGATAAATGTTTATTTATATAGTTATTAATTATAATCTGTGTTCTATACTCCCGAATGCTTCTTTCGAGCACTCTTGAGCACTTGCTTCTGAGTACTTCTATTAAGCATTCTCGAGCACTTCTTTTAATATCTAACCTACGATCGCCCTTATCAATCATAATTATTAAGGACAGATCTATCGTAATTTCATATAATACTGTGCGTAAGTGGGGTCCCGTTCCTTAGCCTACTGTCGAGTCTTAATAGTTCGTGCTAAGTCTGCCGGTTATTGATTCCTTATCGTAATAAAGAGATATTATTATAATCTTAACTAATAAGTTACTTATTAATTAATATATTCACATCTCTAACTTCTTAATATCTTCTCTTTATCCGAAGATTTTCTCTTAACTACTATTATAATTAGTAGTTAGCTGCAGTTATTCTGCTTTTCTCTTCTCTTTAACTATTATATTAAATAGATATAAAGAGAAGAGAAGAGATCTCTAAAGAAATTCTTTAAAGATTAGTTTCTATTAAATAGAACTAATTAATATTCTCACTAATATTGAGTCAGCATTCTAATATCATTACTCTATTCTCACTATCTATCTATCATATAATCATTCTTAATAGAAGATCAGATTCTTTTAAAATTTCTTTATCAAGATTGATATTTTATACTGAGATCTTATAAGTGAAGATGAGAATATTAACTAACTTTTTACGATTATATTTTATATTAGAATTCGCTCAATATTATTTAATTAATTATGATTTTATTTAATCATTATTAATTCGCTTAATTAGATTGTTTAAGAAGAAGTATGAAGGTTTTGAGAGTTTTGAGAATTCGCAGATTCTACTGCAGATCTTATAGAAGTGATAGACATCTTTAAACACCCACCTCCAGAATTCGTTATTAAACGCGAGAAGGGTCTGCCTTCAGATATTCATTATTTAATGCGAGGAGAGTCTGCCTTCAGGCATTCGTCATTTAACGCGAGGAGGGTCTTCCTCCAGGCATTCGGGTATATAGCAGTTAAGCTATATCAATACAGCTCTGTTAACGCGCTTTTCGAAGCGTTGAGGGCTCATAATCTGATGAATGAGTGTATGAAGGAAGAAGCTATCTATGCAAACTAGCAAGGAAGAAGGAAATAGATCTATGCTGAGTAAGCCGCCAAGGAGGACCTACAACAGAAATCCCTGCTCACACCGATCACCCGTGATTAGAGCAGCACAGCTCCAGCCCGAATCCGATTGCAGAAATGGGCGACTAACGCCCTCGTTAATAAGTGGTCGCAGCTTCCAGATCCCCTTCACCGTGTTAGACTCTCCAGCTCGGGTTCGGGGAGGCATCAATCAAACAATCTTTGTGAATTGACTCCATTAAACCCGCGCTCTTCGGAATAATGTCACATTTGCGAGCACCCATCCAAGCAAGCTGTACGTCTATCCGAGGGTCTGAAATTGAATGTTCTAATATCTTCACAGTCACATCGTTGTCTGCCAGCGCCCCGCGACCCCTACTCTGCTGCCATGACGCTGCCACTCAGACCCAGCTTACTGCACGCCGACCTAAGATATCCTCATCCAAAACCGCACACAGAAGGCTACAAGCCTCCTCTAGACAGGTTCGCCAATTCTCTGCCAGTGCAGCAGCCTCGAACTGGCTTGCCCCGACCAAGGCAGAGAAGAGCAAGTCTACTGTGGGTCGACCGAGAATGCCGACAGGCGGGTCAATGCGTGGCACTACTGTTGTTTGGGGAGACTATGGCTTACGAATGCGAGATCATGACCGGAGAGTATCAGCCATGCAACTCAAGATTGGCGAAGAAACAATCCGAAGAAGGCTGCGTGGGTTGACTTACAAGCTATATACCCGAGTGAGTGCGAACATCGGGGTCTACACGAAAGGCAACGAGGTGCGTATGGGCAAGGGCAAAGGAAAATTCGATTATTGGGCAGCAAGAGTACCGGTCAGTAGGGTAGTGTTCGAATTGAAGGGTGATATGCACGAGAAAGTTGTTCATGAAGCGTTCAGGCTGGCTGGGCATAGATTACCAGGATTGTGGGAGACCGTGAAGAAGGGTGATCCTCCGATGGTGGGCCTCACGAAGCTAGGTAATGGGGTGACTTTGGAAGGACTGAAACGAGCTCGAAGAGAGGTGCCGAGCAACGAGCTTGAAACAAGTCCGATAATACCTCCGGGGACGAGTTCACCGCCTGGTAGCATTTCGACGACAGCATGATGAAAGGACAGAATTCGCCTTTGGCTCGCAGCTGCAGTCTCATACTTGAACCGCCATTTTATGCCCCTACTCCAGAGCCTCCGCCATATCCCTGCTCTCTGCGAGTTTGAACAAGCTTCTCCTCGCTTTTTAGAGCGGCAGCACCGCCATAGCCTTCTGGCATGGAGTTAACCGCAATACACTCTTCATCCATCAGACCTTACCTTGGTTCGCACTGCCCCCACTGTTAGTGGTTTTTCCACCGACGCCCGACTCCGAAATGTTTTGTCCATATCGGACGTTCTCTGCAGTCTTCGCTCCTCTGTCCTGCTTCTGCTGATCAAGTTCAGAGGTTCCCGAGGCATTTTTGTCTGCCCTAAGTCAGATTCTGCAACAGCCGTGCCCATAATGAGGCTCCTACCTCCCAGTTGACCTGCCTGGCTGGCAGTAGGTTTGTCCACAGTTTTGATAGACTCGTATCTGTTCGAGACTTCTTAGAAATGCCCTTCTTCAAAAGAAGCACTGGACATACTGAGGGGTTTCGCCTCCAGGCACCGTATCCATCAATTTGTCAGACATCGTTGTAGACTTATGGGTAGTAACTCAGATGTAGACTCGATGCTTAATGTTATTAGAACGTTGAAGTCTCATGAACCCTTGTAAGGTGTTGTTCTGTTGGGAGCCCAGCAAAAGGGTGACGTACAGACTGTGAAATCTAGTCAAGCATTACCGTGTGCATGAGATTTTGCCCTCCAATCATTCTTCAAAAGGGAACAATCAACGATCCTTTCCTCACTATGGTGAATGCGCAGAGAGCAGTTTGGGCTTTTTGCTCTTTGAAAAGTGAAGCATATCCACTTGCCTTCAGAAGTCCACTTTTGCGCAACCTACGATATCACCGAAGGCTGCAGCGGCGATGGATTTCACGAGGCGGAGAACAACGACAGCATACGGTCTCTTCCATGGAAGCTATGCAGGCTGAATACGCGAAAAGGAATATCTCTACATTGTATGATTCGACAATCCTGAGGTCGAGCAACGTCTAATGAGAGAGCTAGGTATTATGGAATCAGCGCCGGCATTGCAACACTGGCCCTTGCATATGGAAGCGTTCCAATGTACAAAATGGTCAGTCTGGAATTCCAGAGACCAATTCGATTGTTGAATGACTGTTGCAGATATGTCAGCAAACTGGATGGTCCGGTCAACCTGTGAAAGCCCATGATTCTGGTGAAGACCCAGCACGTCGACTTATACCTGTCACCGATTCCCGCCGCCTCCGAATCACCTTCAATGGGTCGGTGTCGGATGTCTTACCTTGGAAATTCACACCACAGCAGCGAGAAGTCCGAGTTCTCCCAGGCGAGACAGCTTTGGCTTTTTTCACTGCCACAAACAAGAGTGAAGGAGACATCATTGGAGTTGCGACATATGGTGTTACACCAGCTCAAGTTGCTCCATATTTCAGCAAGATCCAATGCTTTTGCTTTGAGGAGCAAAGGTTGAATGCTGGGGAGACTGTGGATATGCCAGTATTCTTCTTTATTGATCCAGACTTTGTCAAGGATCCCGCCATGAGGGGAATTGACACAATCACTCTGAGCTATACTTTCTTCAAAGCCCGATACGATAAGAACGGAGTGTTGACAACATTGCCCGCCACTATGACTTGAAATGATCTGCCTGATCTCTTCAATGGGTGCATTGCTGACGGCCAGTCAAGGATTTGATTTTGACTACATGTTGTGTGAACGAATCAGGGCCAGATATGCTGAATTTGGAAATTCCTATCTCTGTGCAAGGCTGTTCGTTGAAAGCTACAGAAACACAGCCGGAGGATTCCAGAGAGAGGTCACCGGAGAATGCTGGACAGTGCTTTAGGGTCGCCTGGTTATTGTTAAAAACTGGTGTTTACGGCCACGAAACACATCAACCGATCTTCTGCACCAGCCTATACCCACACTTTGCCTGTACAATACCTCTGTTATTCCCAATCTCTGTTTTCTTCATGCTCTTGAAAGAAGATCTTGTACACTATCCATTACACGTCCACGCTCGTCTATGATTGCAAACCATCCTCTCGATAAGCATCATGACGAAAGTCGAGACGACGCCAAAGAAACAACCCTCCAAAAGGGCTGCAGCGGTCACTAATCATCCAACCAACAAGTCCGCAGGAAAAGCTAAAGCAGATAGCAAGAATCAGACATTGAAGGACGCCACGCGGAAGAGAAAAAATCGACCAGACAATTCCTACACATCCAAACCGCCGCCTATCGATCTTACTGGTGATGACTCCGACACTCCCACCGCGATCAGGAAACCCATGGCAAGCAGGAAAGTTGCGCACATGAAAGCACAGCGACCAGCCATCAATAACGCTAACAGGGTTAGAAGAATTCATTACTCCGCCAACCGACCTTCTACACCTATTCTCACTTCAGCGTCACCTTTCTCGCCAAATGCCACGAATGCTAACGGTAATACGGGCACGACAAGCCAACAGGTATCACCTCGTGATAGACATGCCAAACGACCTAGATGTGAAGAAAGTACTGACACTGATGGAGGCGTCGCCAGGTGTGGCGTGAAGTACTACCACATGGCACCACCTAGACATTCTGCGACAACTCCAAGGGACAAGACCGGAATAGACGTGGCTATGCGCCGCGGAGAGCACTACGACTTGGCACCACCTGAATATTCTACGATGGATCGATGGAACATGACCATGACAGGCCTCCCCATGCGCGACGTCGAGCAAAATCATATGGCTCCGCTTGGGTATCCTGCAAGATCGCCAAGAAACACCAAAGCAACAGGTGTTCATGGTCCAAATCCTTACTTCACACCAGACGGAATTCCAGCAACAAAGACGGCTCTCCCAACCCTTCAGGCCCACCACCCCATCCACGAGCTAGAGGCCAATTCCCCAAGACCTACATCTGCAGATTTCAATCTTTCCAGATCCTCCAACGTGGACGCCAACGCTCCAAGATCCACAACCCCACAAGCTCCATTGCCTACAAAGACTCATCAACCACCAACGTCCACCGAGGACAAAACCTCCACTGAGAACGATCCTCACCAGCCCCCAAGCAACAACACCATGGCTCAGCCAAACCAAAACATCAAGCTCGAAGATAACCCACCCCAACAAAACCCATTCAACACCCCAACCCTCACCGAGAAGCTCAACATCGCACGCGAATTCAGCACCGCTCTCTGCGTTCCGGAACAACATGCTTATCACTTACTCATGCTCAATGGCTGGATGGTCGATCATGCCGTCCTCGCACACTTGTCTAGCCTGAAGGAGAAAAAGGCGGAGGGAGAGAGTGCAGACGCTGGGAAGGAGACTGGCAATGACGATAGGGATGGGAGTGAGAATAAGAATGGGAATGGCGAGAAGAACAAGGAAGCTTGATTCGGCTGAAAGTGCGGTTGGAGTACGATGTGGAACCGAGATTGGATGGATGGAATGTGCTTGTCGTATGCTGTGAAGTTGAAGATGCAGAAATCACGTCCATGAGTCGTCCTCCTGCACATGAGATAGTCTTCCACAAACAATAAGACCTCTCTCTCTCTCAATCCATCTTCTCTCCTTTCTCTTTCACTAACCCACCATGTCAACTTCTCAGGGCCGTGGGAGGCTTCTAACATCTTTTACATGCTCCCTAAATGAGTGCAACTGCTTCTTCCTCTTCCAAGATCATTCTGCAATGAAGTCTGACTTGATAAGATATGGACGGCCGGCTGGGACCCACCATCATCTAAGTACACTTGAGGTCATTGCCGAAGGGGGCCAAAATAGAAGGAATGGTTTGGTTCCCAGATCTGATTTATGGGCGGGGCCTGCTGGCTATGATACACTCAGTCAGGATTATATATACACTGAAGACATCTGACGACTGTATACTCCTCACTCCTCCCTCACAACCCCGCTCAACACCCTCCCCAGAACCCCTCTAACCCTCTCCTCTCCCATCACCGCCGCATCCAACACCACCGCCACCCCACCAGCAAAAACAATCCCCTCCCTCCAAAGAAAGCTCTCCCGATCATAAGCCCTCGGCAATAGCGTCGCCAACGCCCTCGGCGCCACAAAGAACGCCACCTCCCCCCTCCGCTCTGGCTTCTCAACCAGAATACTCCATCCGCAGAGCACACAGCCGCTGAGGATACAGAGGCCGCTATCCCATCGTTGGGGGGAGATGCCCCAGGCCTTGCTAGGGGGGAGGAGGTAGGGACCGAGTCGGGTCCGGGAGAGACAGACGCTGTAGTAGAAGAGGGAGATGAATGTGCCTAGGAAGGCGGAGGAACGGGCTGCGCTGGATAGGGAGTCGAGGAGGGAGTTGAGACTGGGGCGTTTGATTGTTCGTAGGACGAGCTGGAGAGGGAGGTACATCTCCATTCCTAGCAGCCAGGCGCGCCAGAAGCGCCAGAGGGCGTGCAGCTCGCAGGAGGGGCCGCATCCGCTGTGCACGAGTTCACACTTGATAGGCACGGAGAGGGCTGGGTCTCCCCATTCCTCGGGTAATTCCAGATCCCGAGCGACGCCGCGGAGGAGCTGATTGGGCTCGCCGTTGTCGACGCCGTATTTCCAGTCACCTGTTCTCGCGAGGCGAAGGACGCGCAGGAAGCGCGGGTCGATGTTCGCGGCCTTGTGGATCCAGTGGTTGTAAGTGCGAGGGAGGTGGTCGGGGGAGTAGAGCCAGGCGTGCATTATTAGCGCGGCGGAGGCGGAGAAGATGGCTGGGTCGGCGAGGTGGGTTAGAAGTTTGCTGAGCTTGGGGTGTGTGTGGCTTGGGTGAGGACGAGAGGATCTGGAGTGGGTCCAGAGAGTGAGCGCCAGGACGGAGAGGGCGCGGGTCGTGGTGAAGAGGGTGAAGTCTATTGTCTTGCCTGCAAGCTGGGGTGGTGGGGAAGTCGGGAGGTGGTGTTGGTTGGGGAGATCGAGGGTTTGGGGAGCGGGTATGAGAGCGCGAGATCGCGCGCGTTTATGACTCCATTGGTCATCGCGATTGAGGAGGGCGAAGGCGAGGAGTGCTGAGAGGAATGTGCATGTAATGCGGATCTGTCGAGTAGAAGAGTCATAACGAGAGACATTGCCATTGAGGCGGCATGTTTCCCTGAGCTTGAACAGAAAGGATGTGATGATCCGAGGTAGAAGCGTAGCACCACCAGTGATAATGGCGCATGATGTCGGAAAGCGATTGATTTGTATAGAAGGCCTGAGGACATTCACGAGCTGAAAGGGTGTTAGATGAGTGCTGAAGCCTCAGGGCAGTCGCTGCGACCAATAAGACCCAGCAGAGATAAACGATGCTTGAGATGCCAAAGGCTCAAGGAAAGAGGCGGAAACGTCTCACCAATTGGATTTTGTCTTTCACGGAAAGATCCTCTCGTGTCAGGACTCGCAGGAGGCCAAAGAGCCGGGGGCCAGTTACACTCACATATCCAAGAGCATATGCCCGAAGGATTCTGTTGGCACGGGGTTAGCGGGGAGATACGCTGAGCGTATACAACGTTGACCGGACATATAGGGCCAGGACCGAAAAGATCGAGGGAGCGGCATGTAAGAGACGTACGGTTTGAAATCGCTGAGGTCTATTTTGCGATTGTCCCTTTTCGTACACGAACCCAGCATTCCGCCGACCTTTGCCTCTAGAGCACTGCACTCACCAAGCCACAAGATCCAAGGAGACTGCGACACAAGAGAAGAGATACACAGACTCCAAGAAAAGGGGACTCCAGTCTTCAAACACCTCCTATTCCGACTCTCGAAGCGTGCAGCCGAGGTCACCTCTTGGCACAGCATGTGCGTTGGACTAGTACCCCGATTGCATTCGCAGTGTATGATGTTCTACAGCTGGATAGACGACCGACTCATCGCAGGGAAAATTGATTGGGGCAGTTGACGACGGATGTATTGGTTATGCCGACGTCTTTGCCCCGTCACTGCTCCTCAAAGCATTCCCTGACGCCGCAGACCTCCACGACTAACCACACCCTACTTCCTCATACCTCTCTGGTAGAAGGCCAATTCTTCTCCCTCCAACACATACCCGTCGACTCTTCCACTCTGCCCCGGTCTGCTGGAAACAACAGCGTACAATCGACCAGCCTCGAATTGTCTCTCCAACGCTGGCTCGACCTTGCCCATCTTCTTCACTCGCTCTTCGTGCTTCTTCTCCACACTCTTGCTCTTCTTGGCATCCTCAGCTTCCTGTCCCTTGGCCTGTCTCCTTCTGCCTAGTTGTGCTCCGTAATGTGCTTCGTACCACTGTCTGAACGGGGCAGCATCGATCTGAACAACAGCGGATTTGGTGAGGGTATTGGTGCGGACGAGTTCATTGTTGGAGGGATGGAAGGCGACAACGATCACGCGGACTTTTCGAGCGATCCCCTCTGATCCCCAAGAGAAATTACCAGCTTCAAGTCGGAGTGCACGGTATTTTGTATTGCCTCCTCGTGTGCGAACCAGATGAATGCGCTTATTCCCGATTCGAGTGTTTGCTGGTTGACGACCTTTTTCAAAGGCTCTGTTGGAGAAGTCCGTCAGAACCAACGATCGAGTAGGATGATATGCCATCAATCTCACCTCTTCTTGCGGTAGAATGCACGTTTCGCACCAGTCGCAGATCGCTTGTGGCGGGAGTCTCGTGAGATACCCATGATTGCTTACTCGGAGGAGGACTGGAACCAAAAGTCAGTAAGCTTGCCATCACAGTCGCGATATGTGGCAGGTGGAAGCAATTGACCGGACCAGGTGATCGGAAGGTGGAGTCAAGTGCTGTGATTCTCAATTTCATCCGGCCAGGTCGCAGAAGATGGGATAGAGATGTCAGACAGCAGAGACATACCGGAGGCTGGTCAGTCCGTCACCAGAGCAGTGTGAGCGTCGCTTGAGCTATTTGCTGTAATGTTAATGTCGCAGGCCACCGTTTGCACAAATTCATCGTGTGCCAAAATCACCAACCCTAACTTCGAGCTCCACGCTACGCCATTTCTGTATTGGTGCAGAATATGTCTTGGCAATATGTTCGTCAACTTCTCATGCCTTGAGAGTTGTGCTCAACATGTCAATACTCAATACTTCTTCTTTGCCTCCCCGAGGGTCATCTGCAAGGTGTTTATGACTGGAATGCAACAAGGTTGAGCCGTCTCTGTAGCAAAACTCCTTTATTCAGATATCTACGACCATCGGGTAGGAGGGGCGTAGATCCATTTTTCTTCAATCAGTGCCCCGTCGTCGTAACGTTTCTCTGCTCTCCCTTTGTTGGTCCTGGTCAATTGCTCTCAGCGCTACTGCTCCTACAAGCGCTATCATGAAACGACTGATCGTGCTGACTGGTGCGCCTCCCCCCAGTGTTCTTCGATGGGATGAAGATGCGTTGTCCTGTCAGCACAACGTCACGACCGAGGGAGCCGTGGATAATACGCGACCACCGGAAAGCACGGATACCTTTTCTGCGCAGTGGCGACAAGTGCAGATGAGAGGCTTGCATACTGAAATTGACCAGCAAAACGCTGATTCCATGCCTTCCACGTTCCCAGGCGGAGCCATCTTTTCTACCCCAGCAGAATTGACCCAGCACCTTCATTCTCAGCCAAGCATGATGACAAGCACCAGCGTATCTACGGATTCAATGCAGACGGTAGCAGTGGATCTCGATGATTTCTACGCCCAATCCCTCGCCCTTCATGAAGATATTGCCACTTCTCAGCTCCCCGAAACTCAGAGCCAGACCACCAACCCCAACGACACCCTGTGGAGCGACGAGAAAACGAAATTATCACTGCCAAACTGTAGTGAACACGCACGAGCCTCTTTGCCCTTTCCCATATCGTCATTGTACCTCAATGACGTAAAGGACATACCATCTGCAGCATACCTACGAAGTATCGAACCTCAGACGATGACTGTCAATGTGGTTGTTGGCATCATGGCACTCCCTTCGCCTCGGCCAGTGACTGTTGGCCGTCGTTGGGGCAGGGAGCGGGAGATGCAGCTGTTGGAAATCTTGGTTGGAGACGATACCGGAGCCGGTTTCGAGATTACCGTGTGGCTTTCGGATATTCACGGAAATGAAAGGCTTGCTGACCGAAGTTCCCTGGAGATTCAAATGCGGAGACTCAGACCACGGGACATTGTACTGCTGCGTAACATTGCCTTGTGTACTTATCAGGGACGAGTACACGGGCAAAGTTTGAGAAAGGATGTCACAAAGGTAGATTTATTGTACCGCAGGAAGCTTGATGATTCGGACTGAGAGGGAGTATACTCCTCAAGAGCCTTGCATGAGCCGGCCGGGACAGACCTAGTTCTGAGAAAAGCAAAGCGGGTGAAACAATGGCTGATGGATTTTGTTGGCGACGACAGGCCTGAACATCTTCGAGAGGCACCCATGACCAAACGAGCTGTTCTTCCTCCTGATACCCAATAGACAACACTAAATCCAACTTTCGAAGAAATAGGATAGCAATAGCCGATAGCTTGACCTGCGTGGATCGCTTATGGCTGGACCTTGTAATCTTTGCCGCAATGAGCGCTCTATTGGCCGGGTGCTGATGTTTCTGACTTGCAAAGCACCACATTCGTGGCAAGAAAGGGGGGACCTTTGGCGATAATACGAGGAACAATAAGAGTCAGTCGTGAGCGATGAAGCACTTGGTGTCTGGAGGCCAGATTGACTTCTCCTTGCCGCCGTCGCTGGAAGAGCCAAGGGATGCGCCCCTGACGAAGGGTCAGGGGCAGGGGTCCAAGCTGCGGCGGACGTCTCCGCCCGCGTAGACAGAATTTCCAGAAGACAACTGTTGTTCGTAGCACACACAAGTACACGTCCAATTGAACCATTGACTCGAATCCAGTCCTTCAGCCTTCTAAGGTCTCTCAGTTGCCTCGCCGAACGGCACGGCTTCATCTACATTCGTTAAATCTGTCACTCACTTATCAGCCAACGACCTGACCCTTGCTCAGGACCTTTTCTCTCGACTCCCCTTCAACGGTCAACTATGAAAGGTATGACTGCAATTGCCATCAGAACAGACACAAATTGATGAAATGCCCAGCTCTCATTCTCGTCGGCGGCTTCGGCACCCGCCTTCGCCCTCTGACCCTTACTCTCCCCAAACCTCTCGTTGAATTTGCCAACCGCCCGATGATCGAACATCAAGTGGAAGCACTAGCCGCAGCTGGCGCTACAGAGGTTGTACTCGCCGTAAACTACCGTCCCGATGTCATGACTGCCGCTCTCAAGAAATACGAAGAGAAGTACGGTGTCCACATCACCTTCTCCGTTGAGACCGAACCACTGGGAACGGCTGGTCCGTTAAAGTTGGCAGAGAAGATCTTGGGCAAAGATGACTCGCCATTCTTTGTCTTAAACAGCGATGTCATATGTGAATATCCCTTTTCGGAATTAGCCGACTTCCACAAATCGCATGGCCAAGAAGGAACAATCGTGGTCACCAAAGTGGAGGAACCAAGCAAATATGGCGTGGTGGTCCACCAGCCGTCACACCCTAGCAGAATCGACCGCTTTGTGGAAAAGCCTGTCGAGTTCGTGGGCAACAGAATCAACGCCGGCATTTACATCCTCAATCCTTCGGTCCTAAGGAGAATAGAGTTGAGACCAACGTCCATCGAACAGGAGACGTTCCCAGCGATATGCAGAGATGGCGAACTGCACTCTTTCGACCTCGAAGGATTCTGGATGGACGTCGGCCAACCTAAAGATTTCCTCAGCGGGACATGTCTATACCTGAGCTCACTGGCGAAACGCAACAGCAAGAAGCTCAAACCCGTGACAGTTCCTTACGTCTACGGTGGTAATGTCCTTATGGACCCATCAGCGAAGGTTGGGAAGAACTGCCGCATTGGTCCAAATGTCACGATTGGTCCCAACGTCATCGTTGGAGATGGTGTGCGACTACAGAGGTGTGTCCTCCTGGAGAATTGCAAAGTCAAAGATCATGCATGGGTGAAAAGCACGATTGTCGGCTGGAACTGCACCGTGGGGAAATGGGCGAGATTGGAAAACGTCACTGTGCTGGGAGACGATGTTACCATTAGTGATGAGGTCTATGTTAACGGTGGAAGTGTTCTGCCGCACAAGACCATCAAGCAGAATGTTGATGGTAAGCGGTCTCCTCTCACTCTTGCGGAGTGGATATTGCTAACTTGCCTCCCAGTTCCGGCCATCATCATGTGATCTCGAACATTCGATTCGTCATCAATCATTCAGCAATTCCTACTGTCAATTCTCTCTCCCATTCTGGCGTTACATTTTCATGAGCTGGCAAGCTTGAACTATAGAGCAGGCTGATGATATCACATCCATCAGCGAATGGGTGGTATTGAGCACAATCTCGGAGTCTTGTTTCGTGTACTATTATGGCCGCGTTACTGATACATTTAAGAACTAAAGCTTCTTGCAAGAAGTAAGCCGAAATCATCATGGCGTTTACTTCCTTGAAAAGTTATGAGCTTAGCACTCAACGTTGCGGCGTTCAGGGTCCAAGAATGACCACTGAAAACAACTCGTCACTCAGATTTCTGCATTCACGACCAATCTAGGCTTGTCGTGCTAAAGCATCACCGCCACATCCCCTCCACCAGGAGCTACAAACCCTATACGCTGAATTTAGATCAATAGGAACCACCCCCGCCACCGTGTCTCAAAAACCCAACATCGCAAGCGAGATTGCGACGACAGATCAACCAAACGCTTCAAGAAAACACCAATTTCAACTCGCTCGCTCGCTTGCTTGCTTGCTTGCTTGCTTACAGTCTAAGTTAAGGAGACAGCCATGTAACTCTAACACCCACCCTATCGTTCCATTTCGGCGCTAACTAGTTGAAACAAGAACATGACATATGCAGGATGAACTCTGCTAGTTAGTTGACTTACGGTTGATTCCGCATTTCAGCATACGGTTACCATTCTACCCAAGTTCGCTCACCGGCTTGAGCGCTTCGTTGATTTCAGAGACAGGGAGAGTCGCACAGCCAGCCTGGGTTTGGAAGCGGAGGTTGTGAGCGAAGAAGATTGTGGGCTTCTACGAATAGAAGTGGAAATAACTTTGCAGTCGGATTTCAGTGCATGAGTGAATGAATGAATTCTTGACCACAAAGAGCGAAACCCAAAAGGTCTGTGATGGCTAGTAAGCGGAGATCCTTGCGCGCAATCCAACGTCATTCTTCTCCACCTTCTTTGTGAAGACCACCAACTCCCACCCATTCATCCCCGACTTCCACCCGGTCTGAACCTCATCCCCCTCCCGCGCTCCACCTGCACACCCACGCCAGCCTCCTCTTGCCTCCTCACCTCCCTCTCCGTTCTCAACCAAACACTCTCCCGACTCTCCCTCGTCCACGGCCGATCCGCTCCATACCACCCACAGCCATCCAGTTCCTTCTCCGTCATCTCGCAACAACAGATGCAGAACCAGCGCCAGCAGTGCCAGAACTTGGATTCGGGGATCGTGGTCGTGGTGTGGGCTCCGTCGGTGTCGGTTGAGGGTCTTGCTGGAGCGTTCTCGGCGTTGTTGAGGTTGTGGGTTTGCGGGTTGGGTGGTGGTGGCGGCGTTCTTGTACCAGTATTTCGACGGAGTAACTCGTCCACGTCAGCTGCGACATCGACGATACGTGGCTCTTCGCGCTGCTCGGCTGTTTCTTCTTCTCGTGGGCGCTGGAGTGATCCATCTCGGTTCTCCCAGCCGAACCAAGTCGTCATCAGCGATGAGAAGCTGGCATTACCATGCACAGCATTGCTAGGCCTGACGGCACCGTGCATTGCCATACCACCATCTTGCCTCTGCGCGCTCTCCCTCTGCCTAGGCACGACCCAGCCGTCGTTAACATCATTGTCCTTCCTCTCCCTGACTGCATTAGCAGCTCTCTGCATGGGATGACCATCAAGCCCGCGGCTACTGATGCCATGCCCACTGACTCTGCCGCCGAATCTGCCGCGGACAAATGTCCCATCGTCAGCTCGTAGAACACCTGCCGGTAGTGATGCTCTTCTTGGCTGACTCGTAGACGTCGGCGGGTTAAAATTGGCCAAGATATTGAAGCTGCGAAGGAATCCGTATGGCCTGGCTGATGGAGGAGGTGATGAATTGAGATTAGCAGCAAGTGCGGAGGCAGCAACTGAGGCATCTGGAGGCGACAGACCAGGCTGTGCGGACCTGCCAATGCGCCACCAAGACGAAGATCGTGCTCGTGGTTGGTCAAAGTAATTGATGGCGTCTGGGCTGCCAAACGACGGCACGCCTGGTGGTGTGGGAGCTCGCTCCGGAGGAGAATGGGAAGGCCGTCGCGGTTCAGCCACCGGAGAGCAATTTGCATCCGGTGCTTTGTACCATCCACTATCAAAAGATGTGGAACCGGATGATCGTGTCCTTTTTGAAATGCAACTGAGTGGGGAAACTGTGAAGCAATCAAGGTCGTCAAGTGAGAAGGCTCGACGCTGGTAAGAGGGCGCTGGCAAAGAATCTTTCAACGGCCAGGGGGACTTGTGTCGCTGCGACAGATGAAGGGAGTGGTGCGACCGCTCTGGGTGGACAACATTTACATTTCTTGCCGGGCTAGAAGCCAATCGAGTTCGGGAGAGACGTGAACGCAGTGAGGCGACGCTTCGTTGCTCCACAATCGGTTCGAGCTGCGTTGGATGAAATATGGGGCTGGGAAGTGTCTGCGAAGGCAAAGCGTTCGAACGAGCAGACCGCTGGGTTTGCGAAGGGAGGTCCGACAGTTCGTCGACGTGTTCAAGGGAGAACGCTGGGGGAAACTCGGTTTGCGGAAGCCTGGGAGTAGTTGGTGAAATGTCGGCTGAGCTAGGGTCGTTCTCTCTATGACACTCGTCCGAGCGAGCGACGTCTGCATCCCAGATAGAAGCGTGGAAGCTCGGTGTAGACTCGGAAGAGTCCAAGTTGCGGTAGAGAGCTCGAGAGGACCGAGTGCGCCGCAAGGTCTTCAGAGGTACATGTTGGACTTTATGGGCGTCGTTGGTAAAGTCTTCCAGCGCCGAAGAGAGTTGACTCGGGGCAATAGCGCCTGCTTGCGCCATCGAGATCCTAAGTCAGACAATCAATGCTGTGCTGGGCGGGAATTAGAGCTTGCAAATATCTGCAACCGTAGCAATGTATCCGAAGAACTGTAGATCTTCAAAGACAATTGATAAGCATGAGAACGAAAGATGTTGTGGAAGGAAGCTGACGGGCGAAAAGCAGGAGACATAACAAACTCTCTGTTAGATACAGGCAGGCGCTATGCAAGGACCATACACGGCATACAAGCACAACATCACAAAGCTGGAAAAGAGCTTCCGAGGGCAGTGGTAGCAACAACAAAAAGCCACGGTGGAATGGGTTAAAGGCACAATCGCGGTCTTCTTCGATTGAAAAGCAACATCGAGGTGCTGAGGGCCATGTCTTCATCGACGATGCCTCTCCATGGAGCACGAACTCCTCATTCGGCTCTCATTAACATCATCCATGTTCTGTTCAACGCTGAGATAGATAGACAAAGATGATGTTCGATGCGCTGAAATGATGAAATAAGCCACCCAGTCATGGGCCCAAGTGTGACAGGCTCCGGCTGTCCCCTGAGCCGTACGTGTTGTAATAATGCCCGCTGTTGAAAGATAAGTGATGTATATAGTAGAAGATAATTTCGAAGGTGACTGATGTCAGAGTGTAGGTCATTTTGAGCCATTCGCGATCATCGTTCCTCCTGCTCGACGGGATGGTTGCTGTTCAGCCTTGAGACCTCGGACGAGTGCCTCCAGCCTTCTTCTCTCGTCTTGCTCGGCCTGAATTCATCATTAGCAGCGTCGTGTTGATTCAGGGGGAAAGCCTTACCCTTAGAGCTTTCATGTTTTCTGCTCGAGTGTCTCGCATCATCTTCTTGAACTCGTTCTTCAAGACCATGGTTGAAGTAGTAGGACTTCCGGGACCATGCATACCAGGACTCTTCATACCTAGCCACTTGAGTTTCTCATCACTCAGCTGCGCCTCTAGAGTTTCACATTTTTCGCGATAGGTGTCCACCGCGCCTTCGAAGTGCTCGCGGTCCTTCTCAGACTCGATGCTGGCCTTTGTCATCAACTCATAATCCTCGATCGTATCCTTGAGCTCCTTTTGCAGAATGTCGACCTGGCTTTTAAGATCTGCACTGCCCGAATCTTGACCCTTCAAATAGCTGACCTCGTTCTGTAGCGATCTGTTCTTTTCATTCAAGTCGTCGATCTCTTTCTGCACAGCCGGGTTCATGGTAACGTCAGCTGCTCTTTGGGCTCTGGTTCCATATGCTCCGTCCAATTCAGCGCGGACAACAGTAAGATCAGTCTGTGCCACCACCACAGCGCCCTCCAGGTCTTTGATCTCCTTGCGACACTTCTCGACTTCAGCTTCAGCCTGTGCTTTGTCAATTTTGGCTTCATCCAGATCTCCTTGAACGTCCGCCAGCTGCTCTTCTAGACTTCTCGCACCGTCCCTTTCTGCCTGCAGCGTTTCTTGCAGCTGGGTGAGTGTGCCATCTACGGCCCTTCCAGCAGCTTTCTCTTGTTGCAACGATCCTTGCAGTTGAGCTAGACTTTCCTCAGCCTGGCGCCTGGCATCCTTTTCGCCTTGCACAGTTCCTTGGAGCTGGGCAATATTTTCGTTGATCTGACGTTGAGCATCACTTCCTGCCTGCAATGTTCCTTGCAATCTACCAAGGCTCTCCTCGGCTCGTTTCTTGGATTCCTTTTCTGCCCGCAATGACCCCTGCAACTTACTGAGGCTCTCCTCGGCTCGTTTCTTGGACTCAGTTTCTGTTTGCAACGTTCGTTTGAGCTGGGTAAGACTGTCATCGGCTCGCTTCCTCGCATCTTTCTCTGCCTGGAAGCTTCCTCTTAGCTTGTTGAGGTTGTCCTCGGCTCGCTTCCTAGCATCCTTCTCGGTCTGCAACATCTTTCTGTCTTCTGATTGCCGTTTTTGGTCCAGAAGAACGGACTCTTGGCGTGATGAATCCAATTGTTCCATGAGAAGATGTATTTGATCGGTCGCACTCTGGGCTTCCTGCTCCTGCACAGCACGTTGACGCTTTGCATTCAACAATTCATCTGTCAATTCCATGATCTGAGTGTCTCTTTGTGCATCAGACTTCGAATTCAGCTCCCTTTGCTGTTGAATCTGCCTGGACAGGATTTCTTTCTGCTCAGCTAGATGCTCCACGCGCTGGTCCAGACGTTCCAAAACCATAGTAGAGAAGGAGAGTTGTGATTGAAGGCTTTTTCCTCTGGAATCCAGCGCAATCCCTACTGGAGATTGAGCAACGTTGTTAGTCTTCTGAAGCATGTCATGCAGACGAAGATTGATGTCCTCCATTTGATCTTCTGAATCGTAGACTGATCTTTGCGCATCCTGAACTGTTCGTGCTTGGGCTGCTTCCATAGACTCTAGTGCTTGAGCCAGGTAATCCAAATGAGCCTGTATTTGAGCGCCGCTCTCTTTTACTGCCTCAGCATTTGGTTTCTGCGGCGGCATATTTAGGTGCTGATTTGGGTCTGCTTGAAGGACCATGCCACGCAATCGGTTATTCACATCGTCTAGTTGCTTCTCTGTTTGCTCCAACATTTGCATTTCAGCTTTCCTGCTGGCTCCATGATTTTCGTCAAAATGATCCGGACTCCTGTACAGACTTCGATCGTCAAAGTCGTCCAAGCCATCAAAGTGAGCCATGCTCCTGTGATTAACGCTTGCCATGCTCTCAGGACTTCTCGGAAGAGTATCGCGGCGAACATTCTTCTTTAGCCCTTTGTGAGTTAGTTTTAGTATTCCAGCCGTGTGCTCAAGGATACGCTTCGCCAACTCTTCGGAGCGCTTTTCCATGGCAGACAGCTCTTGGGCCAACTCGTCACACTTTCGATTACTCGATGAAAACTCGTCATCGGTTCTATTCAGCACATCGCTCGAACTCGAACGGTTCCTGAGTAGACTTTTCCTGGACTTTTTGGGTGATCTCTGTGAGCCGTCTGCCCTCGTCTCGTCGCTTTCTCTTCTGCCCTGGGGCGAGTAGAGCCTGTTCAAAGATTGTGCGGCATCCCTGAGCTTCCTCTCCAGAGCAAGCTTCCGTCTTGTGGCCTCTATTCGATTCTGGAGCGACACTCGTTCTCTCTTGAGCTCCTCCACCTCTTCAAAGGAGAGTATCTCAAATTGTTTGCTGTCGACCATCGCAGTTTCCATAAGTAGATGCATTGCGACAGGATCGCTAGTATTGAGATAGGCTGATTGCGGATGGATTCGATCGAGCTAGAGCATGTCAGTAATGTCGGGTCGCGAATGCGGGCTACAAAACGTACGGAAGCTGAGCTAGGTGCTCTGTGTTCCACTGGGGATTCTTCGAATGGATTTCTCATAAGCGCAGGGGGTTGCGAATAGCCGTTGAGAGGTGGCGGTGGATGGCCTTTGGCAACAGCAGGAGGCGACGGAACCTCATTATAGCCATTCGGAGCACTCCCCACGCCATGGCTGACTGTTGGCCGCCTTCTGCCAAAACCGAAGACTTGCATTTCCGCCAGCTGACGCTAATATTAAAGAAGCGGATTTGGAACCAGCCCGATAGATCAAGCTGACGAATTGGTCACGAATCGCAACGCTTCATTGTTTTAGGGCAGATTCGTTGGCTGCAGAAGAGGAAGAAAACGGTCCGGTAAAGGAGAGCTCGTTGCGAATGCGTAAGGTGTGGTCAGGTCATCCTCGAGGACTGCTTTTGTCGACAGGCAGTGCAAAGGCTCTTGCAGTCGAACGGTATGATTTCACAGTGAGATCCACAGGGGAGTTGGCGAGAAAGGAATGCTGGTGCTGCGGGATCGGCCTTTGGAAGAGGTTATATCGTTGAGATCCGCGTTGAAGGCAGATTATGGACGAATTGTTCAGAGTGGAGGCTGATCAGCAAAGCTGCGGACAGGCGCGCCGTTAAAGTTATCCCTGATCTACATCCCTCCGCCATCCCCTTTCGGTCTTCCGCTCATGATCCACGACCTGGTGGTAGGAGAACTAGAGTGTGCAAGGCCGGCTGTTGGTTCGGAATCATTGGAGCATTGTCGCTGTCAGCATACATACTGGTAAGATGCAGGCCTAACCCGGCATCTTGCGCAGCCGCACCACGAGGATCGTGCTCTACAGGAAGCATGAGGTTCTCTGCCACGCGAAGACAGTGATGCATCGAAATCTACGCCTCGCTTGATCAATGCGACCATGGATACCTCAAGCAACGACAAGAGGGCCAAGATGGCTGCGCGTGACAACGGCGAGAGCGGCGCATCGCATTCCAGCGACCTCGAAGTGATTGACTCCCCTCAGGAAAACGATCCGGCCCTTGGTCTCGAACGAAGTCTCTCCTGTGAGTCAATCAGGACGCAGACAACCTATCGAGTCTACAAACGGCGCTTCTTTGGCTTGTCGCAACTCGTCCTACTCAACATCATCGTGTCATGGGACTGGCTGTCATTCTCACCAGTGTCGAAGACTTCTGCTGAATACTTCAAGACCTCCGAAACGGCCATCAATTGGCTTAGCACCTCTTACCTCTTCTCCTTTTGTGTTGCCGCGCCATTCACGATCTACACTCTCAACACGGCTGGTCCAAAAGCTGCTACGATAGTCGCCTCATGTCTGTTGCTAGTTGGCAACTGGGTGCGGTACGGAGGGACTCGAGCTGGGAACTTCGGAGCCGTGATGCTTGGGCAGATCCTTATTGGGCTCGCTCAACCATTCACATTAAGCGCTCCCACAAAATACTCTGACGTGTGGTTCAGTGAGAAGGGCAGGGTGAGCGCGACAGCTATCGCAAGTTTGGCAAATCCTTTGGGCGGCGCACTAGGCCAATTGATTAATCCTTTCTGGGCAACAAAAGCGTCAGACATTCCCAACATGGTTCTCTACATTTCCGTTCTTGTAAGCACACTCTTTCACACTCTCACCTCTCCACGGCGTCTAACATCCAACTCAGGCAACTATCGCATGCATTCCATCCTTCGTCATCCCCTCAGCACCCCCAAGTCCACCAAGCGCCTCAGCCGCCTCTCACACGCACACCAACCGCTCCACCTCCCTCCAACCCAGCCCCTCCCTCCTCACAACCACCAAATCCCTCCTCAGCTCCATCAAAACCCTCCTAACCTCGACCCCAAATCTCCTCATAGCCCCCTTCTGGATCTACGTCGCCCTCTTCAACTCCTCCTCCTCCCTCCTAAACCAGTTCCTCTATCCCTACGCCTACTCCGAAACCCAAGCCGGGATCGCCGGCGCCGTCCTCATTCTCGTCGGCCTCCTCTCCGCCGCCCTCTCCTCCCCGCTCATCGACCGCTATAAATTCTATCTCACCTACCTCAAAATCGCCTGTCCCATCGTCTCATTTAGCTACCTCGTCTTTATCTGGGCACCGCAGAGTCGCTCGCTCGTCTATCCGTACGTCATACTCAGTTTGCTCGGTGCGGCGAGCTTCGGGCTCGTGCCCGTGGCGCTCGAGTTTATGGTTGAGATATCCTATCCTCTAGGACCCGAGGTAGGAAGTACGGTTTGTTGGACCGGTGGCCAGTTCTTCGGCGGTTTATTTATCATCATTGAGAATGCATTGAAGGCGAGTGCAGAGGCGGACCCACCTTATCACATGCGGCGGGCGCTGATCTTCCAGGCGGTGGTGGCGTTGCTGATTTTGCCAGCGCCGTTGTGGTTGGGATTGAAGGGGGCCGGGGTGGCGAGGCGAAGGTCGGAGATTGATAAACGGAGTATCGGGACAGGTGGGAGAGTAGAGGAGGTGATTTCGTCGGAAGGAGAGGGAAGGGGACAGGGAATATGATCTACCAGTGGTTTTGAAGCAGATATTCCGTATCCCGCACTCACTTCTGCTGGCGTTTTGGGGTCTGTCATTTTTGCTTGACGGCATCGCGTGGATCCCCCCAACATACGATATAAGGAAGGATGTTTGGATGCCGTCTTGCATTAAGCTATGTATCATGGGTCCAATATTTTGTACCGAGACGACATCAAAGTGGCATGGTTTTTGGACGACCATCGGTTTGAGGATACAATATTGAATGCTGTACAGGCGAATTGGACAAGCCTCTTCTACTTCTTCGTCACGCAGCAACTGCGCAGAGTGTGGTGGCAGCTATAGGAGCTTGCTGCGTCAAGCATTTTACTTGAGGGCTTTGAAGAGTTTGGGTGCGGCGCATGCCGTTGCGCAATGCTGTAGATGGAAGACTGGGATAGTCGGGTCAGTGATGATGTTGCCAGCAGAAAGGGAGAGGCATGTTTCTGGCGTACACTCTTCCACGCAGTCTTCTTTCGGTCCCTTGTGATCGGGATCCTCGTGCATGGCTGTAACTCTCTCAACACATTCTTTGTAATGGTGCTTGTAGGGGGCGCATTGGGCTGATCTTGCGCATTCTGACGATCGTAAAAGCTGTCAGTTTCGAGATCGGAATATACTAAACTCGCAAAGAATCGTTTGGACAAGTCGCAGCTGGCCGGACGTGGAGCTGGAGGGCAGACCGACCTTCTTCAATTTTCGGCTTCAGATCCACTGGCTCATCGTCCTCTTCCTCCTCCTCCTCCTCCTCCTCCTCCTCTTCTTCCCCCACACCACCTTCCTCTTCCCCTCCCCCATCACCACCTTCGTCTTCTTGATCCTGACCTCCACCCTCTTCCGATTCCGCCTCTCCGCCATCGTCCCCACCCTCGTCCTTATTGTCTTCCTCCTCGGCTGGGGCCTCGGCGTGAGCTGCTTGGAAGCCAACACTCGCCATGAGATCGGAGAAGAAGTCTGTGATCCCCATCTTGGGCTTCCGAATAGATTGCTGGGGGATTGAAAAGAGGGTGGGAGATCGTGGCGACGATGGAATATGTCAATTGGGTGCTTCCGAGCTTGAGCTTTGGTACTTGCAGCCGAAAAGAGGCTAGGACTATTTGGGATTTAGTGCACTTGAGTATCCGAAGCTCCTCCGAGTATCAGGCACGACTCGACTACTCGGGGTTCCATCATGCTTGGTTCAACTCGCACCTCAACCAGGAGATACTTGATTCACGCGAAGTCCTATCAGAAGGATGCGCATCTACATCGTGAGTTTATAAACCCGAACAGCCTCTTTATCTTTCCGCTTGAGGGTGAATTCCTGAACGCCATCGAGATAAAAGTCCAATCAAGATCCCTTTGCTAACCTCGCCTCGAATTCCTGTTCAATGCTCTGCTGTTGTGTCTCCTCGTACCCGGGTGGGGCTTCTGTAGGAGGCGCACTTTGCCTCTGCGCTGGAGCTCGTCCTTCAACCGCCTCCTCAAAAGACGGCGCAGGATCTTCTTGTGGAACAGGTGGCCGTGGCGGAGGTTCTGGTCGAGCAGGCTGCGGCGCCAATGGATCAAGTCCAGAATCTTGATAGGCTGGAAGCTCATCCAAATGCACAGCATCCATGTTGACGCCTTCCGATGCTCCTCCACCTCGATTAGAGCGACTTCCTGTTACGTCATTTTCTTGGGCTGCCTCCACGGCTTGATGGAAACGTTCCTTGACGCGCTCGAAGTCAGTGTGAAAATCAAATGCACCTCCCTCTTTGAAGGTCAATTTGATCTCGATATGGGCTTGATCTGGGGGTATTCCACCCCCCGCAACGGGTTGCACAACTGCTTGCCAGACGTTTGGTCCGAAGATTGGTGCTGAGACGTGGCTATCGTGCAGATTGGTCAGCGGACAAGAGAATGACTGAAACTTCGGTGTCGAAGTGGCGGGTAGATATACGATCTGTCGTGGTCAGAAGTAACATGACGAGGGGGGGTTGATCTGCTCACTCGCTGGTTTGTTAGGCAGACAATGCCGGCACTGCTGTGAATCGACAGTGGATTGTTCCCTGGATATGCCCGTGGCGTGGTGATTGAGAGACCAGTCCGAGCAGGCGAAGCAAAGATCGGCTTTTCCCCTGGAAGACGTACGAAGGCCTGTTTCGGGTCCAGCATTACCCAGCTGTAAGAAAGGTTCTGTTAGTGTCCATACCTAGGTCAGGGCTATGGATCATAGATGAGTGGTAGCTCGTGAAATCAGAGAAGCTGAACCAGCAATCGAGACTTCAGAAGTGGAGTACGAGATATTGGAGCCGGGGGGGTCTTTCAGGCGACAAGTAAAGAACGATAATCATATTACAAACTCACTTGATGGACATTGTGCCCTCTGCGCGGCAGATCTGAACGGCAGTGCACCAGCTGACAGCGCGGGAAGCCCTGGGCCTCCCCTATCGCAGGGAGGTAGGGGAGAAGAGTTTTCTGTTGTAGGAACCGGTCTTCTCGGATGTGGAAATACGATCTTGTTTCAGAGGCCTGGATGGTTGAGGACCATTAGAATCGAAGGCAGCAATGATGAGGGTCGAAGTTGTCTCAGACTTTGGGCTTTGAGATGATGGAATGGCTCGTGATCTCTCCTGACCTCGAAGAAAACAGGCGGCAGGGATATAAATCCGTCCCCGACGGCAAGTTGCATGTGGATTAGTTTTTCTTGACCTTCACAACGTAGTCTGAATCCATTCGCCAGACATCGTCCAGTGGATGGTGTATTTCTTGGCTGAACAGTCTGCCTGAAGGTCAGTGGTTTGGAATTCTGATGCTGGTGTTGAGGTTGCATGAGGCTGTGCCAAATCCTTCTGCCTACGGCGTGTCTTGAAAACATTTATCGCGTCAGCCTTGGTCTCTACCGTTCTCCTTCTACGATGTATCTCTTTGGAATGATATTTCAAGTTGATATTAATGTGCGATCTGACATGAGAACGGCGCCGCAACGTCCTGTTCATCCGATTTGCTCGCTTGCTCATTCTCAGATTGATCGGCGGGACAGAACAGAGTGAAGGCTTTTTCTACCATCCTACGACCACTTCACAGACGGAGGAGAAGATGAAAATCGGTTCTAGCGCCGAGATGACCACGGCATGCGGCTGATACTGCTGATGTTGTCTCATCCATTACTCCGTGCAACGGGTATAATACTTGCGGCTGAGACTCTCGACATCCTTTGCTTGGACAGCTGGAAGACCGTTGCCTTTCTATTTTGTGGGTCTACCAAACGAGATGGAGAGATTCTCTATCCCAGACCGTCCCTCCATCACTTCACCTGTGCCTTCCTATCGATCCAACGTCTCGGAGAATGAGCAAGTTCCTCTCTGGGCCCGGGAAGTAGCAGCCTCTTTGCAAAACAGACAACGTGTGTCGAGATCCTCCAGCGTTATCTCAACAAGAACAAGGATCAGCACAAATACAGCACGTGAGGACGCCCGCAGTATTAACCTGAGTATTGATGGCGTTTATTTCAGGATCAATCGTGATGGGTCACGGATCACTACCAGTGACTTTCGAGACACTCTGCCTCGATACAGCCCGCTTTCGGAGGCTGAAAATGTCAATGGTATTGGCAGTAGAGATAGTCAGGCGCAGATTTCTCGCGATGACCAAGCAATCACCACAAAGATTCCAGATCAGAGATCTGAACAACAACATGACGGCCTTCTGTCACCAACATCGCCCCGTTCGAACCATCTTAGCTCAGCACAACCCCTTTTAGGTCCCCAAAGCAGCACGTCAATGGCTACGAACGACACCGGTCTCTCTAGAAACCCCTCGTTCACCCCTGGCAAGGAAACAATATCAGTCACTAAGAGGCGCGTCGTCTCGCACAACGACGTGTGTGACATTGCGACGATCCCACCAAAGCCAGTAGAGGCAAGCTCTCGTCTTCGTCGTCGGAATGGAGTCCGACTTCCGACATTGATCACAAACCTAAAAGATGATCGGCAGCCTCGAAGTAGTGGAGGTCAACACTCTGCTCTGGATTCAGCATCTCCGAGATTTCGATATCCATATTCCGCAAACCCGACGCTCGGGAATGACAACCATTCATTTGTACAGAGACCTCGGTCTCCTATGTTCATCGGTAGAGACGCGCTTGGATTGTTCCCCTCACCACCAATGGTGCCATACTCCACCCGCCCTTCACACCCTGATGATCAGACGACCGTCGTTGCACATAGCCCCGCCAGACTTGAAGAAGGCTATGCTGACACTTATCCTCCCCCTCCCATGGATTCGGAGAATGACATCTCTGTGCATTATACCCGATTGATACGTACCATCGATCGAGACCACAGAAAGGCATTGCATGAACGCGACAAAGAGATGACTACACTCCGCGAACGCCTGAACGAGCAGGACACGATCTATCGACAGCAGCTGCGAGCACAGGATTTCATCATTGATGATCTAAAGAGCCGAACTGCACATCTGGAAACGACTACGGAAGCCATTGTGGAAAAGGCCTGTAATTCCGTCGAAGACGTGTGGGAAAACAGATGGAGAGACAGAGACTTTCACCTCATGGAACGAACGCGCCGCTTAGAGGCGGATTTACAGGTGGCTGTTGAGAGAGCAGTTGCTGAACGAGACAAGGTTTGGGCGAAGGGTTGGGCAACGAAGTACCAGCAGTTGATACAGCGGCTGGAAGCAGCTGGTCAGGTCTCGCAGCACGACCTTGAAGACTTTGATGCCCAAACACCGATTGTGCAGAAGTAATGTGCAGAAGATAGTGATAGTGATAGTAATACAAGCAACGTTGGACAGTGATCCGAATTGCAGTTTTGGGGGGAGATTTTGAACCTCCACACCCACTCTAGGCTGTAATGTATTTGGGACAGGACGGGATCGGCTTGACACCTGACCTGGCGTCGCAGAGGCTGTCTACATTCTCTTCGTATCACTGCTGATGGGATGTAGAGTGACCGGATGGCAAACAAGTCACAGACGGCAGTGAACATGCCACATACAAGCTATGCCTCTAAACTACCCACTATGCAGGAGGAGCGCGGCCACCGTTGCAATGCCTTTTTCTCGCTTCCTCATATCTCAATGCTCTAGCTTTCGTGATATCGAACAGCTTTAGTATTGAGCAATGGCTTCTATTGAGGACGCCCTAGCGAGCGTATCGACTGAGCTGGATCGAGCACCACTCGATACTTACGACGCCACCGAAGGTCATCAACAAGACGGACGCCTCAATCAAAGGCTCAAAGCTGCTGGCGCTGGATTCAAGAATACAGCCACAAATGCCGAGTCAAACGTTATGGCCAAAGTCGGACAAGTCACGACAAAGGTAAAATCAAAACTGCATGTCCAAAGGGACGACGAGACTCTCATCCACGCTGACCAACTCTCACTGGAAGAGCACGAAGAAGCTCCTATCTTGGCACCACCTGCGCTCGCTGCAGTGGAAGGTGATCGGTTCTTCAATCCTCTAACGCAAAAGCCAAGCGGCCACGCTCTTCAAGAGGTTACGACTCATCCTGCTCAGACCCTCAAATCGGCTGCTGAACGACGGGGTGGGAATGCTTATGCAGAGAACTTGGCTAAGACCGATGTCTCGCATGGCTCCAATGTTAATATCGTCCGGGCTTATGATAGTATTGCGAGCACGGCAACGGAAGCAGACAGAGCATCGGCCATGCAAGATTTCGAGAGGCTGAACAGATCTAGGCAGGACTCGTTCGTTCGATGGACGATGGATCGGCACGTGCAAGAAGTGAGGAAAGTGGAAGCGATCAGGCTGCCTCGACGACCGAAGAGGGAGTTAATTGAGAGGGTTGATGCTCCAATTGCACGTCCCCGAGGTGCTATAGCTTCCGTCGACGCTTGTGCTCACTGTCTTCGTAGCTTCTTCACTTTTTACCTCGAACTCTGCGGAGCGCAGTATATAGGCACATATGATCAGCTGCCGAAACCAACCGAGAGTGCTATCATCTCGAGCATCGAGAGAGTTGTCCTCACGTCAGCACCATACCAGAACTTCTTGATGGAATTAAGGGAGGGCTTATTGTGAAAGCAGCCGAAGCGGTCCGCTGGCTCCTTGTCAACATACCTAGTCCCCTGGTGGTATGATTGCCTTACTGGATTCACAGTGAGAATGTCTTTGCCTCTTTCAGCTGTCAACGTTATATCAATCGACTCAGGGGCTATGGCCTGATAGGTCTTCCGGCTGATGCATTCACAGCTTCCTGCACTCCTCAGCATGGTGATAAAGCGTCGTTACTACCATCCCACGATCGAAGAACTCCGCAGAGACCTCGCGCGATCTGGAGATGCAGAACTCACAGCTATGACCATTTCTCAGCCAATCGAGCAGCACGGTCCTCAACGTTGGGTCGATCCACTGATGGAAAAGGCAGGACCATCTGTGCTCTCTTCATTGGAAGATCTCGCAAACTTCTTGGAGGCACTTCGGAAGTAAGCAAGCTTGTCCATGTTCCAATCGCGAGAGTCTTGATTCGAGCTCTCTACCCTCGCAAGTTTCCTATGTCGAACTGTGCTGGATTTGTGCAGCTTTTATGAATGGCGTGATCCTAGCCATACTAGGATGGCACTCGGCATATTGACGCTGGTCTCGTTCATTATCCTCACCACTCCCACACAGCTGCTTCTAAAGGGCGCTTTGTTCGGCGCTGCCCTCATCTTCTCCATCTTGGCCCCAATCTGGCATCGATATCCACGGTACAGACTACTGTCATCACCTTTGAAGTGGATTTTTTGGAAAATCCCGACCCGTGGTACGTGCAGTCCAATCTCCCTGCTCGGACAGATCAACTTCGCTTCGTCCATCATCGCTTAGCTGATGTACTCCGTGTATGCTCTAGCTGAATGGGCAATCGCGCGTCTCCAAGCAGAAGCTGCCTACTAATTAAAAGAAATGCGATCAGCGGTATCCAAGCCCAACAATGGCATACCTAGCCCACGGGACGAACCTTCCTCTACACACGTCGTAGATCTCCCGTTGCATGATTTCGAACCATCAGCGAGGCTGATCGGGCGATACCATTGCACAAGTTGACTGTGACCACACAGGACGTGTCCTTCAAGCAGCATTCGACCAAAGACAGGAGCTGGCGCTTGAGCTATGACCAAATAAAAGCCATGGAAAAGGTTTGCAGAAAGATCCTTTAGGCAAATCATCATCATTGGCATCACTCAGATGCTCTTCCCTCAACTCGACTCACGAATCCCTCCACCATGAATATGAACAAGACTGACTATGTTCACAGATTGTTGGCTCAAGCACAATCAGCTCAGGCGACGATCGTCTCTTCATCGATATCGAGGACAAGGAGTACAGAACCGCAGGCCTGAGCTCCAGAGACGAGGCATTCGCGCAGATCATAGGATACAGCAAGGCGCAGTGGAAGGTCACTGCATAGCTGCATGGACATATGTTTTGCACCCACACTTCTCGACTACCATCTGTATATGGCAGTTTGGGCTTCGGTATTGTGCAGTGGGAGGTTACTGCGCAGCAAACGGGGTGGCCAGACCCAGCTCATCGGCCCCAAGACTAATCGGATTCTGCACAGTGGCTTGAATTAGGCTTTGTTGTTGTTCATGCATCGCAGAGGACGCGCAGATCGTGGTGCAGAACCATTATGCTGGTTAGACTCGAGCGATGGACTCTTTGCCAGCCGAACAAGCAAATGATCGCACTCTGGCGAGCTCTCCCTGCTCTCAAGCCGACAGCTGCTTTGAGACGCTCCGGGAATTTGGTCGTCTTGCCTCTTGGAGTGTATCTGCTGCTGCGCAACAAGCCCGGCGGCAGAGGCCTAACGGCGTCAATAGCATCACTTTCGAGCCGGTTGCTGGATCAAGCTCCCATCGCTTTTCTGTCATGCCGCCCCCTGAACGCCCCTCGCTGCAACGTCCCGGAATCCTCTCTCCACGCGCCCGACCAGACCTTCCACTACGGAAGCCCCGAGATTCGCTATCTTGTATCATCCTTTTTTCCGTTTTGCATCGTGCAATTCCAGCTCCTCATGTGTATCTGCATTCCCGAACCCGATGTCCCACCAC